>Ga0214544_1006473_pt1 | contig 21556 bp, 13 predicted proteins | sample CNSS3metaG_FD_160074 | JGI IMG/M metagenome (GOLD analysis project Ga0214544, IMG submission 160074) | Root nodule microbial communities from cowpea collected in UCLA plant growth center, Los Angeles, California, USA - CNSS3 | ecosystem: Host-associated > Plants > Roots > Nodule | place: USA...
TCCAAATATTTATTAAACATAATACATTATCAACTCAGTCTCATTATAAAGCCAAGTTCTGTAATTCAAATAATTACAAGAAAATCCTTAAAACTCATAAAAATGATAAAATGCTGCCATAAAGTTTCCCAACTAGCCCACGCTTCGGCTCTACGCTCCAACAGTACCACCTGCAACATCATTTGCTCTCGTGTACCACGTACACGATCATCGCCAAACACACGCAGATAGGGTGACCTAAAGGAATATAAACATATGCAACAATTTATATAACCAAAGCACACATATTAAAGGAACTCCATCCTTTCGTCTCATCACACATGGCCACCATCATGTAATCCATGTTCTACGTCTTTGGTTGATAATCTCAAGCTATCGTTGTTGTCCAACCTACAAGCCACCACATGTAGAACACATGCGGAAACACTCGCTATTCGGAGGCACAACTCAAAGAATGCTCGTATTACCCTCCATCCTGAGCCACAACTCCAGGAATACTCCAGCATCTGACCCTTGAGATATCGCCCAAAGTCTCGTAGACCACGCACATCCAACGGAAGCAAAACACAATGTCTGCTTCATAAAAAAAAATCGCTTGGCGCTCCACACGAGTCGCCAAGCGCAAAGGCTTTCAGACCGCCTGGCGGGGGACACATGACGCTAGGCGCCAAGTGCCTCTGATGCTATTGTTTCTACAAGTATCGCATGGTGGGAAAACACTTATCGCCAAGCGCTACACGCTTCAATTATCTACTGGTTTTTGTAGCTATCGCCTGGCGGTCAAACACCACCACTAGGCGCTACACCAGTACTTGCGTAGTACTAGTTTTTTAAGCACCCAGAACAAAGTAAAATCAATCCATTCACATTTCGTATATATTATTCCCCTTTAAACCCATGCTAGCATTGAATTCTAACTTATGAATAACGCATGCTCAAACAAGTATAAGCAGCAACATTCTAACAATTTAAGCACATGATCCTGGCACCAATGCAAATTAATAATGTCACACATGCATTCACCAATAACCAATTCTCCACATGTGACTAATCCAAAGGAGCATTCAAATTAATAGAGACTTACCACATAACCCAATCATGCTTCATTAGAAGTTACTAGTAATTATCAAGAGGTTATTCATGCATTTTAAAGACTCAAAATTAGCAATATTGAGTAACGTATATCTCTAGCTACTGACCTCCAAATAAAATCTCCACCGTTCAAAGTGAAGAATCATATGTTATGGACCACCTGTCAAAATTTCACCTAAATCGTACGGTTAACAAACCGGGAAATGCAATTTTATGAAAACTTCAAAAACCAGAAAAGAGTGGTGGCGCTTAGCGCCCAGAAGTGGAAGGTGGCGCCTGGCGGGACTGTACTACCGTCAGGCGGTTGTTGTTGCACAAAAAGTACGAAAAACAACATTTTTCGCAAACTAGAGCACCCCTCACATCTCTGATATGGCGCCTAGCGGCCAGCCCCGTGCCGCTAGGCGGTGCATACTGTTCTAAGCAGTTTTTCCCCGATTTTCAGCACCAGCACAGCTCTTCTCTCCAACAATTCCTCCAATACAATTTTGCTTTCCCATTATTTAACAATCCAATTTATACTACTCTTTCCATTTGATAATACCAAATTACCCAAATTTAATTTCCGCTAATTGATTCCCTAAGCAACAATTCGCAATTCATTAATCTTAAAGCCTCCTTACACTATTTCATTCGACTATGCCCGAAAATACATTAATATTCCCACTGTTTGACATCACACCCAACCTTTAGAGAGTAAGGTTAACTTTCCCTCCGATCAGATTCAACCCAGCACCCAGAAAACACCAAAAGAATGACCAATTAGCTCGCGTCGCCTGGAGGTTCAGTCAATACCGCCAGGCCCTACATCCAAAAACCCATAATTGGGTAAAAATTCTATGCATCGCCTGGAGGTCGAGAATGTACCGCTAGGCGGTTCCTCTCACAGGAACCCAGAAACACGAAAATCAAATGAGTCACCTAGCGGCTATGCATAGCCCGCCAGGCAGTTTCTGGAATTTTTCCAAAAACACAATAGTTCATGCAGAAACAGATAATACTCATGCAATTCATCCTATAGATCATGCCATTATTCACCCAGAATACAAATAACGATAAAACTCCCCTCACCTGGAATTTCCTTTGCTTAGAGTTTGAATTATGAGTCTTCACTTGAGCACCAATGCCTTCCCTTTGATTCCTTCCAAAAAAACTCTTCTTTTCACACTAGAATCACAATTTTCTCTCTGGAATTTCGCTCCTCACAAGGTCCTCTCTAATGGCAGCCTCAGAAACCCTCTTTCTCTCCCTTAATTCACTTTTTAATTAGGTATTAAGGGTGATTAATGGCCAAAAACGAAAATTATCTCATTGATGGTGGTAATTGCCATTCAAGCACAATTATGAGATGGTTTTTTAGCCCTTACTTGGCTGACCATTCAGCTAGGATTTCCTCTGCCCTTTCACATTCAAGCCAAAACTAATTTTAGCAAAAAGAAAGTTTACTTTGGTTCTACCAAGGTTTGAACTCATAACAAAACCAATGTCATCCTAATGCACAACCACTCAACCAATTTATATTTCGTGATAACTCTTATAATTATAAGGTTTTATTACCACTCAACATAGTCATGCACATAATTAGAATAATAACAATTAAATAATACGTAAATGGCATACATAGTACTCAAACCTAAATCCTCTCACACAATCAAGTACTCTCAACCATTTGAGCTAATACTTTTCCACATCATAACAATCTCCATTAAACGCCATAAAGGGTCCCCTACCCGTATTTATTAAATAATTATTTATTTAATTATTTAAATTTCATGGGTCTTATATAGCTTCCCTTACCTAGGAAATGCTAGCCAAGGTCTCGGACTCTCAAACAGTTGAGCACGGGTAGCTCTAAGAACATATTTGAAGCTGGAAAATAGGGGAACGAGTTTAAAATGAGTTCACCCAGACAAACCCTAGTTGGAACCATGAAGAATAAACTGAATGGAGAAAGAGCATGAGCTTAAAACTAACTTACGTGGAATAGAAAACTGGTTTGACCTAGCTTAAAGAGAATCAGTGGCTAAACCCTAACAAAGCACTAGAGAAGTTCAGAGAAGAGGAGTAAGGTGGCTGTTTTCTGAAAAGTGAAGAGAATGAGATGGTTAGGGCAGCTTAGGGTCTTGGACACCCTATGGACCAGCCCTTAGGCCCAATAGATTTAGGATAAGTCCTTAAAATTAGACAGAAAAGAAAGTGAACCTTACAACAAAAGTGCACGTAGTAAGCTAAAAGCCATTAGAGAACCTGTTATGTTGGTGATATGAAGGTGTAAAAAGGTTTTCATGATTAAAAGCCCTGAAACCAAAAGGAAAAAGAAATTGAAATCTTATTTGTGCAGAGATACGGTTCTTACCTTTTGAAAAATGCACATGGTAGATGATGAGAACCATGGCAAATTGAGAGGTTTTGGAAAGATATGTTAAATTATAAATGAATAAATAATAATTATAAGTTATATAATACATTAAATTAATTAGGTTGGAGAAATATTTAATGTGCTTTGTATCCATGGATTTGGTAGAATAGTTGATTTCGAACCTGTAGATAGTGAATTTATATTTGGTGGTGCATGGAGAGATCAAAATATTAATTGCTAAGAAACATTTAGTTATGGAGAAAGTGAGAAGTTTTGAATTCAAGGATAGTAGTATAGCTATTATTTATAGGAAAATGTTGACTAGTGCACTAGTTAAGGAATAATAAATGTACTTTGGTATCATCATTTTTATATTGAAAGCTGAAATAATTAAATATAGTAATTAAAATAGTATAAATGCACATAATAAATTTTATAAAGACAAAAATATCCTTTTAAATTTTTAGACAACAATTTACTATTACAAAACTGTTATAAAATAAAGGAGAGAAAGATAATAGAGAGTAGAGACTGATTTTTTGTGTGTAATTATCAATAGGAGAAGTCCCTATTTATAGATACAAAAGACAACCCAAGGGATATAACTCAATGGTTACAATACTAATGATAACATCAATAGCAATCAATCATAGGTAACTGCTAGCAACTCAATGAACATCTATACGTTTCATAACACTCCCCCTTAGGTGTCCATTGATCAGAGAACGTGCCTCGTTAAAACCTTACTAGGAAAAACCCTTTGGGATAAAAACCTAGTTAAGGAAAAAGAGCACATCATTCTTCATTCTTCGATAATATTATTCATCACATCTTCTATTTCTCCCCCTCATGTAAACTTTCATCTTTAAGATGTCGGAGCCCAAACTTGTGAAGAAATATCTTGTTTGTGATCAATTGTTGTGAGGATCAGATAAATAACTTGAATCTACATAACTCATTTGATTTTGAATCATTTGGAGAAAATAAGGCTATATTCAAAGTACCCTTAAGGTAACAAAATATATGTTTTACACTAATTCAATGTCTTATTGTAGGTGAATAATTATATCTTGCTTAACAAATTTATAACATTAGTGCTCTTATAACATTAAAAATATAGTATTTCTTAACCAAGAAGTTCTTCATCATTGTTAGGTATAAAAGGACATTTATCAACATCGAACAACCTCACAATTGAAGTGTAAAAATGTATAACTTGTCCATATAGAACTTTTTAAGCACCTTCATTATATAAACCTCTTGATGTACAAAAACACTTGTATTTAAATACTCAATTTGTAATCTTAAACAAAACTTTGTACTTCCAAAATCTTTCATCTCAAATTCTTTCTTTAAGCAATTAATTGCCTTTGTGAACTCATTAGGAGTTCTAACAATGTTTATGTTATATGCATAAACAATAATTATGACAAATTCATTTTTCGATATTTTCACATAAATACAATGATAAGTACCTTTCTTTTAACAAGTACTTACAAGGACAATTATACATCTTGATTGCTTCAATACATAAAAGGGACTTGGTCAATTTTATTGAATAATCCATTTTAGAATTTACATTGTTGGGTAAATTAAATCCTTCAGGGATTTTCTTATAATTATCATTCTTTATAATATTGTTTTGCGCAAAAATCCATTTGTACTCAATGAGTTTTATCCTTGCCATGTAATTTTCATGCTCTATGTGATTGGGTTGAACCTTGACTGATGTATGTTGTATAAGCATTCTGTTATAAGAGTATATGAAAATAATGGGGTTTTTGGTACTGTATGTGATTATGGTTCAATTGCATTATTTGGGGGGTCAAATTTTGGGTCTAAAACAGGTTCGTAATACTGGAATGATGGAAGGGATTGTTTGTCAATTTTGAGATGAGGTTTTGGCATGGTTTGTGTGTTTGTGTGTGCGTAACAGTGAACCAATCTGCTAATCTCGCTCAGGCGAGAGTTGCAGAGTCGTGGTCATGTTTATGCTCGAGCTACTCGCTTAGGCAGAGTGCCCAGGTTTTTGGGCGACTTGTTATCTCGCTTAGGCGCGTACGTCTCGCCTAAGCGAGAAATCGAGGGTTGTGAGACCCTATTTTGGGCACCTCACGTAGGCAAGGAGGTTGATGTTTGGGCGATAAGGCTTTTCGCCCAGGCAAGAGGTTATCGCTTAAGCAAGACCTCTTGTTTTACTTTGTGTTGTGCTTAACTCGTCGCCTAGGCGAGAGTTTTTGGTGTTAGGCGAAGGGTGATCTCGCCCAGGCGAGGAGAGACTCGCCTAAGCGAGACTTCGCAGATAAACCAGGTTAGCACGCTCGCTCAGGCGAAAAAACTTAGCCTAAGCGAGACAGGCCTGGTCGCTTAAGCTAAGGCTTCTAGCCCAAGCGAGTTTAATGTAGTTTGTGTGTATTATTTGTACGCATTGATGAGAACGTGGATCAGGAGATGCTGAGCCAGGAGCGGGTAGGTTCATGGATGGTGGTTGACATGTGATGGTATGAGCGGGGAGGTTCATACATACTTACTCTCCTGTGGGGATACGAGCGAGGTAGGTTCGTATGATCCGTGCTCACAGTTGAGAGATGCTGCGTGCGGGCAGGTACGTAGCTAGTGGATCACATGTGTTGGACTACGGGCGGGCAGGTCCGTAGAGTAGGACTACAAGCGAGGAGGTTCGTAGAGGCATGACCACGAGCGAGCAGGTTCGTGTGAGCATCATAAATCCTAAGTCCATGGCTAACTTTGTTGTTATGTTGGAGCTTGAAAAGCCTTGGAAGTATTGAGAATGTAACCAAGGTCTAATTATGATAATATAATTGGGTGTTTTATATTATTTAATTTATGTGATTTCTTATATTGTCGAGCTCACCCTTTCTATTTGTGCTTGGCATGATCGTGTAATTCTTTACACGGGAGCAGTTGAAGATACAGGTAATGCTGCTAACACCCGAAACGGAGAGATGGGCTAGCTGGGAATTAGAGCTAGGGATTTACTATGTGTTAAAAAACAGATATGTCTAATAGCTCAACCCAGAAAGGGATCTGAATTGATTAATGAGTCTTTCACTTGTTTAAGTTGAATCTTGAAAGAGTCTTTAAGTTTTATAACCCAATTAATCAATTTCGCAGTTCTGTGTTAATGGACTGTTTAAGGCAATTAAGAAAGATTGTAAGAGAAGAGAAAAACCAAGACATAACAGTTTATACTGGTTCGAATAAAAAAGAATCTACGTCCAGTCTTCTCCTAAGTAAACCCACTTAGGAGGATTCCACTAATACAATTAGGATCCAAAAATTACAAGAACACCTATATAATTCTAGAACCTAAAACCCAAGAACTTGATCTACCAATCAAGAACTCCCCCTAGGAGCAATGCATCCACACAATTGCACCTAGGCCTACATTTCACACAATGAAGCAACTGTAATCAGAGATACAATCAAAATAAACAAGAAACGAATACACCTATGTTGTGCAGATTTGTCAATTTGCTCCTAGATTCAAGCTAGACCCATCAAGGTAGAATCAACCATCAATCTCCTTGAATCTTCACTTGAATGATCTTCCAGAATGCTCAAGAACTCTGTGTCTCTCAGAGGGCTGTTTCTCAGAATGAATTTCAGTGATTTGTAAATTTTCTCTCTAACTAAAATAGATTTCAGAAAACAACTTTTATACAGAGTTCTCTACTGTCATTAATGGATTAGGAATTTACCTAATCGATTATCATGAGTGTATTTTCACTGCCTTAGTGTAGTACTCACAGCTAATCCATTAATAACCTCAATTTGTTACAGGTACCGTCCAAAATTAATCAACTTCGCAAGTCATAAATTATCAAATAATATCAAATAAAACTAAAAGTATAAAATATCATATACAAAATCTTTGAATCTTTATATATGTATATTATAATAAAATTAGAACCACAAATCCATATCAAAACTCTTCACATTCTTACAAAAAAAAATGTATTTTATTTTAATATATCATTTAATGCAATCTTAATTTACCTATTATATTTTAATACTAATCAAGTTCAAATTTATTACCTTCCAAAACCTAAATTTTCTGCACCAAAAAATGCATGGTCCATTTTATTTACTTTTATTTAAAAGTTATTTCATTACTCCTTGTTACATCAATTTACTATACAAATTCAGTTACATCCTCTAATTCAATTTCAATTAATTAATGCACTACAAATCCTTTTTTTCATTTAATTTGTGCATGTAAATGCACAAATGATGACTTTTTTGTATTCAACATTAAAAATATGCAATTAATGAAATTCAACATTTCTATTTCTATCATGGGACATTATGTATATATTTTTTTTAGGAAAGACTTTTCAATTATCATGCATATTCCCTACATAATACCAATTCAAGTTTAATAATGTTATTCATGTGTCATCATCCAATATTAGAAATTATCAATATTATACATTCATACTTTTATAACAATTACTATATATGATAATAAATGTTCATTATAAACTCATTTCACATATACATCTCATAATATAAAAAAAAAATTGATTCTTACTTATAGATAACCAACATCAAACATGCATATTTTATATAATAATAATGCCATAGAGAATTCACCTTCAATTAAATTATAATAAAAATAATTTAATATATAAGACTATATTTTGTCCTATCACATAAAAACTTCTTCTGCAATTTTATAAAATAAAGTTCTTAATACTTCCATTTAGTTTATCTAAGAAAAACAATATCAAGATGAGCGACATCCATATTTTTTATAAACACAAAGTGTGTTTCTATGTTCTTATTCCTGTTTTTTATGATGCTTTTATGTAAGACAAGTATGACCCAAATGGTCTTTACCACCATAGTGATAAATTATATTTTCATATTATTTGTCATTTTTTTCATCTTCTTCTTTTCTGATTTTCATACTATTGTTTCACTTCTGATGAAAATATTTCTCTTTGAAATTTCCTTTATGATCACAAAAATATGGATCAGATGTTGCTGCATTCACTTCTGGGAATGAAGCATAACCAATTTAGTCTCATGGATGTTGCTCCATTTACTTCTGGAATGAAGCATAATCAATTTGATCTCATGATTTTTCATCAAAAACTCTGTGTTTTGTTTAGCCATAAGAAGGCATAAATAATTTGAGAATATTTGTGAAATAATTTTTTTCACAATATTATTGTTATAACAGAAAATTATTGCTCAGATGCTTTATTTCTTTCTTCCCTTTCTTTTAGAGCATCATCAAGACTCATTGCATCTAGATGTATTTCAGTCTCTAATACTCAAGAATATAAGTAATTTTTTTCTTATAATATCAAAAGTCATAAATTCAAATTTTGTAAGGTTTGAATTTTTTTAAAAAAAAAACTAGCTCATAAAATATTGATAAAATCAAATTTTATTTATGAAACTATAAAACTAATATAGATAATAATTAAAATAATCAACATCACAATAAAAATAATAATAATAAGACAGATGAAACTTGATAAAGTCAAATAAATTTTTATCATAAAAAATAAAATATAAAACAAAATTGTCAATAAGGAAAGGGTTAGAAAGAGCCTGGATTGAAGTACATAGACCATTGTCCTTAAAGAGAAAACATTTCCACTAACTCGGTTGGATAGCCTTCGTGTTGATAACGTGTTATAAAATAAAGGAGAGAAAGAGCATAGAGAGTAGAGACAGATTTTCTGTGTGTAATTATCAATAGGAGAAGTCCCTATTTATAGATACAAAAGACAACCTAAGTGATATAACTCACTGGTTACAACACTAATGATAACATCAATAGCAATCAATCATAGGTACTGCTAGCAACTCAATGGACATCTATACATTTCATAACAAAAACAATGACTTTGAAATTTTTAAGATTTCTACTAAAAGGAAAAAAAAAGTCAATTAAGTCTCAAATTAACAATTTAATTGTTCTTTCTTTTTTTGTAACATTTTAGATGTTTAACACTAATTTTTTTGTTGGTTTTTCTGTTAATTTGTACTTTCTTATGTTGTTTTTTTTTTAATTTTTAGATGTTTAATACTATCTTTTTTTGTTTTTCCTATCAATTTAAACTTTCTTATATTTAATTAAATTTAATTTTTAGCAACATTTAAATATAGTTATTTTATTATTTAATTAATTTTTGACTTTTATTTGTGAATATTAATAAAATATTAAATACACATATACAATATTTATAACATTTTTTGTTTTTTAAAGAAAATAAAATTGCATTAATAATGATTATTATGTCAAATTTTATTTAATATCACACTTAACTATGTATTTTTGTAGGATCTAATGTATATTAATTATTCTTAACCAATGTCATAGAAAAGACCCTTATCTATATTCTAAAAAGTTAAAAGTCATTGATATTCTTTCTGACATCATTTGGTTTAAAGTAAAAAGTTATTTATAATCAATGTTAGGATAATTGTAAAACAAATTGTGTATGTTTTGCAGTTTTCTTCAAGAATCTAACTTAAAAATTATGTTTGTTCTGAAAAGTTTTTAATCAATTAAAGTAAATTTTTTATTTTTAAATTTATAAACATCAATTAAAGTATTTTAAATGGGAAATCACTTTTTAATAAATCAATATTAAATGTAAAATAATGAAATAAATTAAAAATAATTGATGAAATTAGGTTCTACGATTTTGTTTAATTAACAATATCAAGAGTATTTTAAAATGGCATTTTAAAACACTTTTAATATTAATAGGAATTCTTAATATTAAATAAATTACTGGTAGGTAAGAATTTTTTATAAATAAAATACAGAAAACATCTAAATTAAGAATTTCGACGAAAACTTTTAATTGTTTGTCCGTACATTTAAAGTCTCTAATTTGATATAAAGTATTATTTAATTATTAATATTCAAAATGAAATATTTAATATTAAATACATTTATTAATATTTTTATTAATATTAGTGAAAAATGGTTATTTAACCGTTGTGAAAAATAATAACATTAAACTGTTACGAGAAATAACTATGTTTATAGTTGTTATGTATGGATTAACATCACATGTTATTTCAAACATCTCCCCCTGTTTGACATCAACATGGAATTAGCAAGGAGATATATTATCTAAAAGCATTAACTATGTTTTTGGTCCCTAAACTATTAAGTGATTTTTAGACGTGCCAAATGGAATACTATGTCAGCTGCTCATTTATGACACATAACAAATTATTTAATTTAAAAAATTAAATTAAATTTCCTCTTCATCATCTTTCTTCTTTGTTGGTGAACTTCTTCATTCTCCAACTTCATGATCTTCTTCTTTATTAACGAACATCTTCATTATCCAAACAGATAGCCAAAACAACAATCAAAATCCCTTTTCCATTTCCACCTTTAACATCTATTCTCCATTATCAACCTCACAACATTTTCGATCCAACCATTCAATTAGCTTCGACTCAACTTTAACTTCTTCTTCCAAGTATAAAAATCCATAAAATCACAGATTAAGGGATTTCAAACATCAAATTCACAGAAAACGTAAAATCACTTTAATTACTTCGGTTTTAACTTTTTGAACTATTTTGAAGGGTTGATGAAAAATGACACGGGGAAAAGGATAAAAAAACTCGGTATTTCCATTATTTTCCACTCAACTTTAACTTCATTTTCCAACTATCAAAAATTCCAACCTAAATATTATTTGGAACAAAAAATTACAGAGAACCCATGGAAATTAACAGAAAATTACAAAGAATCCAAAGAATCAGAGAACCTCATTTTCCACTCTGCTTAATTTTCAATTTTCTTCACTCGTAGACACAATCAGAGAACCTGTTACCACTCGTTTTCTTCTGCAAGTCTGATTTAAAAAATATATATATTCCAACAGTCACTATAAACACACTCAACACTCACAAAACCCAACCAAAACCCTAATCGCATGTGTTGGTGAAGAAAAGGAAAAGCAGCAATGTAGGTGACGTTTATACCGATGTCACACTCCAGCAACCTCTCTTAATCGCGTTGATGTTAGAAAATGTTGTGGTTAGGTTGTGCTTGGTGCAGGGTAAAAAAGGAAGGGAAACCTCTTGCAATTCACGTCAAAGGAAGAAAATATGGTCGTCAATGACAACCTCGATAAACGACGCAACGGTGAACAACATAGCTTCGCTGGACTCTCATGGTGATCTGAAACACACCAACAAGAAGAAGTGAACGTCGTCAATCCTAGTTGCAACAAAAAAGCAAATGACGCCATTTCGAGCTTATCAGAAACAGGAGCATCTATGGTGGGAGGAAGAAGAATGCTCTTGTATTGAAAATGAAGAAGGAGGAGGTGGGGACACTTGGGTTTGAGTCTGGATGGAGTTTGTGGGAGATGAGTAGAAAAAAACAAAAACAAAGAAGGAGAAGCGTACAAATTAAAATAAATAAATAAAAACACTAATATATGTAATCTAAACATTGACACATGTCTAAAAGTGAACGGATGACGTGGTACTCTATTTGCCACGTCTAAAAAAAGCTAATGGCGTCAACTTTTGAGGTCTAATTCCATAAATTTTAAAAGGACGAGGACCTAAATAGAACAAACTTTAAAAGAGGGATCAAAATCAAAACCGCTTAATAGTTTAGGGACCAAAAACATAGTTAACCCTATCTAAAAGTACTAATATATGAATTAACGAAGACAACTTACCACAACTTAACCCAGATAATAGTTCTCTATTTTCAGGGTCATGTGATCTATTAGGTATATAATTAATTGATTTCCATCTGAAGTAAAAAATAAATAAATTTATTATAAAAGATATACATTTGTTACTGCATTGTTCTTATTGCTAAAATAAATTAAAGTAAAAAATATACCAATATTGTTCATACATAGTATATTACTACTTTTGTTGGAAACAAAACTTTAATTGCTTAAAAACAAAATCATAACCCAAAACAAAAAGATAAAGAAAAAAAACACAAAAAAAACCACAAAAGAATAATAAGTTGAATATGATGAAAAATAGATACAGTGGGTTATATGATGTAAAGAAAAATCAAGCACTTTAACTTCTTAAACAAAATTTTAGCCGGAAACAAAAGGAAAATAAAAAGATTGAAGAAGAAGAAGAAAAGATTCGACAAAAAAGAAAAGCTATACAAAAGAACTTAAAAAATGATGAAAATATATACCGTTGTCATTATTGAAGATAGAGAAAAGAGCCATTGTAGTCAAGAAGAAGACTATGGAGTGAAAAAAGTAATGTTGTATCTGTAGTTGACAGAGGGTGAGACAAAGGGTGAGAGGAAGATAGTAAGAAGAAAAGGAACGTGTGACTGAATGAGGAAAGTTAGGTTTAGGTTATGAGATTTTGAATTTTGATTATTAATTTACTTTTCTATGGTGCAAAATTCATAGTTATTGACGTGTTAGTGTTTTTTCTGTTTATGGAAGAAAAAATTTGAATATAAGTTTTGCAAATATTATATTTCAATAAAAATTTGCTGATTGTCAGTTATTTATTTTGTATCTAGTATTAGATTTTCAATATAGCGCTTGTATGTAAGAGAAGAGACAACCTTTTAGTTTTCGTTAAAAGAGAACTCAAGAAAAGGAGGATATCAAGGAGTACAGCAAAAATGACTTTAGACAATGCACAAAAAACCATGGCCTAAAGTAAAAATGTAAGACCCACTTTTCTGGTACTATGTTAAAGGGCTTGGCCTTAACTTTTGGGCCTAAGGGCTGACCCAGAGGGTACCCAAAACCCCTAAACCAGCCTTATTCCTCTCATTTTCTGCACCTATCAGAAAAATAGCAGTCTTACTCTCTCTTCTCCCTCCAACATAACTCTGCTAGGGTTTGGCTCCAATTCATCGTTGAGTTAGGAGAACTCCATTTATTACACGTAAGTCAATCCCCAACTAATACTTCCTCTTTTCTAGCTCTGTTGTTGCAGTTCCAACTAGAGCTCTTTTAGTAATCTCGTTTCTGTTCTAGTGTCAGTATTCCAACTTCCAAATCAGTTCTTGGATCTGTAGTAATCCTCTAATGTGCGCTTGTACCTTCCGCTAGCATTCGTCCAGGTAAGGGAAGCTAGAACCCTCTATTTGAGATGTTTGTGGCTGTTTGGTGTTGGTTTCGTGAATGATTGAGTTTTGAGTGCTGTTATGAATGTATGAAATAGTTGGATCATTGTTTGGTATGCCATTATGCCTGCTGTAGGAGAAAACAATGGCGAGAACTGTTAAACTCGCCCAAGCGAGCATGTCTCGCCTAGGCGAGATTAACAGGGGCTCGCCTAAGTTATTTTCCACGAATAGTTGCCTAGGCGACCCGCTGCATTTTTGAGCGAGCGAACATCTCGCTTAGGCAAGGGGAGTCTCGCATGGGTGAGAACGCGTGCAAGGCCACTATACTTGAAGATGAGCTCTCGCCTAGGCGAGGGGAGCTCGCTTGAGCGAGGGTCCTCCTCGCTTGGACGAGACCCTTCTGCCTGAGCGAGAAGCTGGGCGAGAAGGCGGTTGGACTTGATGCTTTCCTTGATTTCAAATGTTGACAATATACTTGTATGTGTATTACCATTAAAAATATGAACTGAATGACCTTTATGAATGGGATGGTGTGTGAGTTGTGATTTATGAGTTTTAACATTTGGTGAGCATGATATATGTATGAGATGATTCATGGAATTGAAAGGATGAGTTTGGTATGAGTTCGACATGAGACACGAAAGGGTTGGTATCAATGTGGCATGATAATGATATGAGACGGAGTTCCGTGTTCATGGTTCGAGAATAATGAGTTGGTATGGTTTGGCTGGGAATACGAAAGAGGTGAATTATGAGGAACTGTATGTGATGTATATGTATATATGCGTGTATGCATGCTGTATCCGTTTGATTGATTTAGAATGTCTGGCCCGTGTCAGTACGTAATTCCTTGGGATCTCTAGGTGGGATTCTCAAGGTCGTGCTTTAGTGGTCGGGACGTAATCCCATGACCCATGTTAGTGGGTGTCCATGGTGGTGCCCCATCTGTATAACTAGGTAAGGATTCAAGGTAAGGTTACATCCTGACGCTCTAAGGAGTTGGTTAGTCTCACCTAGAGCGGACTGACTCTTGTGGTGAGAGTAGCAGGAGGCCTGAAATTCATTAAGGGCTAACCTTGTGGTGAGGGAAAATTGATTCATTGCAACACTTATAACATATAGCTCGGGGGTGAGCAGATTATATGTATCCGGATGAGTCGAGTCGAGCCTTGGTGTATTGATTTGAGGAGTCGTAACATGATTGGATGACGTGTGTATAATTGATTGTGGAAGTATATCTATTTGCATGATAAAACCACTTTTGGCTCTAGCTTACCCTTTTTTTATTGTTGTGTGTTCTACTGTGTGGTACTCTCTTTTGCGATGATCATCAACTTGTTGATGTGAGCAGATGTAAGGAACACCCGTGGTCAACATGGAGGTGATGGTTCTGCTGCTTAGCTTTTGGATTGCCTTATGCTTTTGGGCTTTTCATTTAGGGCTAAGGCCCATGTATTACTTTCTTTGGGAATTTGCTTACGTAATTATCACTCTCTTGCATTACTTTGTACCTGGCATCGTGGTGTGCCTATTTTATTCGTCCTTAAGTCATTGGGATATCTGTAGGAGTGACATTATACTCTTTTATTCTCACTTCTTATGTTATACCGTGTGACATATCCTTTATTTAGCTTTATTAAATAAATGGGATGTTACATTAATGGTATCAGAGCAGTTTGTCCTTAGGATGACTTGAGGTTGTGGGTTTGTCATGCCTCGCGATCGTGAGTTGTCATGTCTAGTCAAGTGTGTCAGTAAAATCAAAAGTTTTAAGAACAGAAAAATGCCTTGATGAAGTAATGAGGGTGCACACTCATGACTAGATTAAAGGTTTTTTTCATTTCTAAATTCTAATGGTTTGGGGAAAGAATGATGACAAACAAAGGGGTTGGCTGTCTGTAAGTGATAGGGTGTTGCTTTGTATGATCTAGTTTGTCTTGCTGCGCCTCTGTGCTTTGTGTTTAGTGTCTACGGAGATAAGGGAATGCAGATTCCATGTCAACTTGACCTGCTTACCTTTACAAGTGTTGGATGAGGTCTCTGAGACAACCTTTTGCCTCAAAGATAAGAAGTTGGTGTGTGATGTATACCGTTGAGCAAGGAAAACTAAGTTTGGGTTAATAGTTTGAGAAAAGATGTTGGAGCTTAGGAACGATTGGACTAAGAGAGCTTCAAGGACAAGTTTGGGATCAAATATCGCAAGTTTTCCCAAAATGAGTTGAATCTAGAGGTTAGAACATATGAGAGATATCGATGCATGCAAGTGTAACAACGTTTGAGAAAAATCAACTTGGTTCTAGATTCCGGTAATATCGGGATTCAGAGTTCTACGAATATATGTAATGTTAAGAGAAGTGGCATTAGATATGGTCACATGGCCATATCTAGTGTTTTACTGGATTGGAGGAAGAGAAGCAATTGGCAAAATCCTGGGTTGCAGAAAATAATAAAATTGCTTGGCATCGAGCAAGCTGAGAAAGATAAAGACCATGGGGTGTAAAAAGATGAAAAATCTCTAGTTGGAGGCTAAGATGGAGCAGAGCTTATGAATTAGTCAAGTGAGATGATGTTTCCTAAGAAAAGGGAAAAATAATATGTGGATAAAAATGAAGTGGCATAAAGGTTTCGTAGTAGGTTGGATAGTTGGAAGGAGATGATTGGTCTTTGGAGTTGATAGAAGGATGTTTCAAGGAAAAGTAGTTCACATCAACAGAACAATTGACCTTGGGCTGAGACTAAGAAACCTAAGTGTTGGATCTTGTAGGAATGGCAAGAGCTAGTGGGGGCAAAACACGCTAAAGAATGAAGGGAGAAGAAAAGTCTGAAGAAATTGAAATGGTGTATACGATAGTTGGTGCTTGAGTGATTAGTGCAAATGATCAAATTCGAGAATACAAGGTATAAAAGTGGTGTTAGGGATATGAGTTTGGTTTTGTTTGGGATCATATACCTCTTGGTGTCGGCCATATGGTGGAGGAGTCATGAGTGCCTACAAGAGGGAGTTGGGGTTGAGATAGTGGTTTGCTACAATGACGGCCCAGTGAAATTTACTTGGGTGTGTTTCATGTTTCATGGTGACTAAAGGATTTAAATTCAAAGCCATTTTGAATTGTTTCCTTTACAAGGTTGGGACATAATCTCAAGGGTGAATTGGTTGTTATCTTAATCTCATTCTTAGGAGATGTGATCCCCAACGAAGTGGTATCCTTTGATTTAAGAGACAAGTCAGTAGTGGTGTAACAAGTGTGGATCAAGTTGAAAGACAAGGGCAGGGTGTCATGTGAATCAGAGTTATACGACAAAGGCAAGCGAAAAATAGATGCATGGAATCTCAGTGGTAGAAGAGTTATAGATTTATTCTGAAGTAAATATTAGAATTTTCGCTTTGGAATGGTAAAGTTCACTTTTGCATTTAAGTCTGAAGTCGAACTTGTGCTAATAGCTTCTAATTGGAGGATATATGCTGGGATTGCGAAGTAAGAGAAACAAGGGAAATTGTTGTTGAAGACATAATGGCATAAACTCAGTATAATCACTAGGATGACCGCAAGTTTGGTGAATCTTTAGAAAGAAGTTGGGGTGTGTCAAGCCGTTCAAGAAGAGTATTGACTAAGGTTGGAGTGACTAATAAGGAATATGGTTTTAAAAAGGATAGATACATTGTTGAGAAAATGGAACACTAAGGCTATCAAAAGAAGAGTTTAAAGGGTTCTTCAAGTTTTATAAGGGTCTCGAGGAAGGTTTCTCAACAACGATTGCTTCCTTGTCATGGCGGACATGAAAGGATCATTATTTTGAGTAAACAAACAAGTGACCTTATGTATGGATCAGAGTAGCGCAGCGAGATGGTGGCAGGTGATGCTTAGAAATGGTAAGAGGTGCGTGAGAAGAACTATCTTACTCATGACCTAGTGATTATCACGAAGATCGGTTCTTTAAAAACACCAAAGGTTTCGTTCTTGTGTGTATTGGGTAAAAGCGTACAATGATCATTCAGAGTTAGAAGTGTAGGATAGCATAAAGGAAGTTGGACCAAGGAAATGAGGGGTGGTTGAATTATGTTTTCAAGTTAGGGTACCAACCTAGAAGTAGGGAAGTAAGAGTCGGTGTTCATTTCTAAGAGAGAATTCAAGATTTAGGCTCTGGCAAGGTAAGAGTAAGAGTTGGTGGAGAAGTTAGTGTCTAAGTTGGGAGGAGAAGAGATGAAGAGATTTCAGTGGTCAAGTCATTCGACTAGTACAAAGGAGTTTCTCAAAAAAAGCTTGGGAGAAAAGACAAATTGGGCAATCTTAGTTGGAAGTGTATTGTAAAGTTGATTAGTACAGATCAAACTAGAGAGTTGAAGTCAGGGAGAGTTATGGTTCTGAGGTTTCTGTAAAATGATGGTTTCAGGTTAGGGGATTAAAGGTGAAGGCAGGACGCCAAAACAATATGGTGAAGGAAACCGTTGAAGGTTTTAAATTGAAAATGGAACAACTTGGTAGTGAACTTGTTGCCTTGGTTGGAGCCAGTAGAGGAAGCAAGAGGTATGAGTGTCGTTATACATAAAAGTGGTCAAAAGTGTTAATGGTGGGGTAGTAGGCCAGAACCCAAGAGTGATCAAGTTAGTGGAGTGATGCTTAAAGGAGAGAACAAGGTGATGGGAAGTGATACCGAACATGCTTTAGTTTGCAATTTGAAGTCATATAAGACTTTGATAAAAACCTACGAGAGGTAGTGGAAAGCATAAGGTAGGCGAGTCAGTATATCAGATACAAATTGGTTGGACAGGTACGAAGGAGCATTCCAATTATAAGCTTGCAGGTTGGAAGTTACTTAGAGAGTAGTGGCTAAACCAACCTACACAGTTGAACACATATTGCTTAGCACAGAGGCAAAGTTTCCACGTGACAATAGGTGTGGGAGTCATCAAATCTGTCAACTCTAAGTAGTGGTTGTCGGAGAAAATGAGGAAAACATAGTTATCATCCTATTCCATCAGTGAATTTTTGAGGTTGAAATTTTTTATTGTTGGGGAGAATGTAAGACCCACTTTTTTTGTATTATGTTAAAGGGCAGGGCCTTAACTTTTGGGCCTAAGGGCTGACCCATAGGGAACCCAAAACCCCTAAACCAGCCTTATTCCTCTCATTCTCTGCACCTATCAGAAAAACAACAGTCTCACTCTCTTTTCTCCCTCCAATAGAGCTACGCTAGGGTTTGGCTCTCATTCTTCGTTGAGCTAGGAGAACTCCAATTATTACACGTAAGTCAATCCCTAACTAATACTTCCTCTTTTCTAGCTCTATTGTTGCAGTTCCAACTAGAGCTCTTTTAGTAATCTCGTTTCTGTTCTAGTGTCAGTATTCCAACTTCCAAATCAGTTCTTGGATCTGTAGTAATCCTCTAATGTGTGCTTGTACCTTTCGCTAGCATTCGTCCAGGTAAGGGAAGCTAGAACCCTCTATTTGAGATGTTTGTGGCTGTTTGGTGTTGGTTTCGTGAATGATTGAGTTTTGAGTGCTGTTATGAATGTATGAAATAGTTGGATCATTGTTTGGTATGCCATTATGCCTGCTGTAAGAGAAAACAATGGCGAGAACTATTAAACTCGCCCAAGCGAGCATGTCTCGCCTAGGCGAGATTAACAGGGGCTCGCCTAAGTTATTTTCCACGAATAGTCGCCCAGGTGACCCGCTGCATTTTTGAGCGAGCAAACGTCTCGCTTAGGCGAGGGGAGTCTCGCATGAGCGAGAACGCGTGCAAGGCCACTATACTTGAAGTCGAGCTCTCGCCTAGGCAAGGGGAGCTCGCCTAAGCGAGGGTCCTCCTCGCCTGGACGAGACCCTTCTGCCTGAGCGAGAAGCTAGGCGAGAAGGTGGTTGGCCTTGATGCTTTCCTTGATTTCAAATGTTGACAATATGCTTGTATGGGTATTACCTTTAAAAATATGAATTGAATGACCTTTATGAATGGGATGGTGTATGAGTTGTGATTTATGAGTTTTAACATGAGGTGAGCATGATATATGTATGCGATGATTCATGGAATTGAAATGATGAGTTTGGTATGAGTTCGACATGAGACACGAAAGGGTTGGTATCAATGTGGCATGATAATGATATGAGACGGAGTTCCGTGTTCATGGTTCGAGAATAATGAGTTGGTATTGTTTGGCTGGGAATACGAAAGAAGTTTATTATGAGGAACTGTATGTGATGTATATGTATATATGCGTGTATGCATGCTGTATCCGTTTGATTCATATAGAATGTCTGGTCCGTGTCAGTGGGTAATTCCTTGGGATCTCTAGGTGGGATTCTCAGGGTCGTGCTTCAGTGGTCGGGACGTAATCCCATGACCCCTGTTAGTGGGTGTCCATGGTGGTGCCCCATCTGTATAACTAGGTAAGGATTCAAGGTAATGTTGCATCTTGACGCTCGAATGAGTCAATTAGTCTTACCTAGAGCGGACTGACTCCTGTGGTGAGAGTAGTAGGAGGCCTGAAATTCATTAAGGGCTAACCTTGTGGTGAGGGAAAATTGATTCATTGCAACACTTGTAACACATACCTCAGGGGTGAGCAGAGGTATCCACCACAAGTGCAAGCATCCGTTGAATCCGACCAAATTATATGTATCCAGATGAGTCGAGTCGAGTCTTAATGTATTGATTTGAGGAGTCGTAACATGATTGGATGACGTGTGTATAATTGATTGTGGAAGTATATCTGTTTGCATGATAAAACCACTTTTGGCTCTAGCTTACCCTTCTGTTATTGTTGTGTGTTTTACTGTGTGGTACTCTCTTTTGTGATGATCATCAACTTGTTGATGTGAGCAGATGCGAGGAACACCCGTGCTCAACAGGGAGGTGATGGTTCCGCTGCTTAGCTTTTGGATTGACTTCTGCTTTTGGGCTTTTCATTTAGGGCTAAGGCCCATGTATTACTTTCTCTGGGAATTTGCTTACGTCATTATCACTCTCTTGCTTTACTTTGTACTTGGCATCGTGGTGTGCCTATTTTATTCGTCCTTAAGTCATTGGGATATCTGTAGGAGCGACATTATACTCTTTTATTCTCGCTTCTTATGTTATACTGTGTGACATATTCTTTATTTAGCTTTATTAAATAAATGGGATGTTACAAAAAAACCGTGACCTTAACATTAGACAACAAATTGATAATGAATTTATAGTCGTTGCATAGGTGGCCATGGCCTATACTAGAGACAATGATTTTTTATCGTTTAGGCCAAGAAATGCAAAAATTGTTGCCTGATATGCAACAATTTAGAAAACGTTGCCTATTATGCAACAGTTAAAAAATGTTGCCTAAGGTATTCCAATACGCAATAATAGTTTCCACGTCAGTATAATGCAACGATTTTTTTCATGTTGCTTATTTTTATAGGCCACATTTATGAATGTGTGGTACAAAATATATTTGTTTAAACAAGGCTTATAAAAAGGTAATGATGAAAAATAATTTTAAAATAAAATTTAATTTTATTTATACATTTAGATAATGCTATTTTAAATGAGATATAATAGTTTTATTTGAAAAGTAACAATTAAAATAGATTTATTCTACTAAAATAGTAGAAATAAAATAAATAAAATAAGATACTTCTAATATATAATTGAATTGAAAATTTCCATATATTGCAAAATTATATTGTAATGTTGTCTTCAGCTCCATAAGTAAAAATGTTTACAACTAAATAAAAAGTATTATGTTCTCTAAAAAAAATACAATTTATCTTAACTACACTTTTATTCTTCTTCATCTTGATCTTCATATAATATTTAGATCTTTTATCATTATTTTTGCTCTTGATCTTCACCAACATCCTGTAACAAAAGAAAATAAAAAGTTCTAACTTATCCCTTATCCAAATCCCAACTAGTAAAACAATAATAACACAAGTCCTAACTAGTAAAACAATATATAATATAGAGAACTTCCACTCCTTATTAGGCTTTCAAAATATATATATATATATATATATATATATATATATATATATATA
>Ga0214544_1006474_pt1 | contig 21556 bp, 14 predicted proteins | sample CNSS3metaG_FD_160074 | JGI IMG/M metagenome (GOLD analysis project Ga0214544, IMG submission 160074) | Root nodule microbial communities from cowpea collected in UCLA plant growth center, Los Angeles, California, USA - CNSS3 | ecosystem: Host-associated > Plants > Roots > Nodule | place: USA...
GACGTGTGACATATTTCCTTCCATTCTATCGGCAGTAAGAACAATGGCTCTTGATACCAGTTGTTGGGATTTTTAGGGCTTTTGAAAATATGAGAGATATGAGATATATGAGAGATATATGTGATATATTATACGGAGGAACATGTTTTTGTATTTTATTGATATACTCTATATATAAAGCAAAATATAACAAATATCAAGTATAAAATATTTAAAATATCTCACTCCTAATCTAAAATAATAACAAATTTCTAAAACTGACACATATCTCTAAAACTGAAATATTTTCTAAAAACTAATTTAAATAAAAAAAGATATTAAGTAATATTCTCAACAGATGCTTAGTGCATTTTAATTACCTTTTGAATCAAATGTCCACATTTCACCTAATTTCACTGTTCTTTTCACTTTCTGACGATTTTCCCTACTACTATTTTAGGCACCATTATATCCTGCCACGTATTCATTTAATTTCTCTATTAGTTATTTTTCCTTTAACATCTAATGGTTTATTATGATCCAACTGTCTACTCAGTTTATCAACTCATTAGATGATATTCTCTTCTTAACATTCACCATCTCTTATCTACATAAAATAATCACACCACTCGTCTGAAGGCCTATGTTAAACCTAACATTTTCTTTCTATTAGTTATCGTGTTTGGTAAGAGTAAATTCATAGCATATGCTCTGTAATTGCTCTTGACTACTCTTTCTCCCAGAACTTTTATTATACTCATCTCTAGTCCCTCACATCTATACTAAAAGTAAATACGGCAATCGTCCGGTGGGTTGTTTCTATACTTAATACTTATTTATCGTCCATTTATGTATCTTAGTTTAAGTTTTCTTTTAGTCATTATCCCATTTGTTTAGTCCATTACTTACAAAAAAATTTGGATCTTACACTTATCATTTATCTAAGTAAAAGTTTATTAGACGAAAAAAACAAGTTCGTGTTTGTGCAAGCAAAAAGCTTATTTGGCTAAGTGTAAATGCTTGCATCTGTCCAAGCAAAAAGTTTATCAAATGAAATACATAAATGAAATTTCCGCGTCTATTTGACCAATGAAACACTTGTATGTGTTGAGATCTAATGCTGATAAAAACATGTTTCATACTTTGTTGTTAAGCATGTAATCAAAATCAAAGAAAGAATATGTTGAATTGTGATCTAACTTTGGCTTTCTTAAGTTATTCCTCTAGTTTCTTAACTTATCTTCTTGTTAGAACTATGCTTTAAGGGGCAACTTAAGGATTGAAATCTCGTCTCCCTCTCTCGAGTTCTTATCTTACTTCTTATATTGACACTTAAATGGGTTCTTTCAAGTTAGTAATCACATCAAATTGTATTTGGAGCCAATGGTACTTAGAGTACCCACTTTACTCTCAATATAGTATTATAAAAATTGAGAAACAAAAGTTTGAGCGAATATTATGCTTAAATTGAATTAAAATTTTATAGAATGTGATATAATTTTATAAAATTATTTCATTTTATTGTACGAAATACCTTTAGTTCTAATTATAACATATTTTAATTTAAATGAAATTGTTCCATTAAAAAAATTATTGATAAGGAATTATGATGTAATGAAATTCTAATTTACATAGAGTATTTTCTTACTTGAAATTAATTAGTTACATTTGAAGTTTAATTAAACTACTTATTGAATTTCTACTTGAGTTCTTTTTGTGTATATTTAAGAGGATTAGTGGTGACAATGAAACTCAGCTTTACATTTACTTTTGAGGAAATAATTGCTATAATATCATTAAGAACCGTGAGTTAATGTAATGTGATATGGATAAAATTTAAAAGCTAAGCTTTACATTTACTTTTGAGGAAATAATTGCTATAATATCATCAAGAACCGTGAGTTAATGTAATGTGATATGGATAAAATTTAAAAGCTACTTGTTTCAGAGTTGCTCTACTTTTATTTAAACCATTTTTATATATGCGTGTATTTCTTTTCTACATGATTGATTTTGAAGAATGAAAGATTTTATCTATGGATAAAATGCATATGTAGGTACAACTTGATATTAGTAATTATTTATGTACATAGAGGGCCGAGTACATCCTTACAACTTAGGAGTAGAGGATGTATCGGCATTAAGGAAATGATAGACAGGTATGTCACTGCTGCAATACGAAGTCACCTAGGCAAAAGGACAAATCTCAGAGTAATTAAAGGTAAATAAGCTTGATAAACAATACACTAAAATGACCTAATCCTATATAATCCAGGCCCAATAGTATGGGCCCATTCAGGTAGTATAAATAACATTATTCATGAGATAATTGACTGATCTCATTTATTGTTTTTCACCTATACTTGTACAGTAACTAACTTGAGTGTTAGAGTGTTTGTGCAGGCACCCCGTCGCCGAGGACGTAATATTCACATTGGAAGAGGACATCTCGACCACCAGACGTGAAAGGGGTTAAAGGTTTGAAAGGAAGATTGAAGAATGTATTCCAGTGTGGACCTAGGACATCTTGAGCTCGATAAAAGATTTGTCCCTTAGGGTACACTTAGTCCCTGTAGGAACAATTTACTATGTGGAAATGTATCCCTTATCTTAAATGATAGTTAATTTTTGAATTTTCTTTTATTACAAAAAAAACTTAATGTCTTTTTGTTACAATTAAGAAAAAATATTGCGGCAATATTTATCTAACTAAAATATGTATTTAAAATTAAATAAAATTCAATATAACGTTATCTTACTATATTTTCTCAATAAATTATTAATGAAGTATATTGATTAATTTAATCATTTACAAAATTCATAAAATAATTAAAACAATAGACAATATTTAATATGTTACAATTAGGAGAAACAACTGACACTAAAAATTAATAAAAGTTAGGGGAATCCAATAAATTCAATACTAAATACGATAAAGTATAAAATGGATTATAAAAAAAGAAAAAAAAAAGAAAACGAGAACGTAATTGTTAATTAATATGCGAAGAATGCTAATTGAAAATTTATTTGGTTTTTGTTATAGTGACATAAAAACAAGTACGAGAATCTATGCAATCGCAACACAATTGAGGAAATGAATTGCAGATAATAAATAAAGACCCATTATTTACTTTTAGTCCAGTTTTGATCTCACTCTTTTATTATTCTTAATCTTCTTAATGGTTGTAATTATTTATTCACGTTTCTTATTTAAGGGTTATTCTCATTTAGAAAAAAAAAAAAATATATATATATATATATATATATATATAAAATTATAAATAAAACAAATAATATATTTGTTCATTTTGAATTTATAATTAAATATGTTTTAGATTTTAAATTTGAATGTAAAATTAAAATTTGTCTTTATTTTAAATTTACATTTTAAGATAATATTTTAGGTGGAATGAATAAATATCTCAAAACACAAAGATTATTTAACATGTTAAAAGAATTTAAAGTGGTTAAATTTGAAAACTACATTTTTTAGTTTTTAAAATTTGGATACCAAATTATATTAAAATTTGAAAATAAAAGAATTTTAATTTCATATTAAAATTTATAACTTAGAAACATATTTAATACTTAAATTTAATTATCTAATATACAATGTTAAAATTAATTTTAAATCAATTAAAAACGTAAAAGATGTTTAATTTTTCTGACATTAACAATGAAACTAACTTACATTTAAATTTGAGTTTATTAATTTTTATGATAATAATAATTATTTTGAAATATAAGTAATACAATTTTGTTGTAATTAATTAAGAAAGTAAGTGGGGAAAAAGTAGTCCGTATAAAAATTCCAAAAAATTGATTTGGTAGATGTAAAAAAGTGAAAGCAGGGGCAGAATTAGCATGTCTAGTAACAACTAACACACACAAGTCACACAACCACTGAAATAGGCTTGTTTCTTGTGTCTGGTGGGAATAGACAACACAGAAGCGACACACATGACACGACACACCACAAGTTGAAATAAAATAAAAGAAAATAAATAAATAAATGTGCAACAAAATTGGACTATGTATAAATTAATAAACAAAACCTCTCCATACAACGGAGAGTGGTCATTCATTATTCCAACCGAGTAACGCCGTTTCCTTTCCCATCCTCTCTCACACACACACACACCGCGCGTCCTTCAACGGAACGCTTCTTCTTCTTCTTCTTCCTCGTCTTCGTCTTCTTCTTCTTCTTCTTCGTGTTCTTCTTCTTTCTGCTTCAGCTTCTGTAACTGAAAAACTTACGGTGGACGCTGTCGGAAACGGGATCTTGTGGAGAGAATAAAGAGGATTCAGTGATTCAGATTGGTTCTTCTGCAGGCGTGACAAAGCGAATCGTTTTTGTTTTGGCGAATATTTGTATTTTTTTTCCTCGGGCGTTGACCTGCGTTGAACCATGTTGAGCCGCGCGTCAAATGTTTCGGCCGAAGGTGGGAGTCGAATGAGCAACGTTTTTGTGGAATTTGAGGTTTCTTAATATGTTTTTTGGGTTGACGGTGTGGTTTTTTGTTTTTTTTGTGGTGTTGAAGCAGTGGTTGGTTCTGGTGATGGTGAGGATGAGCTGTATGAACAGCTCTGGAAGGCTTGTGCGGGACCACTGGTGGATGTTCCTCGTGTTGGCCAGAGAGTGTTCTATTTTCCACAAGGCCACATGGAGCAAGTGAGTTTGGCAGCTTGAGGAAATATTTTGTTCTTATTTTGTGTGTAATTGTGTAATTGTGAAATTTTAATTTTGTTTAACTTTAGTGTCTATTTTTGAGAGATTTGTGGACAGAATAAAGAGAGTAGAATGAGTTTTGATTTTTTTTTTGTTTTTCTTTAATTTGTTGATGTTGGTGGTGGTGGTTGCGTAGTTAGAGGCTTCAACCAACCAGGAATTGAATCAGAGGATTCCTCTGCTGCACCTTCCAACGAAGATCCTTTGTCGCGTCGTGAACGTTCATTTACTGGTAATTATTTTGTTTTCTTTTGTAATTATCCTTCTTATTTTTGGTAATTTGGGAAAAATATGAATCTTGTTGGATGTGTGAGAAGACGGTGGAAGGGGCATCTTGGTTTTGGAGTTTCTATTATCGTGAAAAGTTTAAAATTGAGATTGTGGTCGCAGTTTTGTCGTGAATCTTGATGTTGTGGAAAATTACTGACAAATGCGGTTGATGTGACTGCAATTGTGGCTTTAGAGAATCCCAACCTAAACTTTGAATTTTGGAATACAAATGCTTACTTTGATTTTGGCATGTTTTAGGCTGAGCAAGAAACGGATGAGGTTTATGCGCAGATCACTTTGGTGCCGGAATCTAATGTAAGGATTTAAATGCCCCTTTTTGATTTTCATGGTCAACCTTAGATTCTTCTCTAATGGTGCTAATATGTCAGCAAGATGAGCCTACAAGTCCTGATCCGTGCACTGCTGAACCTACAAGGGCACCGGCTCACTCGTTCTGCAAGGTCTTGACTGCTTCTGATACTAGCACCCATGGTGGCTTCTCTGTTCTCAGGAAACATGCCACTGAGTGCCTTCCTGCATTGGTAATATAATCTGTTTTGTTTTTGTTGAATTTCTTTTTGATGTTCTTTTTCTGGTTGACTTATTTTAGAAAACCGTGTTTTGATTTGTTTTATAGGATATGTCCCAACCAACACCAACCCAGGAATTGGTTGCAAAGGATCTTCATGGTTATGAATGGCGGTTTAAGCATATATTTAGAGGTAAAGGAGATGGGAAATTGATGTTTTCTTCTAAGTCTTACTGTCCTAGTGATTTAACTTTCTGATTGCCTACAGATTTTACCTTGTTTTGAATTTTTTTTTTCAGGTCAGCCACGCAGACACTTGCTCACGACTGGATGGAGTACTTTTGTGACTTCTAAAAGATTAGTTGCCGGGGATACCTTTGTGTTCTTGAGGTGAACATTAACATGTTATCATATCTTTAGTTTCTTTTCTATGGTTCATAGATCTTGGTTTTTAATGAAAAGATCATGTCAAATATTTTCAGTTTTTCTATACCAGTGTTTCTTTAACTGAGATCTTATGTGTAGAGGGGACAATGGGGAATTACGTGTCGGAGTGAGACGTCTAGCTCGCCAGGCAAGTAGCATGCCTTCGTCTGTGATTTCCAGTCAAAGCATGCACCTGGGAGTTCTTGCAACTGCCTCTCATGCTGTTGCAACTCAGACTCTTTTTGTGGTATATTATAAGCCAAGGTAGAACTTTTACTTGTTTCAAGAACTAGAAAATGTCTCAGTTATAATTAGTTAGTGGATGATTGCTGATATGAGTTGTTTTCTTAGGACGAGCCAGTTCATCATTGGAGTGAACAAGTATTTGGAGGCTGTGAGCACGAAGTTTGGTGTTGGCATGAGGTTTAAGATGAGATTCGAGGGGGATGATTCTGCTGAGACTGACAAAAGGTAGTACAATTTGTCGAGGTAGTTTATTATGTGACCTTTTCTTAGCCATTCTAATACGTTGTTGTTCAGATTTTCGGGTACCATAGTTGGAATTGAAGATATTTCTCCTCATTGGGAAAATTCGAAATGGCGATCGCTCAAGGTATTGTCATCTTCCAATCTGCGGTTGTTCATTTACTTTTTTGATGATCATGTTACTCATCTTTTCTTTTGTTCTCAATCCCCAGGTTCAATGGGATGAACTTGCAGCTGTTCCAAGACCTGAGAGGGTTTCACCATGGGAAATAGAGCCATTTGTAGCTTCTGCTTCTACACCCTCAGTTCAACCCACTATTGTGAAGACTAAAAGGCCCCGACCATCCAGCGAGGTTCCAGATGTTGGTGAGTAAATTTTTGTAAAAACTCATTTCTTATGCTTATCGAGTTTCTGGTCTTGTTTGACACTCAACAATTACTTTGAAACTAGATGCAACATCCGCTGCTTCTGTTTTCTGGGATACTGATATGCCACAGCCTGAAACGACACAAATCAATGTTTTGGCCGAAAGCAAACACAATGACAATACTGGTACATGGCATCATATGCAAACCGACATGAATAGTAAAAGCAACAGCAACAACACTATGTTAAGGAATCAGACCGAAGGAAGTTGGCTCTCGTCTCCCCATTCAAGTTGTCCATCTCATTTGTTTCAAGACACAACAGATGATAGCAAGAGCGTCTCAGCTTGGCCTGTTTCAAAGCCTCATCCTTCCAGATTGAACAATGAGCACGTGCTTGACCAAGTTGACAAGGAGAGCAAAGTTGAGACTGCTACAAGTTATCGGTTGTTTGGAATTGATCTTATTGATCATTCTAGGAACACACCTGCTGTAGAGAAGGCATCTCCGCATGCAGTGAATGTTCCCAAAGTTACTACTGAAGGATGCACTAGCACCTTGTCCCAAACAGATGGTGGCCATATGTCGGAGGTACCAAAGGCTTCTTCCAAGGAGAGGAAACAAGAACAGCAACAAGTGTCTCCGAAGGAGAGTCAGAGCAAGCAAATTTCTAGAAGTCGCACCAAGGTGTTGAATACAGATTGTTTGTTAAGATATAAGTTATGACTGTTTACTTGTTCCTATTCCAAGCCTATCAAAAGATTTTTTTTTCTAACTTCAGTGTTCCATTGATGTTGAAAACCTGCCAAAAGGTTCAAATGCAGGGTGTTGCAGTGGGTCGTGCTGTAGATTTAGCAATGTTGGATGGGTATGATCAACTTATAAATGAATTAGAGGAGATGTTTGACATAAAGGGACAGCTTCAACACAGGAATAAGTGGGAAATTGTCTTCACTGATGATGAAGGTGACATGATGCTTGTGGGAGATGATCCATGGCCGTGAGTATCTATTAAAACACAATTATAGGATCACACAGTGATACATTTTTTTATCAAAAGAATAAGTTGTAGGAACAATATTGCTAATTCAGTAAAGGATACAGTAGATAGATAACATAAATCAGTGTAACACTATGCTGATTGATTTGATAATTTGTTGCAGTGAATTCTGTAGTATGGTGAGAAGAATCTTCATTTGCTCCAGTCAGGATGTGAAGAAGATGAACTGTGGAAGCAAACTGCCAATCTCTTCGGTGGAAGATGGGACTGTAATAAGTTCAGATACAACTGAAACCTGAAACTTTTTGACATTCTTTCTTGTGGTTTTGCGTTTGTTTGTCAGCACCCAAATGCTGATCCTTCTTCTTGTTGCTTCAATTGTTTGTGGGAAGGAAGTAGGTCTATTTGGGCTGGGTAAGTTTCATGTTATTAGATGTGAAACACTAGCTAATTGTAACTTAATTTGTAGAGACACCACCAGGCATTAATTGTGTTAGAAGAAAAAAAAAGACCAAAACAGATTTCTTTAATAAATTAGTGGGAGATGGCAAATTTAGGCTTTAGCATCTGTGAATATTCATGTTAAGTTTGGAAGAAGAATATGTTGGGGGTTGATTTGCCTTTTTTGTGGGAAGGGGCTTATTCATTTGTGCTTTTGTATGCATATCTTGTGCACTGTCCTCTAAAATTCTAATCTGGGTGAGTCAATGTATGTTGCTGTCGTATCACTGAATGTAAATTATGGCATTAAATTGCTTCAATTGTATTGTTCAGAAATACAGTGGTCCACTGTGACAGTGAGTCGTTGATTCACCTGACATAGGGGCTGAATTTTGCAGGGTGGTGGCACCACTCAAAATTCAACAAACGGTGAAATTTCTTGTTACCATTCAAGTCTCCATAAAGGGTTTTTGACTCAATTTTGTTGAATTTGAACCATAATTCCAACCATTCCCATCATGGGAGATCAACTTTCTCCAAAGAATAACTTAGACAAATTCAACTTTTGAATCATGATTATAAGTAGTGATTAAATTTGATAAATGTTTTTTTTTTTTTATATGTAGTGAAGCATTGAATAACCCTTAATTTATATTCGAAGATATATGAACTGAAATTAGAAAAGAAGAATTTGTTTGTTTACTATGGCTACACTTAAAAATATGATTTAAGATATTAATGATCAATTTATTGTTAGTAGAGAAATGTAACGTTCCTTTTTAGTAATAGGAAATTTGAAACAGTAGAAGTGTTAATAGTACTTACAAGACGTAATAAATGTAAATACGTATTTACTTTCAATGTGCATGTGATTATATCGTTGCCTTTTTATACTCCATAATAATAATAATAATAATAATACACTTGCATGCAACTTTGAGCCTAAGCATCTGTTGGAAATATTATAGTTGGGAAGTTCTACTTATGAAAATATTACTTTGCTTTTAATTTGTTTTTTCTATGCTAAAAAAATTGTACGGAAAATACTAAAAACATTTTTTTTTCATTTTCAGTCTCTTTGTTTTTTCCTCGGTAAAATTCCGCTTTTGTAATTAGAAGATAAATTACAAAAAGTAATGGCTGCGTAGTTTTAAGAAAATAGTAAATAAAGTAGAGTAGAAATTGAAAATAATAATAATAATAATAATAATAATAATAATAATAATAATATTATTATTATTATTATTAAAACTGAAGCAATAATTAATAATTACATAATCAATTATGAAAAGGGAGGGCAATGTTTCTACATATTCACTTGTGTACTCTTTTTTTATTAAAATATTTCATCTTTTTTTCCCTATAACCTCAAACAATTATTTTATTTTATTTTTTACGTTTTTGTTATCCTCTTACTCTATCTCTTTCAAGGATAAGAGTCCCACTTTTTTACTTAATCATGTGTACCAGCACGTTGATAACATTTTTTACCTAGTTTATTTTAGATACTTTCAATAAATCAATAATTCTTTTGTATGAACTACTCTAGGACAATCTCATGTCAAATAAGTTAACACTCAGGATTACCATTCGATTATACAATTAGTAGCATTATATATAAAACAATTTTATAATTGTGATTAGAAGATACTTGACATCCTCTAATCTTTTAAGATAGTAAGCACTTACAATAAAAGGTTAGCTTATTCTCTAAACAAAAATCATATTTGTAACGTTGAATCTTTTTTTCGAGTATTGACATGAATATTAGAGTGTCACTACATATATTCTATCGAGATTGAAAATCAAGAAGAGTTTCGTTTGAGAAGACTAAATAGAGATTAGTCCAATCAATCTAATAAATAATCAAAATTCATGTTCGAAGTTTTTTTATAAGTTTTTATATGAGGTAAGGAAGTAAAACAACTATGACATTTATTATTTGTCTTTCTTTAACTAATCAAAATAAGTCTAACTTTTTCACAAGTTAATAAGTTGGGTTAAGGAACAATTATTTCAAAAGGAATGTATAATGAGTTAACATAACTTTGAGTTAATTACCACTTGAATTAAGGCAGACAATGAAACAATAATTTAGATTGGCTTTTGTCTGATCGGGATTTGGCGAGATATAATAAGTTATTTAGGATAGTTTGAGTCCAAAGAAAAAGAACAATAATAGACAAGGAACTGTACCAAATTTAATGGAATCTTCCTCAATATAGTTAGCTGGAAGCAAAATTTTGATTTAGGTCATGTCTTAACTCGCAAAGCCAACTACATGTAAAAAATGTCATTATCAACTCAATTTAGACCTATAAATAGTTCCAAATATCCTCCGCAAAAGAGGTGAGGAGAAAAACATAATTGAATGTTTCTAGTTCAAAATTCTTAATATCTTTGGTTATAATGTTTTGGTATCAACCATTGAGTAGTTTATTGACTTATAAGATCTCATACCCTGTGTAAACACCTTGCAAACTCAAATATTAACTAGTGAGAGTAAGATGAGATACAATGTAATGTATTTGTTAAGAACTAATATGAGTTGGAATGGTTCAATGACCTAAGGAGAGTGGTAAAGTACTTTTCAAAATATTTGTAATCATGTTCTTAGCTAATAAGTTAATATTGTTAAAAATTAAGTGACATCCTTAATACAAAGAAATACAATGAAAAATCGTTGAAATAACAATTGAGAAAATTATGTGTGATGTTACACTAAATATTTATGAATCGACTACCTTATGTATGTGAACATGCTTGTATTAATCCCTTTAATGAATAATTGGTACAAAAATTTATAAAGAACATGAGTCAGATTAAATATCAAACTACATCTCATATGAAAACTGAAAATGTTAAGAAAAAAAAAGACAAAAAAAAAACATTTAACTCTTTTAACTTAAATGTTACATTACTTCTAACTATAACAAGTAGTAATATTATAAGTATGGTTTGGACATATTAATATACATTAATAACTCTGATCAAAAGACAGTATAAACAAAATTTATAATCTTACATATAAAATGTATAATTAAATAAGGTATATTATTGGCTTAAGGAGAATAAGTTGATTTTACTAGGTAAACATATTCTTTTAGGTCACACTGAAATAAATGTAAGTGACCTGCGTATGAGAAAATTTTCCTCTGACCTTTCGAGAAGCGAAGAGTCAAATTAATAGCTTTTGTGGTATATTCTCGTTATTATATTTTTTAGGAAATAAAATAAAATAAAATGATACAACTACTTGTCGGCATTTTTGTATAATGTCAACATCGATTTTGAAATAGGTAATGTTATTCTTCGTGCGAATTAATTACACCCTTTTTTGCACAACATAACCAAACATTGAATTTCTTTTCCCGTACGAGGGGAACAACATAGAACACTGCCTTTTTTCCCCTTTTGACATAAATATTATCTTTTTTTTTTTTTTTATTTTAATTTTCAAGTTTATGGACTTGTTTTCTAATCTGTTTCATAATGAAAGCGTTTGCTTCTTATTTTGAAAACACCAAAAAATAAAGTAACATAAATTATTAGCTTTATATTCTTATTCATTTGTTCCAAAATAAACTAACAATTTGTTGTTATTTGATTTGGAGTTGACGAAATGTTCTGAAAAGTTGAAACTTACTATATTCATCTATGTATATTTAAGAGTTGAGTTTCGATAGAAAACATATGAGCATGTAAATGATTGTAATTTTCCTAAGTTTCTAATTCAATTCCAGAAAAATAATTGTAACGTCCTATTTAATTAGTAAACGAAATTAAAGGAAACGTCACACGAAGATAGTAATGAAGTGTAGTCCTGGGGTCCTTAACACAACCCTTACAACCTGGGCACAACATGATGTCAACGGAAAACCGGATACAAGTCTAACAAAAGAGAATAGAGTATAAAAGCATAAAACAATACATGGGCCATAGCCCTAAAGAAACCATGAAGAAAATAAAATCCAGCCCAGAAGGCTAAGATGCGGAATCGCCATTTCCTTGCTGACCACGAGAACCTCGCCCATCTGCTCCCATCAATCGAATTGATGATCATTGCAAGAAAGAAGAGCCACATACAAGACAACCATACAACAAACAGGGTAAGCTAGAGCCAACAACATTTGTATCATACAGTCGAATATATTTTCACCATTCAATATCCATACAACAACCAAGCATATTATGACTCTCAATCAATACACTACGACTCGACTCATCCAGATACGTATAACTTGGTCGGATTCAGCAGTTGCTTGCACTTGTGATGGATACCTCTGCTCACCCCCGAGCTGCTCACGCCCGAGCTATGTGTTACAAGTGTTACAATGAATCAATTTTCCCTCACCACAAGGGTAGCCCTTAATGAATTTCAGGCCTCCTACTACTCTCACCACAGGAGTCAGTCCGCTCTAGGTGAGACTAACTAACTCCTTAGAGTGTCAGGATGCAACCTTACCTTGAATCCTTACCTAGTTATACAGATGGGGCACCACCATGGACACCCACTAACAGGGGCCATGGAATTACGTCCCGACCACTGAAGCGTAATCCTGAAAGTCTCACCTAGAGACCCCAAGGAATTATGCACTGACACGGACCAACATACATAAACAACCAAGAATTTACACATACGTTGCACATAAGATTTCAAACCAAAATCCATAACCAAATCCTCATTTCTCATATGTTGAATCATTACCAACTCGTTATTCCCAACCATGAGTAAAGTGTTTCTCCTCATACCAAAACCATACCAAAGGTTTACCAACCATCAAGATCCATTGTTGCTCATGCCAGGTTTGTGACCACACGCACATACATATGTATCCAACTTCTCATGTACAATTCATGTAGAAATCATGCCAAGCTCACAATTCCCCCACATATAATCTCCTCCCAACATGCATAATCATTTATACAATTTATAACACAGATCATACCATGCCTTTCAATTCACAAACTTCATACCTCATACAAAACACATCATAACCAACAATCAAATTACCAATTTAAGAGAGTCATCCAACCTGCAGTATATCTCGCTCAAGCCAAGAGCCCTCGCTCAGGCGAGAGGGGTATTCTCGCTTAGGCAAGATCGCGACTAATGTTGGGATTTCCTCGCAGGCTCACTTAGGCGAGTCCTGGCTCGCCTGGGCGAGACAACCTCTCGCCCAACAATGGCGTCCCTAGCCTAGGCTAGACCACAACAACGTTCTAGACCTTCACTCCTCCTCGCTTAGGCGAGTGGCTCTCGCCTGAGCGAGACTGGCCTCGCTCAAAACCAGAGTCCTCCGCCTGGGCGAGGGTTCGCGAAACCCTGGTTGCTCCTGCAGGTCTCGCCTGGCCAAGTTACTCTAGCCTGGGCGAGATGGACAAATCTCGCCACTGCCTTTCCTGCAACAGTCACATATCCACACCCAAGCAACAGTTCAAGATCGTTCACACATTCATCACAGACATACAGTTCATGCAATACCCAACAAACATCAAAACCAGCCAGAAAATCGTTCAAGACTCGAAAACTCTAACTTCCCCGTACCTGGAAAAGTTTAGCTAAGACCCCGACGGCACGACCACGAGCGCAACAGCTCTAAGGATGAACTATGGGATGGAGCACAAGTTCTCTTAGCTCAACGTGACAATGGAAGCAAAATCCTAGCGGAGGGGGTTGACGGCTGCAGTGTTAGGTTTTCTGAAAATGAGTGAAAAGTGAGACTTAAGGCAACGAAGGGGATTTTTATCTACTGGGCCAGCTCTTAGGCCCATAAGATTTTGGGGCAGCCCTTTTTAAAATTATGGCAGAAAAAAAAGAGGGTTTTACATTCTCCCCAACAACAAAAATTTTCGTCCTTGAAAATTCACCGATGGGATAGGAAGAAAACTACGTTTTCCTCACGCCCTTCGACAAACCACCGCCTAGACATGACAGGTTTGATGACTCCAACACCTATAGCCATTGGAAACTTTGCCTTTGTGCTATGCGATATGTGTTCAACAATGTAGATTGGTTTAGTCACTACACTCGAACTAACTTCCAACTTGCAACCTTAACACTGGAATGCTCCTTCATACCTTCCCACTAACTTGTATCTGATATACTGACTCACCCACCATATGCTCTCCACTACCTCTCAGATCACTGTAAGTCTCAAACTAAAGCATGTTCGTTATCAGTTCTCGTCACCTTGTTCACTCCTTTATGCATCACTCCACTGACTTTGCTCACGATTGAGTTCTAGCCTACTACCTCACCATAAACACTCTTGACCACTTTTATGCATAACGACACTCATAACATCTTGCCTCCTTTACTGGCTTCCAGCAATGGTAACAAGGTCCACAACCAAGTCATTCCATTTCCAAATTAAAGTTTCCCCTATTACAATTACCAAATTCATTTCGGCATCTCAACTTTATTTCTGATCTACTAACTTGTAACCATCCTTCCCCAAAAGCTTTAGAACCATGTCTTTCCTCGACTTGAAATTTCTAGTGTGATTTATGTATATCAACTCTAACATACTTCTCAAACTAAGATTTTTTTTTTTTTTGAATTGCTTTTTCCTCAACCTTGTTAAGAGACTGACTAGTTCTAGTTAGATGACTAGACCAATGAAATCTCTTCACATCTTCTCCTATTAACTCAAACACTTACTTCTGCACCAACTCCCTACTCTCACCTTGTTAAACCTCGATCTTGAGTTCCCTTCTTTGGCTAAGCACCTACCCCTTCTCCCTTACTTTTAGGTTGGTACCCTAACTTGAAATCATAACTCAAACCATCTCCTACTTTTCTTGCCCATCGTTCTCTGAGTAACTCCATAAACTCAAACTTTAAATGATCACTGAACATCCTTACTTAATACTCATAAGAACGACACTTTCACTGTTTATGAAGAACTAGTTGTCATAGAAATCACTAGGTCATGAGTAAGATAGTTCTTTCCACGCACCTCTTACCCTTCACAGGTATCACTTCCCACCATCCCGTTGCGCTACTATGATCAACACACAAGTTACTCATTTGTTCACTCAAAATGATGCTCCTTTCATATTTGCCGTGACAAGGACCCAATCATCGTTGAGAAGCTTTCCTCCAAACCCTTTGGACTCACCTTTTTATAGTCTTAACGTCCCATTTTCTCAACATCGTATCCACCCTTTTTAAACCATATGTCCTACTCACTCTAACCTTTGTCAATACCCTTCTTGCACATTCTAAAGACTTTGTTCGCACTTGGAAGCTCGCCGTTAAGCCTTGATCATGCCGCTACCCTGTTTGAAATTCCATACCTTCATCATGTTTCCACTCTTTACAACCATAGGCCCGAAAAGCCAATCTTCCATTATCCAACGTTTACCCTTGAACAGTCTATCCTACCACTACCTCTCCTCTAAGGTTCACCAAACTTGCAGTCATCCTTGTGGTTATACTTAGTATAAGCCACTACTTCTCCAACATCTCCTCCACTTCCGTATTTACTTCAAATTCACAGTAGTAACCATTCCATTAGGAACTATTGTCACAGGTTCTTCCTCAGACAGCAACGCAGAAGTGAACTCCACCACACCAAGGTCAAAACTCTAGTATTTGTTTCAGAACACGTCTATAATTTGACTCTTAGTCCAAGCATCACTTTGTAAGGTGCATCTCTGGAGGAGATTATTCGTGCTAACCACTTTAGCATCAACCATCGTAGACACCATGTCAACCACTCAAAACTTTTCTTTCCACTCCTTCCATCATTGTGCTTCGACATCAGTTGGGTTGCCTTCCTTACGAGAATAACCTTTAAAGGTGCGCCCCTCCTTCTGGTACATGAAATCTTCCACTTTATACCCAAGGTCAAATGTCCTACTCATGGGAACTACTTTTCCTTGAAACATCCCACTATTAGTTTGAAAAGACCCATCCTCACCTGCTGACTATTAATCCTAGTATGAATCCCTTATGCCACTTCTTCCCTAACCATAAATTGTTCTTTTCCCCACTTAGGAACGTCATCTTTCCTGACTGATCAGTGAACCCTTATCCATCTCAGCCTCTCACTAGAGGTTTGCCATCTTTTCGCACTTCACAGTCTCCTCCTATCTTAGCTTTTTGGTTGCCATGCAATCTCTCCACTCTGTGCAATCTAAAATTTGTCAATTGTTCCGCTTCCACTACTCCAAGAAGCACTAGGTGTGACCATATGACTATATTCAATGACACTTCTCCTAACATTGTATGCATTTGCATGACTCTGAACTTCGACATTGTCGGGATGTAGAATCAGGTTGACTTTCCTCAAATGATGTGGCACTTGCATGCACTAATACCTTTCAGTGCTCTAAATCTTCTAATTCAACTTCTTTTAGAAAACTTGTAGTATTTGTTTCCGAGAGTCTATCCTTAAAGTTCCCTCTGATCAAACGTTATTTTGTGAACTCTAGCATCTCCTCCAGTTTATTAACCCAAAACTTAGCTTTCCTTGCTCAATTATATACATCATACATTAAGTTCCTATCTCTGAGGCAAGACGTTGTCTTAGAGACCCCATCCAACACTTGTAAAGGTGAGCAGACCAAGTTGATATTCAATCTACATTCCCCTATCTCCGTAGACACTAGACACAAAGCACAAAGGCGCAACAAGGCAAACTATTTCATACAAAGCAACACTCTATCACTCACAGACAACCAACCCTTTTGTTTGTCACCCCTCTTTCCCGAAATCATTAGAATTAAGAAAGGAAAACAACCTTTAATCTAGTCATGAGTGTGCCCCCTAATTACTTTATCAAGGCGTTTTCTATTCTTAAAACTTTTTGTTTCACTGACAAACTCGACTAAACATGACTACTTACGCCTACGAGGCACGACAAACCCACAACCTCAGGTCATCCTAAGGACGAACTGCTCTGATACCATAAATGTAACGTCCCATTTAATTATTAAACAAAATTAAAGGAAACGTCACACGAAGATAGTAATGTAGCGTAGTCCTGGGGTCCTTAACACAACCCCTACAACCTAGACACAACATGATGCCAACGGGAAATCGGATACAAGTCTAACAAAAGAGAGTAGAGTAGAAAAGCATAAAACAATACATGGGCCATAACCCTAAAGAAACCATGAAGAAAATAAAATCCAACCCAGAAGGCTAAGCAGCGGAATCGCCATTTCCTTGTTGACCACGAGAACCTCGCCCATCTGCTCCCATCAATCGAATTGATGATCATCGCAAGAAAGAAGAACCACATACAAGACAACCATACAACAAACAGGGTAAGCTAGAGCCAACAACATTTTTATCATACAGTCGAATATATTTTCACCATTCAATATCCATACAACAACCAAGCATATTATGACTCTCAATCAATACACTACGACTCGACTCATCCGGATACGTATAACCTAGTCGGATTCAGCGGTTGGTTGCACTTGTGATGGATACCTCTGCTCACCCCCGAGCTATGCGTTACAAGTGTTACAATGAATCAATTTTCCCTCACCACAAGGGTAGCCCTTAATGAATTTTAGGCCTCCTGCTACTCTCACCACAAGAGTCAGTCTGCTCTAGGTGAGACTAATTTACTCCTTAGAGTGTCAGGATGCAACCTTACCTTGAATCCTTACCTAGTTATACAGATGGGGCATCACCATGGACACCCACTAACAGGGGCCATGGAATTACGTCCCGACCACTGAAGCGTAACCCTGAAAGTCTCACCTAGAGACCCCAAGGAATTATGCACTGACACGGACCAACATACATAAACAGCCAAGCATTTACACATACGTTGCACATAAGATTTTAAACCAAAATCCATAACCAAATCCTCATTTCTCATATGTTGAATCATTACCAACTCGTTATTCCCAACCATGAGTAAAATATTTCTCCTCATACCAAAACCATACCAAAGGTTTACCAACCATCAATATCCATTGTTGCTTATGCCAGGTTTGTGACCACACGCAAATACAAATGTATCCAAGTTCTCATGTACAATTCATGTAGAAATCATGCCAAGCTCACAATTCCCCCACATATAATCTCCTCCCAACATGCATAATCATTTATACAATTTATAACACAGATCATACCATGCCTTTCAATTCACAAACTTCATACCTCATACAAAACACATCATAACCAACAATCAAATTACCAATTTAAGAGAGTCATCCAACCTGCAGCATATCTCGCTCAAGCCAAGAGCCCTTGCTCAGGCGAGAGGGGTATTCTCGCTTAGGCGATAGACCCTCGCTTAGGCGAGATCGTGACTAATGCTGGGATTTCCTCGCAGGCTCGCTTAGGCGAGTCCTGGCTCGCCTGGGCGAGACAACCTCTCGCCCAACAGTGGCGTCCCTAGCCTAGGCTAGACCACAACAACGTTCTAGGCCTTCACTCCTCCTTGCTTAGGCGAGTGGCTCTCGCCTGAGCGAGACTGGCATCGCTCAAAACCAGAGTCCTCCGCCTGGGCGAGGGTTCGCGAAACCTTGGTTGCTCCTGCAGGTCTCGCCTGGGTGAGTTACTCTAGCTTGGGCGAGATTGATAAATCTCGCCACTGCCTTTCCTGCAACAGTCACATATCCACACCCAAGCAACAGTTCAAGATCGTTCACACATTCATCACAGACATACAGTTCATGCAATACCCAACAAACATAAAAACCTGCCAGAAAATCGTTCAAGACTCGAAAACTCTAACTTCCCCGTACCTGGAAAAGTTTAGCTAAGACCCCGACGACATGACCACGAGCGCAACAGCTCTAAGGATGAACTGTGGGATGGAGCACAAGTTCTCTTAGCTCAACGTGACAATGGAAGCAAAATCCTAGCAGAGGGGGTTGACGGCTGCAGTCTTAGGTTTTCTGAAAATGAGTGAAAAGTGAGACTTAGGGCAACGAAGGAGGTTTTATCTACTGGGCCAGCTCTTAGGCCCATCAGATTTTGGGGCAGCCCTTTTTAAAATTATGGTAGATAAAAAAAGAGGGTTTTACATCATACGATCATAAAATTCATAGTTCTCATGCATTCAGATTAATCATAATATGGAGATACAAAAACAAAAATACATGATAGATCCAACAAAAATAAAATTCTTCTTTTCAATCAATTTTTTACCTTTTTTTTCTTTCACATTTTGTGATGGTTAACAATTAGAGAACCTCGTGGTTAAAGAAAGAACCCTAAATTCTTTTTATTAACTAACATCCATAAAATTGGTTACTTTCGATTTTGCTTTTTATAATTTTTCATATTAACCAATAAGTTCTTATATTTTATTAAATCACATTTGGGTCTATCATTATATCTCACATGAGTCACATAATTGAATCAGTTTAGCAATTAATTTCAATATTCCTGCACTTGACTCGTGATGTCATAACATTTCGTGATTTAATACATAAATCATATTGTGCATTAACGGACCTTACATAAATTGGTTATATCATTATTCATAATTAAATATTAAAAAATAACAAGAATCGTGACAATTATGTGTCATTCAATCGACATGTTACCTTCCATGTAGTGCTATATTATCCCTTCCTCCTTAATATGACTTTATAATGAGAAGTCCATAATAGGTTCAAATATAATGCTATTTTCAATAACATAACATAATTTATTTTCTTCAATATAATTTGTATGCATATACATAAAGAAGAAAATACAAACTTTAAAGAGCTTAGAGTGTTAGAAACATTGATAATGACATTAACATTAACATTCACCAATAGACATAATGCTCATATTCTCTACATGACTAAAAAACAATTTGGACGATAATCCTTTTGCTAGAGGGTCAACAATCATAAGATCATTGTTAATATTTTCAATTGACACTCTACGTTTCTAAATTTTTTCTTTAACATCAAAGTATTTCAACTTCATATGCTTATCACCTTTGGAATACTTGTCGTTCTTAGAAAAGAAATTTTTAGCAGCTTTGCAATAATGTTGATTACTCCAAGTCTTGAAATAAAGTTCTACAACTAATTAGCCTGAGTTGTAGTCTCAAAGCATGCCACAAATTCATCTTCCATGGTGGATGCAACAATGATAGACTACTCCGTACTTTTCCATGAAATTGCTCCTCATAAATATCCATGCGACTAACACTCAACACTAGGTTGAACTTTACTAGTGGTGGTCGCATTTCAGTGACAAGAGAGGTTGTGCTACTCAACATCGACACTAGTCTCCACAAAGTTTCTAATGCTTTAAAGTAGGAATGAAAGTAGGGCGGAGGGGACACATTTTGATATCCTATACTGATCCTCAAATAAAAAAATTCATCTTCATCCCCATATCCTAACCTAACAGCTATCAAGTTTTTGTTTCATCCTCATCCCCACCAGGTAATATGTATATACTCGTCGTACCCATACATATACCCATTTTCTTACTGTTTCAATATAAATTAATTAATTTTTATAAAATATTAAAAAATTACGTAAATGACACATAATATTATTAAATATTCAATATTAAAAGGAGTGTTATTTCTTCAATATCAAATATTTAGAAATAAATTATATTGTAATTATATACAATTCAAATTAGAATATCAAATAAAATTTCATGAGTTGATAAAATATTAATTAAACCTAGTTGATAAAATGTAAAAATATTTTTAAAAATATATATAAAAGGAAAATAAATATTCAAACTAAAAATTATTTTAACTATCTATTTACTTAAATTTTTTAAATTCTAATGAAATTTTTTTATATACTAATAAAGTGTATATTACATCACTTGATCAAAATCATACAAAGAACAAATATTAAACTAATAATAATAAAATTTTAACATAAATCTTTCACCTTTTGAATTTCAATATCCGTTGATGATGATAAAAAATATTAACGAGGATTACATTAAATTATTAGATTATAGTAAGCAAAATTTATTTATAAAATTATAGTGATAAAATTACACATAAGATAATGAGTTAAAAAATAAAAATAATTATATAAAAAAATAAAAGTAGTATTTTACATTAAAAAATTAAACAACAAATAAAAATAATAAAAAAATTATCAAATGTGTGTCTTAGAAATAATTTGAGAGACCACTGAATGAAATTGTACAAAGAAAAACAAATGTATAAAAAATACGTTAGAGATTTAAGAAAATTTTTCACGTATCAACTTAGTCAATAATTGATATATAACGAAAATGATTTTAGTGAAATAAAAAAGTTCTTTCAAATGAAAAAAAAAATAGAATAAAGAAGATAAATATTTTATATTACCTAATAGATTGAAGGTTTATATTATGAAACACTTAAATTTATAGTGTTAAAAAGAAAATATA
>Ga0214544_1006476_pt1 | contig 21552 bp, 9 predicted proteins | sample CNSS3metaG_FD_160074 | JGI IMG/M metagenome (GOLD analysis project Ga0214544, IMG submission 160074) | Root nodule microbial communities from cowpea collected in UCLA plant growth center, Los Angeles, California, USA - CNSS3 | ecosystem: Host-associated > Plants > Roots > Nodule | place: USA...
TATATATATATATATATATATATATATATATATATATATATATATATATATATATATATATATATATATATATATATATATATATGTGGAAAGTGTAACTTCTGTCTATAAGGTATCTATGGGTTGATTTTTTAGAAGAACAAAAGTATAGTAGGAAAGAAATTCGAATTTCGCACATTGTATTACAGTTTCAAAGCTTGTTGTAACATGAACATAAAGTTCTTGGATTGGTAGAAGGGAAGAGTTTATTGAATGTTAAAGCTCTCTATCAACTCTCCAGTCTTTTCTTATTCGTAGTAGGATCGTTCTTTTAAGGTGTGAATTTCATTCTATCTTTGACCGTGTGAAAATTCTGAGCATCCATACATAATTAACGTAAAAGCAACCAATAATTGTTCTGGCGAGTAAATATTGGCGTTGTAGGTGCCACCAGTACCATCTCGTATAGCAGTAACGAGATTTTTTTAATGAAATTTTTCATGCCATCAGGTAGAAAACAAGGGTTATAAGCCCTGGTATGGTGCATGCCGTAAAATCAAATCAGCACGAAGACTAAACAAACCGCCAAACCCATCAAAATCAAACGGGTAGGTTCCTTTTGTTGAGGAGAAAAAAGTTACAGCACTTGTAGTTGGTCACCAAACTATGACAAGGTAGTTGACTAGATTTTGTGAGATCCAACCTTCAGCTTGCAGGTCAATAGAATGGACTATTATTCCTCCCTCAATCTGTCCCCGCTAAAAAATTTTGAATTTAATAATAATTAAAACTTTCCAGTGCAACTTTGATGCTATCGTGTAAGTTAGAAAGTTAAACCCTCTTTACTTGAATTCACCATACTCAGACACAGACATACTATACATTTTTCTGTTCCGGAAATTCAATTGCTCTAATATTTATGCATTAAATAGTCTAGTTTTATCATCACAGCGTCTCTTTTCTTCTTATATTTGCTTAACTGCAATTCCAAATTGCAAACAAGAAGCAACGATAAAAAAAATGGTGAAGTAAATGGGGTAAGTGAGTGATTTACTCTGACATATAATGCGTGAGATTACAATCTTCAATAATGTCTCTTAATTACTGGAGTCCGTGTAAAGAATATTCCTATGAATCTCTCGTTTCCGTGTAAATTGAAGAGATATATTCTCCAAGCGCGTGCGAGCTGATATATATTAGTAATGTATACTATGGTTATATTAAAACTGTCTAAAAGTTAGACACATGTTATAAGTATTTTGTGTCAAATCTAAATTGAGTTGCTTTTTCACTTGTCCTCTGACCCAGCTAAAGTAGATTGTTCTCGTACAAGAGAAGAAGCATGAACGATTGTAGCCACGCTAAGCAATCTATGGCTAATTATGTGGAGATAGATAAATCCTAAATTAATATTTCAATCACCTTCACCAAATCAACTAAAACATTAACCCTTAGCTTCCTGTAAAAATTGTAGGACGTCAATTATTAAATTGACGAACTGCAATCGTCCTGTACTTAAAAATGAAAAATCAACAAAGTTATGCACGTGAAGAAGCAAAATGTTTACGGGTAATACTCCATTTGTTTATCCGTTTCTTTGGATGTTGTTTGAATTTGTCTCCGTTTTGACAAAAAAATCTGTATATTAATTGAGTATGGATATAGGTCATATCTAGAGATGACAAATAAACTTGTTTCCGTGGATATTGTCCGATTTCGTCTCCATTTTGACGGAAAATCCCGTATTGACTGGATTTCGGTATGAGTATGGAAAATCATCCCGATTTTTTCAATTAGGTACGAGGATGAGTATAATCCGTTATAAAACTTGTCCCCGTCATATTTCCATTCATGTTTAAATTATTAAAGTATTTACGATTAATTAAGTAGTTATATATATATATATATATATATTTATATTCTTTATTTCTTCTAATTATTTGGTTTGTCATATATATATATATATATATATATTTATTTATTTCTTCTAATTATTTAGTTTGTCATGAAACTCATTCGCATCTCCAATGTAATTTTCATTTTATCATAACTTTTATGTAATTATGTTAAAATGATGTATGTCAATTAAAAAAAATGTTATGTCTCACATTTGAATATTTATATTATTTTTTAATATTTTATTTATTGTATATTTTCCTTTCACATGATAATGTTCAATACTTTCAATTTAAGTGTTTAATAGCATAAACCTTTCATTTACTACATAATATGAAAATAAACCTTTATTTATTATTATAAATTTATTTTTATTTGAAAAACTCTTTTATTTTGTCAAAATATTTTTTGTTATTTTTCGACCATTGAGTATATATGTTGATATTTGAAAAGTTTTCTTAGATATCTAAGGTATTTTTTCATCTTATCATGCTCTTACTTACACATTTATTTTTCTTTGTGCGATTTCTTTCAATAGTCTCTCAAATTGTTTATAAAACACATATTTGTTAATTTTTTAATATTTTTATTTGGTGTTTATTTTTATATGTAGAATACTATTTCGATATATTTTATCTAATTATTTTTTATTTTCTAACTCATTATTAATCATACTGTAATTTTTTCACTATAATTGTATAAATAACTTTTATTTACTACAATATGAAAATTTAATGTAATTGACATTAATATTTTTATCACCATCCAACATATATTGGAGTTCAAAAGATACAAGATGTTAAAATATAATTATTATATTTATTATTTGTTCTTTGCGTCATTTTAATCGAATGATGTATTATAATTGTCATTAGTATATAAAAAAATATTCATTAGAATTTAAAAAATTGAAGTAAACAAACATTTAAAATATATTTTAATTTGAATATTTGTTTTCCTTTTATATTTTTTAAAAATATTTTTAAATTTTATCAACTAAGTTTCATTAATGTTTGCAAATTTAATAAATGTTTTGGTTCTCATGAAATTTTATTTAGTATTCTAATCTAAAATGTAATAATTATAATTTATTTTAAAGTATTTGATATCTAAGAACAATCATCCTCCTAATATAGAATATTTGATAATATTATGTTTCCTTTATCATAATTGTTATTAATTTTATTAAAATTAATTAAAATTAATATTGAAGTAGTAAGAAAACGGGTACGGGTATGACTAAGAGATGATAGTCCTTACCCTGTACCCGTACCCGGTGGAGATGTGAATGAGAATGAGACAAAATTTTGATACCCGTTGAATTTGAGTATAAAAACGAGGATGTATTTGTTTTTTACGGGGATAAGTATGAGATAACGAAACAAACCCTCGTCCCGCCTAGTTGTCATCCCTAATACCCAAATTTTTATATTGGATATGAAAATGAGGATGTACATATTCATCCTATCTTCGTTCTCATACCAGGCCTCATATTCAACTCTTCTCTCATCCCAGTCCTGATTTAAATTAATAAAATATTCATAATTTATTATGTAGTATAATATATCTATAACAACATACAGAGAGGATATACTCTTTTGTGTCCACTTTTCGTTATTTCAATTTTACCCTTAATTATTATTTTAAAAATTAATTATTTTATAAATAGATTACTGTTATTCTAAAAATCTCTTTTATCCTTAGTAGTTAATTAAAAAACTTCTTATATGTACATATTTTATTTTCTAATTTTACATTTAATAACTATTTTAAAAAGTAATTGTTCTCAAATTTGTATGAAAATTAAAAAATGTGAACATATAAACACAACAACGTCTGTGTGTGTGTATATATATATATATATATATATATATATATATATATATATTATTCTTAGTCTTTTAATTGTATAACCTTACTTTTTTTAGTTACATATTTCTTTTTCTTAATAGAATTTAAAGAAAATGAGAGTGAAAATACATTTGAAATATTTTAAATTTGATGATCTGTTTTCTTTTTATTATTATTTTTTTTAATTTTTAAACTTTATCAATTTTATTTCATTAACTTTGAAAATTTTATAAAATTTTTGGATTTTATGAAATTTTATTTGTTATTATAATTTAAAGTATATATAATTATAATTATAAATTCTTTGTAAATACTTGATATTAAAATATTAAGAAAATAAATATGAATACAGGCACAAGTGAATACAGTAAGGATAAAAATGAGGCAAAAATTTTATATTCATTTAATCTAATTATGAAAATAATATTAATTTTCTTTTCTTTGGAATGTTTACGAGAGACTTGTCCTGCTACTACCATGTTAGTTTGACCTATATTTGGTCAAATTATTTATTGATTTTTTATTTTTGATTTCTATCGGAAACAGAAGGAACTTAGTTGATTTTTTTCTTTTCAAATTATTTTTTACAATTTAGAAAAATAAATCAAACAAAATAAAAAACTCATTAATTAATAGTTCTTTCCAATTTAAAAGTAAATATTTTTGATAAAGTCTTGGTAAATAATTTCATTTTTCTTTATTTCCGTTCTTAAATAAAACTATAACAACTTAGTCATATATCCTATTCTCCCCAATAACCTATTATTTCTACCAAAACACTGAGATAGGTAACCATCTTCTGCAGCGACACCTTGCCCGCGTTCCTTTCCAATTTGTCCCGCATCACTCAAGACAACTTAGTCAACTATTCGATGCAATGGAGTCATTGCAATCATGCTTAAGTGTAAATTTTTATTTATATTACTCACTAAAAGCCAATTTCGAATCCATCTTCATGTAGAGATCGTGGCTACTCTTCCCCCGTGCACTGCGTCGCCAGAGGGTGGATGGAAGGCAGTGATATGTCTCCGGCGTCAAAAGCAAGACCGATACAACCTCCTTGAAAGCAAATGCAGCAAGTAAGGACGCTTTATTTCAATTAATATTTCAGAAATGCAGGATTCCTTCACGTTTCCAATATCTAAATTCCGAAATATGGAAGATTAGAATGATTTTTTAGAATTAAATTCTAAATGTATGTCAATTGGAAATGAATTTCCAAATTTATATTTTTAGTTATGAACTCTGTTTGCATCAGATAAAGTCTTACTGAAATGAAAACAGAAAAAGAAAAATTAGGATGTGCAAACAGCAAAAGGGGTGCAATACCACACGGCCTTAATGAAACTTTCTATTTGATTGAAAATAGTTTGTCTTCCCTACGGTGGCATTGGCATACCTATTTTTTTAATAAGAAAAAAATATTACATATAGTTAAATATAAAAAAATCCTAGCAGGGGCAACTGCCCCCACCTTGTAACGCAGATCCGTTTATTGTTGATCATATAGGGTTTTTAGTATGTTGAAATGAAAAGAAAAAAAAGAGAAGTAGTAGTAAATTTGAGATTGGTTGATGATTAAAAGTCTTGATTACATCAAACCGCCCTTAGCTTGTATACAAAATGTGGAATAACTAACTTTACCAGAGGGGTTTAGTCAGTGTGTGTGTTCTGCCTTTGGTCATTTACCAATCCTTTTTTATAGTGTAGTATCCTTCACACTCAGGTACATCTTTCTTAGTTTCCTCCGAAGCCGTGAAATATGCACACCGGTTTCCTTCTCTAAATTTTCGTGAACTTAAGGACCGTAAGTATAGTAAAGCATTCAAATTAAAGGTATATGTGGCTTCTAAGGTTTGTAGCTTACTGCAAAGAAAATATTTGAATGCTTATTTGACTCAAACTAATCAAGGAACCCAGACGAGGATGGTGGAATTATGAACAGAACCACCATCCCATATTCAAGGAAGGCCTTGTCCTGATCCTGGCTCAATGCTTTGCAAAGGCATTCTCAATGCCTAACTAACCTTTCTAATTATACATTTAGTGATGGGGATATGGATACTTCCCATCTACTATTTTAATTGGTTGTGCCATATAGTAAAATGTTTCAGCAGGCTTCCGTTTTTCTGGATTTTTAACTCAATAGGAACCCCATCTTTTGTTTTACTTCAAATAATCTCTTTGTATGAACTGAGTGCAACAGTGATGTCGGTCACGTATTACCTTCTTTGGAATAAAAAGGAGTATGACTTGATTTTTTAGTGGACAGGAAGAAATGACCATTGTTTCGATAGAGTTTTTCACGCATAAGATAAATGATCAACCGCATGATCGGTAATAGAAAGACACATAAGATCAAGTATTAGGTGATGATAAAGTCTTGGCCAAAGGGACTATCCACACAAACCCAACATATAGGAATATATAAAGTATAACTGAGACATGCGCAGTATTTACTAGGATTTCACCCCATAAATCTAACTTAGAAGTTAAGATCCAAGATCACGTAAAGCCTTGTCTTACAAGAACCATATCTCTAGAGGGAATTAGACATATCTGTGGGATCATCATCATTTTAGAAGGTTTCACTTTAAACGCTGTTACTTAAAGTGACTACTTTTTTTTGCTAGAACAACCATGAAATCCATTCTTTCAAGCCCATGCACGAATGCCTTTTTAATTCTAGAATTACTGTCAAAGTTTTTTTTTTTTTTCACATAAACAGTATCCAATTTTTATTCATTTAAGACAGGGAGGTATGTTCACTAGCTGCTAGGGCATCAGTGCCACTCTCTTCTTCCTGTACAAGCTGATTTATATGGCATTGAAACCCGAAAAGGGATAATGAAAAAACGAAAGCGTGTATTTAATATAGCATGGTTAGCCGCAGTCTATGGTATATCCACTAGTGCAAACAAGTGTGGTATGAAATTGAACTATTTATCAATAATTTATTGCCAGCATAGGAATGGACTAATAATCAATGATTTTACAATTGCTTTCATAACGTTATTTAAACCACAATAGACTGACAACAAAAACTACAGAAAAAAAAAACAAAAGAAAGGTTGAAAAATCTATCATAAAAGCAGCTACATACTCAAGACATTTGGGAATTGATGACTGCCTTGAAGTGCTCGATACTCTATCTGGCATCATCAATCTTCAACTGGGAGAAAACGGAATCCACAACACTATCGGATTCATCACCCCTCACAATGGTATCATCCGCTTCACTCAGTGTGGAGAGTGAAGGAAGACGCCGAACATTGGGCAGTTGAAGTGATGCAGAAACACTACTTGAACTATCCTCATACGGGTCTGTCTGAATTGCATTTGCACCTTTCTGAAGCTGCAGCGCATACTCCAAGTCCCACAACACATCGCCCATGGTTGGCCTATCAGAACCATCTTCTTGCAAGCATTTTTCTATCGTCTCACTAAATTTTCTGAGTGAGTTTTGATCAATTTGGTACTTGATGGAAGGATCGATGATCTCTTGGAGTATCCCCTTGGTTTTGCAAAGCAATCCCCATTCTGCCAAGTTTATCTGATCTCTTGGAAGAGTTGGGTCAATCACTGCTCTTGCACACAACACTTCCAAAAGAACTACTCCAAATGAATAGACATCAGATTTTTCTGTCAGCTGTTGCGACCTGAAATACTCAGGATCAAGATACCCAAAAGTGCCTTTAACACCAGTGGTGACATGAGGTTGAGTATCAGGAGGACCTGACCTTGAAAGACCAAAATCAGCAACTTTAGCAACATGGTTCTCATCAAGCAATATGTTTGTGGACTTTACGTCACGGTGAATGATTCCCCCAGCTGCTCCTTTGTGAAGGTAATGAATACCCCTGGCAGAATCAATGCAGATTTGAAGCCTCACCTTCCAGGACAAGCTTGGCAACTTTGTATTATACAAATGGTCCCTGAGTGTCCCCTTTTCCATGTATTCATAGACCACAATCATCTCGAACCTCTCATCACAATATCCAATTAAGGAAACAAGGTGCTTGTGGCGAATCTTAGACAAAACCATGATCTCTGTCTGAAATTCTGGAAGGCCTTGACCTGACCCTGGCTGGCTTCTTTTCACAGCCACTGTCATGCCATTCTTGAGGACTCCCTTGTAGACGTTGCCAAAACCACCCTTGCCAATTAACTGACTTGCGTGGAAGTTCTTTGTTGCCAGTTGAAGATCAATCAAGGGTATTTTGAGACCTAGGTTTATGTTGGGAAGGGGAGAACCGTGACTGGTTATATCAGTCAATCTGCTGTGAGAACTCCCTCCAGCATTAACGGGGATTGGCAACCAGTCCGAATTCTCAACGGGCTTTTCCTTCCTCATTTTAGAACGCCAAAGAAAGCCAAGTAGCACCACAACAAATACCAATACTAAACCACCGAGAACTGAACCCAGCAACACAGGAAGACGATTATGCTTGGAACCGGGTTCCACCAAGTCAGGAGGGACAGAATTTGATGATTCAATCACTTTCATTATTTCTAGCCCGTTTAAAAATGCATCCTTTATGTCAGCGGTTCCATTTGGTGTTAGGCTGACCTTAATATGTCCAGAGTTATCAGATTTCACCACGAAATCATAATAATAAGGGGCAGGCAACTCGTTAGACACGTTTCCGTCATTATTTACCTGTATGACATGAGCGTCATAAATGGAAAGATCGAAATATGTTAGGCCAACTTGTGAACTGACATAGTCACAGAAATGAAGCCTAAGGAAATGATCTGTGCTGTTGTCCACCGGAAGAGCCCATGTTATGTTGAAAAGTCCAAGGTCTCCGTCAGTGGAAGAGATGTTTCTAGTCTCCTTAGCAGTTCCGTACACCTCGGATGGCGCAGTATAACTAGTTGCGTTTGGACCATCGGCGTCATCACCTACACGGGGCACGATTTGACCCTGGTAAGGGGAACGATTCTTGGCGTTTTCCGGATAAGTGAGATATATATCATCAGGAATCCAGTTTCTCAATAGAATATCTTTGGTAGTTTCGCCACCAACATTAAGTCTGTGTTTGGTCTCCAACACCCGAGAGTACAAACCTCCGTTGAGGGGAGATGTACCTCCAATTGGAGCGAAACGCGCCACTTTGTTGGATATGAGATGGAGGGGTAGTACGAACAGTTCTATGGCATTCACAAACGCAAACGATGATTCCAGAGGTCTGAAAGTTATTTTGATACTGGGGGTACTGATTTCCATGAAAAACTCTTTTACTAAAGCAGAGTTGTTATTGCTGTCATTTCTACCATTAAAGTTTTGCAACAACCAGAAGCCAGGAACTGAAACGTTGAATCTGGCAGAGGAAAGATTACTCGGGGAAGAGAAAGGGAAGAAATGGAGGCGTACCAGGTAGGTGCCATTTGTATCGATGTTGAACTTATACCAAGAATCACTTCGAAAAATCCTTGCTGTTTGGTAAAGAGGAGAAGGCACCGATGACTGATTCGTTTCTGTGTTACTGCTGTTAAAACTGGTTTGAAGGGTTGATTCAGCAACGTAAGCCTTGCCACTATCAGTAACACTGTTGCCTGACCCACAATTGATGAAGTAGTTATCTGGGACGTTGTAGCCGAGTGAGGAGAACTGCAGTGATAAGAGCTGAAGAAGGAAAAGAAGTGGTATACAGCGAGAGTGTTGAATTATTTGGAGCTTAGGAATCTCCATGGAAATATGGTGATTGGGGCTTAGTATCTGCTATGATTATTGCATCTTTTGAAACTAGAGTATGTGGACTTGAATGAACACGGGACTCAAATGGGAGGAAGACTTCAGCACAGGTCAAGGCGTCAGCTTTGATTTTTCTTCTTATTTCCTCTTTTTTTCCCTTTTTTTAATTGTGAAGTGGATTTATCAACTACCGGAACTATTAGGGCCGTGAAAAAGAAGATTGAGAAGTATGGTTGACGTTGAGATGCTTGGTTTGAAACTTTCCATTACTTTTGTCTTCAAGCAATTGCCGAAGGGCGCATGCATGGATACTTACTGTTGTAATAAATAATTAAATATTGCACTGAAGCAACTACAAAGGGTTAATAATGCCACAAGGTAATAGAGTACAGATATCTCTCCCGAATGATAAAAATTTTCCAATGGTCCACTGCCACCTATTTTGTCCTGATTCTCTTGAATACATCATAAGTCTAAAATTCCAAAAGAAATGTCACTGTTAAGGTGTGAGGTAAATAAGTAAACTAAAAAAAACGAAAGAGAAAACGTGTTATCTTAAAAAATTATTTGTTTATTCGTTAAAATATAATTGCACAAAAGATTTGCAAAAGGGAAAAAAGTACATGGTTGATTTGCAAATTATTGTTTTCTGTGTTTTATTAGGCTTACTGTATGATATATATATATATATATATATATATAATTAATTTAATACACTTGTCTTATTTAAGAATAAAAATAAAGTTACATGCAGAAAAAAACGAAGGTTATACATAATGCTTGGACCAACTGGACCGCCTCATGTTTTGTTCAGCATAGTTAAGCATATTTAGAAAAATAATTTATTAATTTTTTTTTCATCCAGTAAAACATTTGGTATTCCGGTATGATTGGAATTTAATAAAAAAATTAATCCTATTTTTAGTTTAAACTGAAAGTTAATATAATTTTCATCTCTAAAATTAAAAAAGAAAAGTTCCTTAATTTAAAAAAAAAATAGTCTATGAATATTAACTATGGGGGACTAAAATGTTATTTAAAACATTTTTTTTTGTTGTAAAGCAAAGTTGAGGAATTGAAATAATATTTAAAAAAAAAGACTAAAATGTTTTTTAACTTTAAAATGCCAAAATCGGATTTACAAATTTAAAGGGTTAAATATCTAATTAAGTCTGAAAAGTTACTCATTCACCCTTCAGGGATACCTAATTTTGGTTGAGATTAGAAACATGATAGTTGCTCCTTTGTCTTTTTGTTTTATATTGTTTTCTTGTTATATTATTATCTTTGTTATTATCTACTTTCCATTTGTTAGAAGTTATAAAAATATAAATAAAATACTATCATGAGGTTCCTAATCCTTTTTATTAATATAAAGATAAAAAAATAGCCATTATAAAATGAATTAAAATAAAAACAAAATTGCATATGGAGCGTGTGTTACAATTTTTTTTTCCTGATGCGAGTTTTCCGCATGACCAAGTTAACGAATAAGTTGATGCAAGGTTGTCTTCGAGACAAACTTAAGCAAATTAGTAATAAAAAACGAAGTAAAAGATTTTAAAAATTAACAAAAATATAGAATAGTTCAAAATGATACTCTAAGATAGGGTTTATGAACCAATCGGATTGGATCAGCTTAATTCGATTAATTTTATAATAAGTCAAAAAATTATTAATTCGGCTCAAATCACAGCATGAATTAAATAAATTGACTAATTAAATTAAAAAAATAAAAATCAATAACATTTTTCCTCAATAATATAATGACATTAAAATATTTAAATAATTAATCAATATCAAAGGCTTAATCTCTTCAATTCAGTATTTCATTTCTTTAATGTAGAAACTCGCAATTGAAACTCACTTGACTTTCCTCTTAAGTAAATCGGATTAATTTAACTTAGATTATTCTTCAACTTTTTCAATTGAATTCGATTTAAATTTTTAAATTCATTTTAACATCTCAAAATAGATGGTCTAATTCCTGTCTTTGAAGGTGCCTTTAACAACAATGGTGACATATGGTTGATCATCAATAGTACCTGTCCTTGACAAATTTTAAGCCTCTGCTTCTGAGACAAGCTTGACAAATTTGTTTTTGCACAAAGAGTGTCCCTTTTACCATATATTCCTAAACCAATATTACCTAAAAGCTTTCCTCTCAGTACGTTATTAAGGAAACAAGGTGCCTCTCTCACGAATTTGGGACAAAATCATTATCTGTTTACCATTGATCATATTGGGACTTTGGGATCTTGGAGTGGAAAGAGAAAATAAAAAGTTTCAAAATAAAGATTGGTTGATGACTTGGAGACTTGAATTTATCCATATAAGAGACTAATATGTTAGAAGTCGTACATCAACTAGAGATAAGACAATTTCATAATATATAAGTGTAGTACCGGATGTTTAGATAAAATTTAAGGAGTGCCAAAATAAAATGTTAAGTATGTTTTTAGATCCTGAATTTTGATGCCAAATTGAAATTTGCCACCGTTCAAAACTTTGATACATTTTAATATGCAAACTTTACAAATGTATGAATCTAGTCCTTTAACCCAATTGGGTTAAACTTTCTTGACACGTCAAACACGTTTCTAGCAGATATTAAAGCTAAGACATGTTTGACAATATAAACAATTCAAATGATAACATGAAATGCATTTGACACTTTAAAAATGTTTAACCTAATTGGAATAAAAAAATTATATCCATTCATTCTTTAAATTTAGTAAAATAAAATGTTAAAATTTTGGACATAGACGGATTTCAATTTTGTGTTAAAACTTCGATACTAAAGGCATACTTAAATCCAAGATAAATGTATAAAAGTTTTAAAGGTATCAATGCATAAAATACATTAAAATTAAAAAGAATTATCTATCTATCTATCTATCTATCTATCTATATATATATATATATATATATATATATATATATATATATATATATATATATATATATATATATATATATATACATACATACATATATATATATATATATATAAACAAATTGGTTGGCATGACTCCCTTATCACTTAACTAAGGTTCGCCATTGTATAAGTGTATGCAAATCTCACTTTAAAAAGTAGTTTTGTGGGGTTGAATTAGACTTAAGTTCATTTTGTAATTTAGTAACAAAGTCATTGGTTAAAATCTATCGTAGCGAGATTTGTGTTTCTTGAATATTCATTAGACCATTTGTAGCACTCATAGATACAACCTTAACTCAATTATTTCCTAATAATTATTGTACTTCACAAGTCACATTAATTTGTTGACCAACAATATTTCAACCCTTAACTATTAGAACATTGTAAATATTATGCATCTTACCGGAAGAAAGGCTACATCTAGTACTAGACCAATTATTTGGTCAATATGTCCCAGATTCTTTTTCGTTTCAAATAATAAGTTAAAAACAAGAAAAAAGTTGAAAAAAAAATCAATAATTAATTACATACTCAAACAATATTCACTTTACCGAATGTCAACAAAAATTGTACCCGTAAATATTTGTGTGTAAAATCCATGATAGATATTAAATGGATATATTCAATGAATATTCAGGAATAATGGATACAAGTATTTAATTACTCATTTAGAACATATAAGAGTATCATGGTATCTGACTCATGGATACCTACCAACCACCGCCAATAAATAGTAATAAAATTTATTTAAGTACTTTTTTTAAATTCAAGTGACTAAAAGAAAATTACTAATAAAAGAAATATTAATCATGAAATAATCATTTAAAATTTGGATACATTTCTATTTTTTTTATTTAAACCTTTGTAAAAGGTTAATTTTTTAAAATATATATTTTGGCACAATTATTTTAAATTTATTTTTTAAAAAGACCAAATTAATTTACATTAATATTTTATTAAGTACTTTGATTTTTTTTTTAAATATTTTAATTTACATTTTAAAAATTTAATTATAATTATTCAATTACAATCTTCAAAACGTAAACGACGAGACAAGGTAGGGACGGGTTTCTTGGTCTCATACCAATCCCCAAAGAAAAAATTAATCTCTATATCCATACCCAAACTCAACGGATATCAAATTTTTGTTTCATCCTCGTCTCCACTAGGTAACAAGTATATACTTGTACCTAGAGATGACAAATAAACTTGTCTTCGTGGGTATTGTCCGAACTCGTCCTCGTGTTGACGGGGAATCCCTGCATTGACTGGGTATGAGTATTGGTATGGGGAATCCCCAACTTTTTCAATTGGGTATGGGGATGTACATATCCTCGCCATAATACTCGTCTCCGTCATATCTCCGTCTTCGTTTAAATTATTAAAATATTTATAATTATATATATATATATATATATATATATATATATATATATTTCTATTTTTTATTTCTTCTAATTATTTTGTTTGTCATGAAACTCATTCGCATCTCTAATATATTTTTCATCTTATCATAACCTTTATATAATTATGTTAAAATGATGTATGTGAATTAAAAAAAATTCATGTCACACATTTGAATATTTTTATTATTTTTTATTATTTTTATTTATTTTATATTTTTCTTTCACATGAGAATGTTTAATATTCTCAATTTAAGTGTTTAATAGCATAAACATTTCATTTACTAGGTAATATAAAAAAATTACTTATTATTATTAATTTTTGTTTCATTTGAAGAACTTTTGTTTCGTTAAAACAATTTGCGTTATTTCTCAACCATTGAGTATGTATATATGTTGATATTTGAAAAATTTTCTTAGATGTCTAAGGTATTTTTCATCTTATCATACCCTTAATTATACATTTGTTTTTCTTTGTGCGATTTCTTTCAATAGTCTCTCAAATTGTTTTTAAGACACACATTTGTTAATTTGTTAATATTTTTATTTTTTTGTTTATTTTCATCATGTACAATATTATTTCGATATATTTTTTCTAATTATTTTTTATTTTCTAACTCATTATCAATCATACTGTAATTTTTCACTATAATTGTATAAATAAATTTTATTTACTACAATATAAAAATTTAATGTAATTGCCATGAATATTTTTTTATCACCATCAACATACCTTGAAGTTCAAAAGATACAAGATCTATGCTAAAATTTTATTATTATGTTTATTATTTGTTCTTTGCATCATTTTGATCAAGTGATGTATTATAAATTTTATTTGTGTATAAAAAAGAGATTCATTACAATTTTAAAATTGAAGTAAACAAACATTTAAAATATATTTTAATTTGAATATTTGTTTTCCTTTTATATTTTTAAATTTTATCAACTAGGTTTCATTAATGTTTGCAGTTTATAAATTTAATAAATATTTTGGTTCTCATGAAATTTTATTTGGTATTCTAATATAAAATGTAAACAATTATAATTTATTTCAAAGTATTTGATATCGAAGAAACAACCATAATCTAATATTGAATATTTGATAATATTATGTTTCCTTTACTGTAATTTTTTATTATTTTATAAAAATTAATTAAAACTAATATTGGAGTAGTAAGAAAACAGGTACGGATATGGGTACAAGATTATACCTGTTTAACCGGTGGGGATGGGGATGGGACACAAGTTTGATACCCGTTAGGTTTGTGGATGAGGATAGATTTTTTCTACGGGGATGGATATGAGATAGCGAAACCTGTCCCCACCTGCCACTTTGCCATCCCTATTGATACACGCTTTCTTACTATTTCAATATCAATTAATTAATTTTTATAAAATAATACAAAATTATGGTGAAGGAAACATAATATTATAAAATATTCAATATTAAAAGGAGAGTTGCTTCTTCAATTTCATATATTTAGAAAGAAATTATAATTTTATACATTTCAAATTAAAATAACAAATAAAATTTTATGAGAACCAAAACATTTACTAAATTTACAAATGTTATGAAACCTATTTGATAAAATTTTTAAAAAATATAAAAAGAAAAAAATATTCAAATTAAAAAATATTTTAAATGTCGATTTACTTAAATCTTTTAAATTCTAATGAAATCTCTTTTTTTATAACTAATTAAAGTTATAATAAATCACTTGATCAAAATCACACATAGAATAGAACAAAGATTAAACTAATAATAATAGATTTGTAATTTTAAAATGAATTTTTCATCTTTTAAACTTCAATATATGTTGGCTGGAAATAAACAAAATTCATATCAATTACATTAAATTATTATATTATAGTAAATGAAACTTATTTATACAATTATAGGGATATAATTACAAGTATAATGATGATTTAGTAAATAAAATAATTATATAAAAAAATATCAAAATAGTATGCTAAATGATAAAAATAAATAGCAAATAAAAATATTTAAAAAAAATAAATGTGTCTTACAAAAGCTTGGAGAGACCATTGAATAAATAACTTGAGACACCATTGAATGAAATCACAGAAAAGAAAATAAATATATAATTAAGAGTATGATAAGATGAAAAATATCTTAGAGATCTAAGAAAAGTTTTTAAATGTCAACTAAGTCGATGGTTAAGAGATAATGAAAATTATTTTAGCGAAACAAAATAGTTTTTCAAATGAAACAAAAATTAATAATAATAAAATTAGAGATGGCAAATAAACCTGTCCCCGTGGGTATTACCCGAACCCGTCTCCGTTTTGACGGGCGGGGAATCCCTGCATTGACTGGGTATGGATATGGGTATGGGAAATCCCCGATTTTTTCAATTGGGTATGGGTATGGGTATGGGGATGGGGATATAAATATCCCCGCCATAATACCCGTCCGCGCCATATCTCTATCCTCGTTTAAATTATTAAAATATTCACAATTAATTAAGTATCTATATATATATATATATATATATATATACACTTTCCATTTTTTATTTCTTTTAATTATTTGGTTTGTTATGAAACTCATTCGCATCTCCAATATATTTTTTATCTTATCATAATCTTTATGTAATTATGTTAAAATGATGTATGTCAATAAAAAAATGTATTTCTAACATTTGAATATTTCTATTATTTTTTAATATTTCTATTTATTGTATATTTTTCTTTCACATGAGAATGTTTAATACTCTTAATTTGAGTGTTTAATATTATAAACATTTCATTTACTAGGTAATATAAAAAAATACTTATTATTATTAATTTTTGTTTCATTTGAAGAACTTTTTTGTTTCGCTAAAACAATTTTTGTTATTTCTTAAACATTGAGTATATATGTTGATATTTGAAATTTTTTCTTAAATCTCTAAGATATTTTTCATCTTATCATACCCTTAATTATACATTTGTTTTTCTTTGTGCAATTCCAATAGTCTCCAAATTGTTTATAAGACACACATTTGTTAATTTTTTAATATTTTTATTTTTTGTTTATTTTCATCATGTAGAATATTATTTTAATATATCTTATCTAATTACTTTTTAGGTTTAATTATACATTTGGTCCCTATTTTCGTAGCAAAATCTCAATTTGGTCCCTCTATTTGTTTTTGTCTCAATTTGGTTCCTTCCGTTAGTGATACAGTAACACCGTTAAAGGGGTGTCACGTGTCAGTTTTTGGAATTTTGGAATTTTTTTATTCTTTATTTATTTTTTTGAATTTTTTTAAAAAATAAAAAATTTGCCATGTGTCAAGCTGTCGTGTCGTCGTGCCACGTGGTAGTGACAAAGTGATGTGACAGTGACAGTGACAATGACACATGTCACTTATATGACAGGTGTCATTTCCACTTTCTCAATTTGGTCTCTTTATTTTAAATTTTGTCTCAATTTAGTTCCATTTTTGTAAAAATTGAGCAATTTTGTCCCTCTCCAAATTGAAATCAAATTTAATTTCTATATAAATGTACACAAATATTTCTATCAAAATTGATATTTCAAGTAAATATTTTTAACAAAATTAAGTTTATTTAATTAATATTTTACATTGAACTTTACTTAAACTTGTTTTAAAGCTGTTAATAGATAATAATGTTAATAAAAAAAATCATAAATTATATTAATATTTTATTACATCATACTTTAATATTATTTTTTATTTGAATTTATATTTCAAATAATTGTATATTTTTAAAATGTGTAAATTTCAATAATTTGTACACAAATGTTTGAATTGATGTAAAAATAACAATTATAAAAATTTTAAAAATAATTTTAACTAATTCATGTAACAATAAAAAATATATAAATTTAAAATTTGAAAACAATTTTAAGTAAAGTTGAATGTGAAACACAAATTTAAATAAACTTAGTTATATTAAAAATATATAATAAAAATATCAATTTGAATAAAAATATCAAATTTAATAAAAATATTTGTATAATATTTATATAAAAATTAATTTTTGTTTCAATGTGGAGAGAAAAAATTGGACTATTTTTAAAAAAATAGGAACTAAATTGAGACAAAAATTAGAATACAAAGACCAAATTGAGATTGAGGAGATGACACCTGACATAATATTGACATGTGGCATTATCACTGCCACATCACTATGTCACTGCCACGTGGCACGACGATCGTTTGACACATGGCAATTTTTTTTTAAATTCAAAAAAATAAATAAATAAAAAATTCAAAAAAAAAATTCAAAAAATCCAAGAAGTGATGCGTGGCTCCTCAATTAACGCTGTTACTGTACTTTTTAGATTTTGTTATAAAAATGGGGACCAAAGACATAACTAAACCTATTTTTTATTTTCTAACTCATTACAATTATACTTTAAGTTTTTCACTATAATTGTATAAATAATTTTTATTTACTACAATATAAAAATTTAATGTAATTGCTATGAATATTTTTTTTTATCACCATCTAACATATATTGGAGTTCAAAAGATACAAGATCTATGTTAAAATTTTATTTATGTTTATTAGTGTTTATTATTTATTCTTTGCGTTATTTTGATCAAGTGATGTATTATAACTTTTATTAGTGTATAAAAAAGTGATTCATTAATACCCATTTACAAAACAATGAAACAAGTGATGTATAAAATGAAACTATTTATTAATAATTTATTGCAAGCACGAAATTTACTAAGAATAATAAGTTATTTTACAATTGCTTTCGTAACGTTATTTAAACAACAATAGACTGACAACAAATTACAGAAAAGAAAAGCAGAGGTTGAAATATCTATCTTAAAAGCAACTTCCTACCCGAAACATTTGGGAATAGATTATCAATCTTCAACTGTGGGAAAGCGTAATCTACAGCACTATCGGATTAATCACCCCTCACAATGCTATTATTTGCTTCACTCAGTGTGGAGAGAGAAGGAAGACGCCGAACATTGGGAAGTTGAAGTGATGCAGAAACACTACTAGAACTATCATCATACGTCCCTCTCTGAAGCTGCAGCGCATACTCCAAGTCCCACAACACATCACCCATGCTTGGCCTCTTACAACCATCTTCTTGCAAGCATTTTTCTATCGTCTCACTAAATTTTCTTAGTGAGTTTTGATCAATTTGGTCCATGATGGAAGGATCGATGATATCTTGGAGTGTCCCCTTGTTTTTGCATAGCAATCCCCAATCCGCCAAGTTTATCTGATCTGTTGGAAGAGATGGGTCAATCACTGATCTTGCACACAAAACTTCCAAAAGAACTACCCCAAATGAGTAGACATCAGATTTTTCTGTCAGCTGTTGCGACCTGATATACTCAGGATCAAGATAACCAAAAGTGCCTTTAACACCAGTGGTGACATGAGGTTGAGTATCAGGAGGACCTGACCTTGAAAGACCAAAATCAGCAACTTTAGCAACATGGTTCTCATCAAGCAATATGTTTGTGGACTTTACGTCACGGTGAATGATTCCCCCAGCTGCTCCTTTGTGAAGGTAATGAATACCCCTGGCAGAATCAATGCAGATTTGAAGCCTCACCTTCCAGGACAAGCTTGGCAACTTTGTATTATACAAATGGTCCCTGAGTGTCCCCTTTTCCATGTATTCATAGACCACAATCATCTCGAACCTCTCATCACAATATCCAATTAAGGAAACAAGGTGCTTGTGGCGAATCTTAGACAAAACCATGATCTCTGTCTGAAATTCTGGAAGGCCTTGACCTGACCCTGGCTGGCTTCTTTTCACAGCCACTGTCATGCCATTCTTGAGGACTCCCTTGTAGACGTTGCCAAAACCACCCTTGCCAATTAACTGACTTGCGTGGAAGTTCTTTGTTGCCAGTTGAAGATCAATCAAGGGTATTTTGAGACCTAGGTTTATGTTGGGAAGGGGAGAACCGTGACTGGTTATATCAGTCAATCTGCTGTGAGAACTCCCTCCAGCATTAACGGGGATTGGCAACCAGTCCGAATTCTCAACGGGCTTTTCCTTCCTCATTTTAGAACGCCAAAGAAAGCCAAGTAGCACCACAACAAATACCAATACTAAACCACCGAGAACTGAACCCAGCAACACAGGAAGACGATTATGCTTGGAACCGGGTTCCACCAAGTCAGGAGGGACAGAATTTGATGATTCAATCACTTTCATTATTTCTAGCCCGTTTAAAAATGCATCCTTTATGTCAGCGGTTCCATTTGGTGTTAGGCTGACCTTAATATGTCCAGAGTTATCAGATTTCACCACGAAATCATAATAATAAGGGGCAGGCAACTCGTTAGACACGTTTCCGTCATTATTTACCTGTATGACATGAGCGTCATAAATGGAAAGATCGAAATATGTTAGGCCAACTTGTGAACTGACATAGTCACAGAAATGAAGCCTAAGGAAATGATCTGTGCTGTTGTCCACCGGAAGAGCCCATGTTATGTTGAAAAGTCCAAGGTCTCCGTCAGTGGAAGAGATGTTTCTAGTCTCCTTAGCAGTTCCGTACACCTCGGATGGGGCAGTATAACTAGCTGCGTTTGGACCATCGGAGTCATCATCTACACGGTACTCGATTTGACCCTGGTAAGCGGAACGATTCTTGGCGTTTTCCGGATAAGTGAGATATGTATCATCTGGAATCCAGTTTCTCAATAAAATATCTTTTGTTGTCTGGCCACCAACATTAAGCCTGTGTTTGGTCTCCAGCACTCGAGAGTACAAACCTCCGCTGTAGTGAGATGTACCCCCAATTGTAGCGAAACGCGCCACTGCGTTGGATATGAGATGGAGGGGTAGTACGAACAGTTCTATGGCATTCACAAACGCAAACGATGATTCCAGAGGTCTGAAACTTATTTTGATACTTGAGGTATTGATGTTCATGAAAAACTCTTTTACTAAAGCAGAGTTGCTATTGGTATCATTTCTACCATTAGAATTTTGCATCAACCAGAAGCCAGGCACAGAAACGTTGAACCTGGGAGAGGAAAGATTGGTCGAGGAGGAGAAAGGGAAGAAATGGAGGCGTACCAGGTAGGTGCCCTTTATATCGATGTTGAACTTGTACCAAGATTCCCTTCGAAAAATCCTTGCTGTTTGGTAAAGAGGAGAAGGCACCGACGACTCATTCGTTTCTGTGTTACTGCTGTTAAAACTGGTTTGAAGGGTTGATTCACCAACGTAGACCTTGCCACTTTCGGTTACACTGTTTTCTGACCCACAATTGATGAAGTACTTATCTGGAACGTTGTAGCCGAGTGAGGCGAACTGCAGTGATGAGAGCTGAAGAAGGAAAAGAAGTGCCACACAGAAGCAGTGTTGAATTTTGTGGAGCTGAACAGTCGCCATGCAAAATGGTAATCAAGGTTTAGTTTTGCGTATGATGTTGCATCCGACGAGAATGGCATGGAATTCCAAGCAGAGGAAGAGTTCGACACGGGTCAAGTTCTGTGTCCCAAATTATAGCATTCATGAAAATGAAAGTAGAAAAGTCTTGCCAGAGAAATTTTAGAATTACGAGTCCTTTCAACATTTATTCCAACAATGAAAGGACATTTAATAATATGATTTATAATATATTTATAAAGGAAAATTACCTATTGACAAACCTTTTTTTGACAAAGTTAACAAAGTATCTAAAAATGGAATTAACAAACTTAAATTTTTATTTTTTAATTAAAATAAAATAATAAAATAATACTATTTTACCAAAATAAGAAAGTTTGTCAAAAACTTTGTTAAAAAACTTTGTCAACCAATAATAGCCCAT
>Ga0214544_1006480_pt1 | contig 21540 bp, 17 predicted proteins | sample CNSS3metaG_FD_160074 | JGI IMG/M metagenome (GOLD analysis project Ga0214544, IMG submission 160074) | Root nodule microbial communities from cowpea collected in UCLA plant growth center, Los Angeles, California, USA - CNSS3 | ecosystem: Host-associated > Plants > Roots > Nodule | place: USA...
TCTTTTAAAAATTTTAAAAAAATTCAAAAAAAATAAAAAAAAAATTCAAAAAAAAATTCAAAAAAAAAATTCAAAAAATCCAGAAGCTGACACGTGGCACCCCATTTAACACCGTTATTCCACCACTAACGGAAATGACTTGATTGAGTCAAATTTCCCAAAATAGGGACCAGATTGAGATAAAAATTAATTGAGAGACCAAATTCAAATTTTACTACGAAAATGGGGACTAAAAGTATAATTTAATCTATAAAATAATACAATTAACTGTAGTACAGTACAGTTAAATTAATTATGCCCAGCCCTACTTGAAACAACATCAGAATTTTTGCTCACCTCATCTATCAAAACGTCAACTACTTTCCAATATTAATACTACCTCATGAATATTAGACCCCATGATCGAGGGATTCTAGTTGAGAATCTTATTATCTTTAGGTGAAATTAGTCGAGATGTCCAAGGTATTGACCTACGTGTCCTCGTCCAACCATTATAATTATAATATAACCAATGTATTACCAATGTATTACACAAACATTATATATATATATATATATATATATATATATATATATATATATATAATCTTTATTCACCTCATATGATGAAACAACAGTAGTAAGACTAATGTGATGTGCGTGTTTACAATGATTAAAAAGTTGTTAAAAGCATGATATTCACTTATATGTGAAACAACATCATAATTTGTACTCATCTCATCTATCAAAATGTCAACTACTTTTCAATATTAATACTACCTCATGAATAATATTAGACCCATGATCGAGGGAGAATCTTATTATCTTTAAGTGAAATTAGTCGAGATGTCATGGGTATTGACTTAGATGTCCTCGTCCAACCATTATAATTATAATATAACCAATACATTACACATCTATTTAATTTAAAATTGTCCTATCTATTTAATTTTAAAATTGTCTTTTTTTAGTTACAAAGATTCTTTCTCAACAAACTAAATATTTTGATGCTGAAAGTTTGCTTTGCGTCGATGATTATATGTTGTTATATTTATATATATAGTTAGAACCATACTTACAAGTATTTGCTGAGTGTAGTTAAGATGACATCAAATCTTAAATATTAATGTATTTAGCGTAAAACTTATTAAAAAGGAAAAATAAATGTTATGTTTTATTAAGGTACAATAATGTTGATTTATATATTAGTTAGAACCTAAAAATTATATATTAAGTTAATATAAAGAGTACATATACTACCTTAATTTATAGAAAATGAGAATGAATTTTAATATATATTTTTTAGAATCATGTGTTTATCTATTATGTATTATTTACTGGTCTTCTTTTTTAAGTAACAAGTTACATTTATTCGCCGTTACAATGTGTATGTTTGATAAGAATGTTTGTATATCTTTCATATATACCAATGATATAGTATTTAATTAAAAATTAACTGTATAAGCAGAAGAATACATATGATGTCACAACTATTATTATTGTATTGTTATTACTTCTAGTATTTAAATAGATAGATGATATTACTACAACAAAAATTGTTTTTTAAACAACAACACAAAATCAGAATTGTGAGTTAAAAAACAAAAATAGTGAGTAAAGTTTAAACAACAATTTTTTTTTTAAGTGTAGTCTAGGTGAGCAATTGTAGATAATAAATCACGGTTTTCAGTACGACAACAATTTTAAAATCGTTGTTTAAAATTCTCATAAAAGGTAACAGTTTTAATGTACATGTTTTTCAAAATTTCACATTTTTAACATTGTGAGTTCTTGTCGTTTTCAGTCTAAAATCAAAAGGAAGGGAAAAATTCAAATTTTTGTGTTTTTCAAACTAGATTTTGCATTTTCAGTCAAAAAATGAGGGAGAGAATATTTCTAATCTAAAAGCTTTAATTTTTAGTTTATTTTAGACCATATTTTTATGGATTAGCCCACACTTTCTACAAGCAACATTTATATAAATGTTGCTTAAGATCACTTTTAAGCCATGTATACAAAAATGTTGTCTTTATTATGTTTAGACCACATTTTTATACCTGTAATCTCGTTTAGTGTTGTTTAAAGTTATTTTTGTTGTAATTATAATCAACCTATCATAATATATCATTGAATATAAATGAATGAAAACTTACAGGGTTAAATTTTGTTTTTATCTTAAAAGTTTAAAAATTAGAACTAGTCTTTTTTGTAATTTTAATCAATTTAATTTTTTAACTTTAGAATTATATGAATTTAGTTTTTTTAACCAAATTTTATTAAAATTATTTATGGTTTTAAATCCATTTCATGATAGTATTTAAGTTGTCTACAAAATTTAACACTTTATCCTATCAACGTTAGTTAAGAAGTTATATAACACACGTTTGAAACATCAAATAAATTTAACAAAATTTAGTTAAAGAAATTAAATGGTATAATTAGTCGCAACGTACCCAGTTTCGTACCAATGTGTCTAAATGGTACCCACTTTTAACTTTGCATCTACTTAGTACCCAAATTAGTTAATTTGCATCAATGTGGTCCATCCCGTTAAGTTTTCAGAAAGCCGTTAACAGAACAGTGACGTGGCATTGCAGAACGGATACGTGTCAATGAGAATAATTATACAGTGGCAATTGGTGGGTAACATGTCATGCCCTATTTCAATTGATTGTCCCCATTCAAAAAACCCTAATTTCACATTCCCATCTTCATCTTCTTCTTCATTGTTGCATTGGTGCAGTTACCGGGAAGCTTATTTGCTGCAGGGGTAAAGTCATTGGCAAATAGGGAAATGTCGCGTGGTTTTAGTCATCTATGGTCGTCTTGTTCGTGTGGGTCACATAACCACAATGTTTCTTCTCCTACTACTGTATCTGGGTCAGTGGGTGGAACACCACATTGCCATTACGGGGAGATTACAATGTTAAGAGTTACAAGAACAGTGAAGAATAATGGGAAACAATTTTGGGGGTGCCCTCACTACAAGGTTTGATATGTGACTTTTATTTTCGTTTGGGCTGAGTTTTGTTGTTGAAAATCATGTTTGCTTTGTTTTTTGTTAATAGCGGACTGTTGGTGAAGATTTCAAAGGCTGCAATTACTTCAAATGGTGCACTGAAGATAATGAAGATGAAAGAGATGCAACCATTGCTAGACAAAGCCAAAGAATACGTCAACTGGAGAGATAGTTGATTGATTTCGAGAAGTGGCTGATGTACTTATTTAGGATAATTGGGTTGTTGAGTTTAATTGTCATCCTTCTTGTGTTTGTATTGTTAAAAAAATAGATTAAGGGTTCATTGGTGAATATGGTTTGATGTTCTTGTTTTGTAAAATCCGTGAAGGTTTAATTTTTTGAATGATTGAATATGGTTTGTATTTGGGTATGTATTTTGTGTTCAATGAAGTTGTAATGAATGGTTATTAAATGAATTGGAAGTGAAATTGTTGGTGATGAAAAGTGTGTTCAACTTGTGGTTACATCTTAAAATTTAATCTCCTGTAATTAATTGGATGCATATAGAAGATGAACCATAATAGTAAAGATGGATGAAAATGCATTCATTAAAGAGGAAGCTAATATCAAGTGTTGAGTACATAAGTTGGGCATATCAAAATAATTTGTCTTTAAAAATAAGCCCAATATAAACCAGGTAGTCAATTACAAATTACACTTTAAAAAACAAAAACAAGGTCCAAATTCTTCAAGAAAAAACATTCAGTTTGTGGATCATGGCTTCCATATTGGGCCCCTTTTAAATGCCAATTTCGGTCTCAGATTTGTACGTGGAGGTGGTGCCTGACTTTGTTGTGTTGCACCCGGTTCAATTTGAGTTGTTGGAATGGTTGTTGTACTTGGTTGCTGAATTGGTTGTTGTGGTCCAGGAAGAGCTTCTGTTGGGGGCTGAATTGGAGTATCATTTGCTGCTTCAGTTGTGGACTGGATTGGGGGTTGTGTTCCAGGACTCTCAGTTGGTGCCTCAGCTGGTGTGTGAATTGGTTGTTCTGTTCCAGGACCTTGTGTTGGTGGTTGTGATTGCTGACTGCTCCCAGTTGGTGGCTGAGTTGGTGGCTCCTTTGGGGCTTGTGGACAACCATTTCTTCTATGACCTATTTGTCTGCATATCCCACGCCTTTTTCTAGTCCCACCCTGTCTCAGTTGTGTAGAATCTTTACGCAACTCCCAACTCTTAAGTCTTCTCTTTTTTTAGGTCTCCCTAGTAATATCCTCATTGGTGGGGGAAAACATCAATATTTGAATTCATCTCCCAAACATTAGGTCCATTGACTGGATATATCAGTGGAATATATGTTTCCTCATATGTTGATGTCAAAAACCAGTGAGGTATATGTTGTTCTACATTAATATTGAGGAACCTCATAGTAGTGAGCGAGTGGCAGCGGGGAATTCCTGTGATTGTCCATTTTCTACATGTACACTCCAATTTTTCTAGGTTGACCACGAAATTGTCACCAGTCATGGACACGTGGTTAACCTCAAACAATTTCTCTCCAGCCCAACTACCAAAAGAACATATAACAGTTAAAATCTGAAATATACACATTAAATAACATCATATTTTATGTAAACATAACTAACCAAGGTATCCAATATTTTGTCTTCTCTAATTCGTTATCCAATTTGTTTTTGATTTTGGGGCATATGGAACCTTCAACCTTTTTAATGTTCACTCTATTTTTGGCCCATCTCTTCATAAGATAAATCCTAATGTCTTCCATCATGGTGATGATTGGCTTACTTCTTGCATTGATGATTGTACTGATAAATGCCTTGCTCATATTGTTCACCAGTGTGTCACATATTGCCTGCCCTGTGAACCTAGACCTAGACCAAAATCTGTCACACCAAAACAAAATGAGTACATAAAACTTAATATTGTTCAATCAGAAAAGCATGAATAACTTGCCTTGGAGGAATGGAAATAAGATGTTTAAAGGCATCTTCATTCAACTCTTTCATGTCTCTCATTATAGCCTTCCATGCTTGAGGGTGAGTTCTTGCAGCTGCCTTCCATAACAGTCTTTTAAGGTTTTTGCCAGATGTGCCTTACACAAAACCTTTGTTCAACATTAGGTATTAATTCTTGTAATGCTGGTAGTAGTCCCTGAATAAATTAAAAAATAAATTATGAAAGCTTGCACAAAATATAGCTGAAGACATTAATAGTAATGGTTCTAGAGATGCTTACTTTTTGTTGATCAGACATGAAGGTTATTCCCTTGCACACTTCAACCCCACCAAGGTCATCCACCAAGAGCTCTAAAAACCAACTCTACGTTTCTTTATTCTCGACTTCAACAACACAATACGCCAAAGGAACCATTTGATCATTACCATCTCTTGCCATAGATGATAATAATTCCCCACCATATTTGCCTTTTAGGAAACATCCATCTAACCCAATGATAGGCCTACAACTAACAAAGTTGTCCTTAGAAGCCTTTAAACACACATAAAGTCTTTTGAAAGTTTTTTGTCCTTCATTATCATCTACACTGACCTTCACAGTAGATCCTAGATTAGACCTTAAAAGTTCTTGGGCATAGTCATAAACAATTTTATATTGTTCCCTAAATGATCCTTCCACATTCTTGTATGCCATTTTTTTTGCTCTATGGGCAGTTGCCCTAAAGATTCCAATATTCCATTTTCTTCCAACTCTGTTTTGAATATTAGTAAGTTTAATATCAGGATTATCTCTTATGTTTTTTTCTAACCTCTGACTTAACCATTTAGATGTTATCATCCTGATATTAAATTCCCTCTAACTCAACACTATTCAAACTTTCAAATGCTCAGTCAGTGTTAGATAACCCCCTATCAGCTGCATGATTATTATGACCACTAACTCCACCAAAATCGACTGAACCACGACCATCACCGTCCCAAGAATCATCTTCATCTTCATCAGTATGGATACTGACATCAAGTAGACCCTCTTCAATAAAACTATCTGTCAACACCCAATTTCGTCCGGGTAAGAAATAAAAAAATTTCCTTTAAAATAATTAGGAGAAGGGAAAAATAGGAAAAAGTGAGCATTGATTTGTATATAGATATATTCCTACTTTTACTTTCATCCCATTTTTAATTTTTATTTAATTTTATCTTGTTTTATTTTGTTTTATTTTATCCTTTTTATTTTATTTAATTTTATCTTTAAACTTTTAATTTAAATTTTAATATTTTTGTTTACTTTTCTTATTTTATTTTGTTTTATTCTTTTTGAAAAAATATAAAAAAAAGGGTGAAAATAATAAAAATGAGAAAAAGTAAAATGAAAGTCAATGGTGCGCCTTCTCTGCACTTTTGAGACTTGGCATGAGAAAGGAAATGGTGGGGAGGTGTATCACTCTGTGGCAGCGCCGGTGGAATGGCAGAAGCCAACCTGCATCTCACTTTTGGCCCTTTTCTAAAACCAGCACAGAATATGAACGAAAGAGGAAACTGGCATGGTAAGAACAACGGTCAAACCATTTGAAAAAGGGGGGGACTTGGCACAAGGGGCAGCTCACTCGTAGGGGGGAGAAGATACCATTTCAAAAATATAGTTCATATAGGGCGGAAAAAAAGACATTTTCAAAAGAAAAAAGGGGAACCGGTTTCTGCAGAAGGAAGGGAGGGGGAAGACGAATTGGGAGAGTTTTTTTTCACAAGATCACAGAGGGCAAGAGCAACAAAGCAAGAAAAAAGAAAAAAAGAGGAGAACGGAATCAACAAGCAACAAGAGAGGAACAACGAGCAATACAAACAGAAGGAGGCTGCTAGAGGTATGCATCAATATTCTTGGATGTTTGGATCAATGCAAGACTATCCGATAGTCCTTGAATGAATGTTGTCTGTGTTGTGTTTACCATATTGGTTATGCTTTGTTTGTTGCTACTGGTTCATGATTATGTTACTGCACGAGTTGTAGTGTGGGTTAGTGTGGGTTGAGTGATAGAAAACATATTCCACATTTACTTCGTTACTGTATGAGCACTACATTCGTGTCACCGTTCAAGCCCCAACCGAATCCCCACAGCCACGGTTTCCTACACCATCATCAACACACCAAAACGCTCATTCTCCATCCAGCTGCCGCAAACTATTTTCCTCCATTACCACGCATACCCATCACCGTCTTCATCTCAAATCTGCACGAACAACCCAAAATAAAAGACCAAAGAACCAGAGAAACAGAACCCCATCCCATGACCCCCATTTCAGTGCCAAATATCCCTGTTTCATTTTCCCCAATCAGCCAAGTCCAATCATAGCCCATAGATAAACAGAGCCGCCGGCGGTTCGGAGCCATGAACGGAGAAGCGCGGTCGCGTGATGGTTGCAGACCCAATCATGGTGGCTGGCACGGCGGTGACGAGCTGTGCAGTCTCCGCGTACCTCTCTTCGTGCGGAAGAGGATGGGGGGCGAGGGGGCGCTGGCGTGGACGTCAGCGGCGGCTGGAACCATTGACGGCGGTCTCCAACAGGCGGGACTTCGAGGCCGTGAAGGGGGATCAGTGCAGCCCCTGTCTCACGCGCGTCGAAGAAGAAGGAGGAGACGCAGATGCAGTAGTGTTTTCGCGCAAGAAGTGGGGTGAAAGGTGATGGCGTCGCCGATGAAGCCTCCGGTGGAGGTCGCGGTAGTGGGGCGTACGGTGGCGGCGCGGACAGTGTGGTGTGCGGATGGGAAGAAGAGCTGTCGTGCGTGCGTGAAGGAGAGCTTTACCCTTAATTAGGGTTTCGTTTTTTCCTTTGAGAGAATGAAAGAAAGGGCCTGCCATTTGTTTTTTTCCATACACTCGTACTACACGTAGCCCCGTTTTTACCTCATACACTCCCCATATGCTATGTTATGTTGCATCCTTTCTTTTCTTCGTGTACACCCTGTTTTTAATCCCTGCACCTCCATTTTGTGTTTGCTCAGAACACCCCTCCATTACCACATGCACCCCTGTTTTTTTATCTCATATGCCTCTATGCTTCTCATCTCTTTTCTTCTCGCACCTCCAATTTCTTATAACTTTACACCCACTATGTTTACTAATCTGCACCACCATGTTTACTGATCCCACCCCCTTTGCATGTTCTATTGTATTTTTGGGCATGTTTTATATTTCACTTGTCACACCTTTTTTTACTGTACACACTTGATTAACTTCATGCACCTCCCATGTTATTCATGTACCACCCTTTTTAAATAATTTCATCCTTTTATTTATTTATCTTCCTTTTATTTATTTATTCTTATTAAAAAAAACAAATATATTTGAAAATTATAAAAAATTTGCAAAAAAAAATATAAAAAATCAAAAAAAATAATAAAAACGTTCTCTTTCACTTCATTGTGTCTGTCCGGTCGCTCGCACCGTGTGACACTTATTTTCTGAAAAAAACACCAAAAATAATTTTCTTTCTCTTTTAGTGTCTGTCCGGCCGTTCGCGTCGCGTGACACATATTTTCAAGTAATTTAAAAATACAAAAAAAAATAATAATATAAAAATTCAAAATATAAAAACATCAACTTTTTTTTAACAAATATCCTTTTAAGAACTACGTGATCCTTGATTCTCCACCGTGAGATACGTAGGAGCAAGGCCAATCCTTGTCAGGTTCACCTCTAAAATATCAAATCATTTTCTCAATTGTTTTCCAAATCGTTTCTCTTAAAGAACTACGTAACCCTGATTTCTCATTTTGAATGAGAATACGTAGGACCAAGGTCAATCCTTCTCGAGCCCAAAAAATTAAAAAAAAATTTTGTTTCTTTTTAATATTATTGTTTCACTGTTTTTGGGGGAAAATTAACATTTTGAAAATCACATCAACTTTGCATATTTAATTAAAGGTACCGTCCTCGGGCGGGCGTTGTAGGGTGCTAACACCTTCCCTACGCGTAACCGACTCCCGGATCCGAAATCTAGTTTTTCGCAGACTTGTCTTATCTTTATGGTTTTCCATAGTTTTCCATAATAACTATGGTGGCGACTCCAAATATCTTTTTCAAACGTTTTGTTTTTTGGTTCGTCGTCCCGTCGCGATTCCGGTTGCGACAGATGGCGACTCCACTGGGGATGCTAGAGAGTCAAGCCATTTAATTAGAAATGCAAACTTGATGTGATTTTTCTAACATTTTCTTTCCCCTTTTCTTTTATTTGTGTATTATTGTCTTTATATGTGGTTGTATATATTTGTTTCTTAGATTAATTGTGTGTGAATTGCTATGCCTGTTTTGATATATATTTTGGAATTGCTCTATATCTGCCTGGGAAATTTTCTGGTTGTTTTGCTGATGGAGGTTTGGGTATGCATCATTCTCCCTTCACACACACACATTGCGCATTACATGAGTGGCGCCTTATACCCGGGTCTGTCTAACTTAGAATTAGAGGGGATTACGTAGCAGTGCCACAGTGGATGAACTTCCCAAGCGGTCATTGTGAGAACCCCAACTAGAGTTTGTTTGCTTCGTTGGTACTCCCGCATCTTGTTGTCTACCAACTGTTGTGGGAAATGCCAGGAAGTGGGTCATAGCTCTAGTGACCTTGATCTTTAAGTATTAAGAAACGATCCTGGTGAGCGCATGTATTTTAGCTTATAACCATTAGGCGCCAGACCTCTATTAAGGCACAAAGGGAGGCATGTGCATTACCTTAATTCTTATCTCGCCTTTCTCATTTTATTTCGATTTGCGATAAAGCCATGCATTTGTACATTCTTTTATGGCATCATTGTACATGCATTTTGATTATTTGTTCATGCATAACATGTACCCTGTCATAACATGTCATAACATTTTTGTGATTCTAGGTCAGAGATTTTAAGGTCGTGATTGAATTTGTGAGAAACAAGAGAAATTAACATGGAATTTCCAGTCGGGGGAAATTTAGGGTCAGATGCCTTGAACAAGAAGCTACCTATCAGAGTTATAGACGGTAATTTGAGTGGTCTAAGAGAAATAGTGCAACAAATGAAGACTATACAGAAGAATGCTTTCAAGAAGCGGCATGGGAACTTATTGAGGTTGCTGAATGTGGAAGTCCAAGCATCGGTCGTCACTGCTCTGGCTCAATATTATGATCCACCACTCAGATGTTTCACCTTCCAGGATTTTCAATTGGCACCAACAATAAAAGAGTTCGAACAAATTATGGGCTTGTCAATGGAAGATAAAGTCCCTTACAGACATTCAGAGCAACATGCATCTATCTCTACATTGGCTGGAATCTTGAAGGTACACCCTGCCGAGCTGGAGGGTAAGATGGCCTCCAAGGGCAACTCGAAGGGGATCCCTCAAGGATATTTAGAAGGGCATCTGCGTCGTTTGGCGGAAAAAGAAGTGGGGGGGACGTTCATGGATGTGTTGGCTCTCACACTTTATGGAGTCATACTCTTCCCTAACATGGAAAATTTTGTTGATCAAATCGCCCTCGATGTGTTTGTTGCCTACAAGATTCATTCAGAAAGTCCAGTCACTGCGATTCTAGCTGATGTGTATGGGAGTTTGAACCTATGCCACACACTTAAGAGGAAGAAGATGTTATGCTGTGTACCTATGTTGTATGTGTGGTTTATATCTCGAATCCGTCTAGGTACATTGAACGCCGAATGTCGTATTGGAGAGTTACCACCTAGCGGCATTGAAATTCAGGGTGCGAAGGAATGGGCCCAGTTTTGTGCGATTTTGAATGGGGGAAGAATTAGATGGTGTATCCCGGGATTGCCAAATTCACGTGTCATTTCTTGTGGGACTTTCCCTAACGTCCCCCTCATAGGCACTAGAAGTTGCGTGAATTATAACCCTGTCTTGGCTCAGCGACAATTTGGGTGTCCGGTCAAGAGCTCCCCAACTCCAGAATCCTTGGTTGCCGTTTGGACTTATTATGAAGAAGGAATTTCCCTTGATCTAATTCGCCGAATCAAGAGTGCTTGGGGTGAGGTCCTGCGTGTAGAAAAAGACCTAAGGCCATGGGTGATCGACGAGAAGATATCCTACCGACGATGGATTCTGGAAAGGGTTAACACGATCAAGTTACCTTTCAAATCAGACTCTCCTGGTCCTGAGCGGTCAGAACCCGCTGAGTCCGAGGGGGTTGAAAGAGGAGATGGAGAAGATGAAACTCAAAAATGCCAAATTAATTACTGAGCTTCAGAGTCTCCGACACGAGTATGTGGATTTGAGGCGTGGTAAGGAGGAAGTGACAAAAGCGTATGAAGGAATTCTTAGGAAACAAAGAGAAGAACGAGATCATGCTTTCAGAGTTAAATAGGATTTGGCTGCAGCCAACACCGCGTTAAAATCAAGGGACCGAGAGAGAGATGCAGCAGCAACATCTAAGCGCCAAAGAGATCAAATGTGTGAAGAATTTAAGAGAGAGAGAAGACTGAAGCACTAAAGCGGTTGCACAACGCTCAAGTTAGGATCAGTGAGGTCGAACGACAAATGAGGGAAATGGTGTCCACCTATGAGGTGAAGATGGATGAAGAACGTTGGCATAAAGCTGAATTGGAAAAGCAACATGAAGAGGTGATAAGTCGAATGAATGAATACTCAGTCGAGCAGGAGATGGCCATGGAACATTGAAGGAGATGTTTCTCACAACTGGCTTCCCTTGCAAATGGAGCAATCGAAGATATTCCGCGACTATTGGCTGAAGCAGAGGCTGCACTACCGATATTCAATCCGCCTAGGGAAATTGAGGCGTTCTTTAGTCATTGTAAGGAATTGATAAGGGAGATGAAGAACATGATAGCCAGGGCTAGAGAATAGTTTTTCTTTCTTTTCTCGTGTAATGAATGTAAAAGACTAGTGGATGATCGGGTTGTTTTGATAATATGTGATGGACTAAATTTCATGTTAATTTCTATGATATGTTACCTCAAGGTTCTCACGGCTTTAAAATTTCTGGCTAAGATAAATGTTTGCATTCATTTTCATTTTTTTCATTTTTCATAATTCATTTCATTTAATAAAAATAATAGAGCAAAAGCAAATACAACGGCAAAATTTCCACGACACCCTTACCGCACACGAGCTAACCATAGAATCATGGAAGATTGGGAAGAAGCTCATGAAGCTGTGAAGGCCGACATCAACCAGTTGAAGGATCAAGTGAGCCAGATCCTAGAGGCCTTAAAATCGCTGAAAACTTCGGGAGAAGCCTCCTCTGCAAGGATCGAGGAAAACATTCACCCTCAAGTTCCTCGATATGAAGTCCAGAACACTCAGGGCATGTCAATCCCGTTCCCAATGTACGGTCTGCCTCCGGGATACACCCCACCCGTTGGGGAATATTCGGAGGCGGAGCAAACTTCCTTTTCCTTTCCTGTGACTAACAACACACTACCAATCAATACTCAAGGGCCGATATTAGCCTCGACGCCCACGACAGGAGTAGGAATGAAGGAGACAGTCACATTCGCAGAACCAAGGGTGACTGTGGCACAAAATACTCCAAACATAACTATTGACGAAGATGCTTTGGCTAAGGTCATGCCGCACGCTACAACCCAAGTAGTGTCCACCGGTATTGATGGGGCTAAAAGTAAGCTTGAGATTCTTGAAGAGAGGGTTCGAGCCATTGAAGGTGGTGGAAGCTATGGGTTCGGTGATGTTGCAAGGTTAAGCTTGGTTCCTGGTGTGATGATACCACATAAGTTCAAGGTCCCAGAATTTGAAAAGTATCAGGGTACCACGTGCCCTAAGAGCCATCTGACAATGTATGGTAGAAAGATGGCTGCTTATGCCTATGATGACAAGTTGTTGATACATTGCTTCCAAGATAGTTTGGCTGGTGTTGCGCTGAATTGGTATACACACTTGGAGCCATCTCGAATTCATTCCTGGATGGATTTGGCAGACACCTTTGTGAAGCAGTATAAGTACAACACGGATAGCACGCCGGATAGATTGCAACTGCAAAATATGGCCAAGAAGGATACTGAGTCCTTCAAGGAATATGCACAACGGTGGAGAGAGTTGGCTGCTCAGATTGAGCCACCACTACTTGATAAAGAGATGGTGGCGACGTTTGTAAACACACTATAATCACCATTTTATGAGCACGTGTTAGGGAATGTGTCTTCCAATTTCGCTAATATCATTATTATTGGTGAAAGGATAGAAATCGGATTAAAGAGTGGAAAAATTGCATATGGCCCGTTCGCGGCTGCAACTTCTAAGAAACCAGGTTTCCATCCAGGAAAGAAGAAAGAAGTGGAAGCACACACAGCCTCAATGATGCCAGTGTGGGAAAGTCGGGCTCCTACTCACAATTATCGACCACACCTGAACCAACCTCCTTATGTGGCTAATGCAGTGTCTGTTCATCAAACACCACCTCAGCAGCAAGGGTTTTATCAAGCGTCAAATCTTTATCAACCATAACATGCCCCAAATAATGCTTGGAAAACCGAACCTAACTCAGGTTTCAACCGAAATGTAGGTCAAAACACCAATATGAGGAGGAATCAAGATAGAAACTTTGTTCAGTTCACTCCCATTCCCATGACGTATACGGGATTGTTACCGCATCTTCTTCAGAAGCGCTTGGTGGCAATTTGTCCGATGAAGCCTATGCAACCCCCATTCCCAAAGAATTATGATCCAAATGCTAAATGTGATTATCACAGAGGGGGAGTTGGACACTCTACTGAGAAGTGTGTAGCCCTCAAACACAAAGTGGAAGCTTTAATCAACTCAGGGTGGGTAAAGTTTCACGAAGACAAACCTAGCGTTGAAGCGAATCCTCTTTCTGGACATGGGAATCCTTCGACAAATGCCGTGGAGGATAGGGAACACAAGCTAGTAAGGAATGTGAGTGAAATCCGGAGCTCCAAGCGGTTTATTTTTGAGACATTGCTGAAATTGGGTCTGTTAAAAGGCGGATGTAACTTGAGTGAAAAATGCGGATTCCATCCGGGTGCTAAACATTCTATCGACGAGTGCACCAAGTTCGAGGATGTTTTACAAAATTTGCTCGACAGAAATTTGGTGCAAGTATGTCGTGAGGGTATTGAGGAGGAAGTATTCGCACAGGATGGCAGGAAACCCGATGTGACTTTGCCAGAGCCATTGGTGATTCATTTCACCAGATCCACCCCTACACTAGCAATGCAAGAAAGGCAACCTATTACTATCCAAGCACCCTCCTCTTTTACCTACAAGAGTGAGAAAGTTGTCCCGTGGAAATAGGGTGCCTGTGTGTCGGGTGGGGAACAGCGAATAGAAGGTCAGCCTACCAGTGGTGAGCCAGTTGTTGAAAACATTTCGGGTATCGGTGGAATGACTAGGAGTGGTCGAATATTCATGCCTCCGATCTTGATGAAAGATGGAGCAAGTAATAGCGAATCGATGATGACCAAAAATGCTAAAGAATTCTTGAAGAAGAAGATGATACAAACAGATGAAGGTCTGAGAAAAGACGACAAGAAAGAGATATCTAATGAAGAGGCTAGTGAGTTTTTGAAGTTCATACAACAGAGCGAGTATAAAGTGGTCGAGCAGCTGAATCGCATGCCTGCTCGGATCTCTCTTTTGGATTTACTCATGCATTCAACCTCACATAGAAAGCTACTAATGAAGATACTCAGTGGAGCGCATGTGGAACAAAATATTTCTCTAGACAGTTTTGAGGGAATTGTTAGCAACATCACCGCTAACAACTACCTCACTTTTACTGATAAGGAGATACCTGCTGAAGGGAGAGGACACAACAAGGCCCTTCATGTCTCTGTGAAATGCCTGGATCATGTTGTAGCGTGAGTATTAATCGACAACGGTTCTTCTTTGGATGTAATGCCAAAAGCGACATTGGGAAAGTTACCGTGTGAAGGTATTCACATGAAACCAAGCACAATGATCGTGAGGGCTTTTGATGGGAGCAAGAGAGAAGTGATGGGAGAGGTAGAATTGCCAATCCAAATCGGGTCGTGCGTCTTTCAAGTAACTTTCCAAGTGATGGATATCCTCCCAGCATACAGCTGCTTATTGGGCCGCCCTTGGATTCATTCAGCAGGTGTGGTGCCTTCAACCTTGCACCAAAAATTAAAGTATGTCATGGGTGATAAACTAGTGATAGTTTCAGGAGAAGAAGATATTTTGGTGAGTGGACCTTCATCTTCTCGATATATTGAAGTAGCAGAAGAAGCCCTTGAGACAGCTTTCTAGTCTTTGGAAATTGTGGGCAGTACCTATGTGGAGCCATATCCGATGAACCCACAATTGTCTCGTACCTCCCTTATGACCGTCAGGATCATGCTAAAAGAGGGATACGAATACGGAAAAGGGCTAGGCAAGGACAAGCAAGGAATGATATTTCCCCTGGAGGTCACTGAGAAAAGGAATAGATACGGCCTGGGATACAAGCCTACTCGAGAAGACAAGAGGAGGCTGATGGAAGAAAGGAGAGAACGTGATCTGGCTCGCATGCAAGGAAAAAAGCAGGAGTTAAAAAGGATCTGCATCTGCGCAATCAAAGAGAGCTTCCACAGTGCCGGATGGATCAACGCTAGCCAAATAGCAACTGTCAACGATGAAGATGAACGGGAAAGCTCAACTTTTGTGCAGCCATGCACTTTAGATGCACCACTCAACAATTGGGAGACTTTGGATCTACCTGTGATGTTTAATTTGGTTAAAATGTAATATTTTTAATTAATCCTACTGCTTTACCCGGAGCTCTAGGACTCATGACTTAACGGGTTAACACCTTTTTCTTTATGCTCAACGTGATAATCAATTTGTGTTTGCTACCTTCGTTTTTTTGTTTTGAATTTTTCACTGTTGTTTGTTTATCGTTTTTATAAACTCGAATAATGCAGATATGACAATGAATGTTTTGAAAATAACAATGTCGATATCCCCAATTTTGAGCACCCTGTCGATAGTATGGAAGATGATTATGAAGATGATCCAAAACCCTCCCTTGAACTAATGAGGTTAGTGAAACAAGAATCTAAGGAAATAAAACCCCATCAAGAGGATGTTGAAACACTTAACCTAGGAGAGGAGGATGAGAAGAAAGAAGTGAAGATCGGCACTAGTATGAAGAGAGAAGTGAAACAAGAACTATGTGTTTTACTAAAGGAATTTAGGGATGTGTTTGCTTGGTCGTACAATGACATGCCTGGTTTAGATACTGATATAGTGCAACATAAACTTCCACTCATGCCGGAATGTCCTCCAGTTAGACAAAAGCTAAGGAGAATGAAACTAGAAATGTCATTAAAGATCAAAGAAGAAGTGCAAAAGCAATTTGACGCTGGATTTTTAGCTGTGGCAAAATACCCTCAATGGGTGGCAAATATTGTACCAGTGCCTAAGAAGGATGGCAAAGTTCGGATGTGCGTTGATTATCGAGATTTGAACCGTGCGAGTCCAAAAGACAATTTCCCATTGCCTCACATCGACACATTAGTGGATAATACAGCCAGATTCTCACTATTTTCATTTATGGACGGCTTCTCAGGATACAATCAGATCAAGATGGCACTTGAAGATATGGAAAAAACCACATTTATCACATTGTGGGGGACGTTTTGCTATAAGGTGATGTCTTTCGGACTCAAGAATGCTGGAGCAACCTATCAAAGGGCCATGGTGGCGCTTTTTCATGATATGATGCACGAAGAAATTAAGGTCTATGTAGATGATATGATCACCAAGTCCGAGTCAGAAGCAGAGCACATCCTCAACCTGAAGAAATTGTTTGAGAGATTGAGGAAGTTCAAGCTTAAACTAAACCCGGCTAAATGCACATTCGGTGTGAAATCTGGAAAGTTGTTGGGTTTCATTGTATGTCAAAAGGGGATTGAGGTTGACCCTAACAAGATGCGCGCGATAATCGAAATGCCTACTCCTAACACAGAGAAGGAGGTGCGAGGTTTCTTGGGCAGACTGAACTACATTGCTAGGTTCATCTCCCAGTTGACTTCCACCTGTGAACCAATATTCAAGCTATTGCATAAAAATCAGGCTGTCAAGTGGAATGAAGACTGTCAGGCTGCTTTCGACAAAATTAAACAATATCTACAAGATCATCCAGTCTTACGCCACCTGAACCAGGGAGACCACTAATTATGTATTTGACAGTACTGGACGAGTCAATGGGTTGCGTGTTAGGTCAGCATGATGAAACTGGAAAAAGAGAGCACGTCATATACTACCTGAGCAAGAAGTTCACAGAATGCGAACGACGATACTCGTTTTTAGAGCGAACTTGTTGCGCATTGGCATGGGCCGCCCATCGTCTAAGGCAATACATGTTGAGTCATTCTACCTGATTGATATCCAAGATGGACCCCATCAAGTATATTTTTGAAAAACCCGCTTTGACTGGAAGGACAGTCCGGTGGCAGATGCTATTGTCAGAATACGACATTATATATGTCACACAGAAATCTATCAAGGGTAGTGCTCTGGCTGAATATCTGGCTCAACAACCTATTAGCGATTACCAGTCGATACAGCTTGAATTCCCCAATGAAGATATCATGGCCTTGTTTGAAGGTGACCAGGAAGAGCAAAATGGAAAGACATGGACGTTATTATTCGATGGAGCTTCTAACGTCATGGGACATGGTATAGGGGCAATACTGATATCTCCAGAGAATCAGTACATTCCAATGACCGCAAGATTGTGTTTTAATTGCACGAATAATATCGCTGAATATGAAGCTTGCGCTATGGGCATCCAAGCCGCAATTGAATCGAAGGCAAAATTTTTGAATGTGTACGGAGATTCAGCATTGGTTATCCATCAATTAAAGGGGGAATGGGAGACTAGGGATTCGAAATTGATTCCCTACAAAGCTTACATAATGGAATTGGTGGAGTATTTTGATTCTATTGAATTCCACCACATTCCGCGAGAAGATAACCAATTAGCAGATGCCTTAGCTACTTTGTCATCAATGTTCGAGATTAATCAAGATGGGGTATTGCCGATGATCCAAATGAAGAGCCACAAAGAGCCAGCATATTGTCATTTCATCGAAGAAGAGTTAGATGGTAAGCCGTGGTATTTTGATATCAAACGCTACTTAAAAACTAGGGAATACCCTGAAGAAGCATCTGAGAATGATAAAAGGACATTGAGAAGGTTGGCTGCAAATTTCATCTTAAGTGGAGATGTGTTGTACAAGAGAAATCATGATATGGTTCTCCTTCGATGCGTGGATGCAAAAGAGGCCGAGTCAATATTGGAGGAAGTTCATGGAGGTACCTTCGGCACACACATGAATGGACATTCGATGGCTAGGAAGATCTTGAGGACTGGTTACTTTTGGTTGACTATGGAGAATGATTGTTGCACACACGTGAGGAAGTGCGAAAAATGTCAGAAGTATGCAGATAATATTAATATGGCACCTACTACTCTAAACGTAATGTCTGCACCATGGCCATTTTCAATGTGGGGGATAGATGTTATTGGAGCTATAGAGCCAAAAGCCTCAAATGGACATCGCTTCATACTGGTTGCAATTGATTATTTCACTAAATGGGTGGAAGCTGCTTCTTACGCCAATGTGACAAGAAAAGTTGTGACTAAATTCAAAAGAAGAGAGCTGATTTGCAGATACGGACTGCCCAACAAGATAATCACCGATAACGCCACCAACCTGAACAATCAAATGATGGTTGGATTGTGTGAGGATTTTAAAATCCAACATCATAATTCTTCTCCTTATCGTCCAAAGATGAATGGGGCAGTCGAGGCTGCTAATAAGAACATCAAGAAAATTGTACAGAAAATGGTGGTTACGTATAAAGATTGGCACGGGATGCTTCCTTTCGCTTTGCATGGGTATCGTACTTCAGTACGTACGTCGACTGGGGCAATGCCTTTCTCTCTGGTATACGGAATGGAGGCAGTGCTACCTTTCGAAGTAGAAATTTCATCTCTACGAGTGTTAATGGAGACCCAATTGGAAGAGGCCGAATGGATTCAAGCTCGGTTTGACCAGCTCAACCTCATTGAGGAAAAGAGGCTAACAGCAGTGTGTCACGGACAGTTATACCAAAGAAGGATGAAAAAAGCGTTCGACAAGAGGGTGCGCCCTAGAGAGTTCCATGAAGGCGAGCTAGTCTTGAAAAAGATCTTGCCTATACAGAAGGACCATAGGGGCAAGTGGACTCCAAATTATGAAGGCCCGTATGTGGTAAAGAAAGCATTTTCTGGTAGGGCACTAATTCTCACAAGGATGGATGGGGAGGAATTACCGTTACCGGTCAATTCTGACGCGGTCAAAAAATTTTATGCATGATGATTCCTTGATGGGATACACTATTAGGGGATACCAACATTGTATCCAAATTTTGTTGTACTCTGTTTTGTCTTTCATTCAATAAATACCATTTGGTCTTCTCCATAAAGTTGAAACAATTGATGTCACGTTGAGCTCGTAAAGAGAATAAGCGACATATAATCTAGAAAAGAAAAAAAAAAGAGAGAAGAAGAATAAAGCCATATACATACCAATGAGGCATCACGGGTATAATCTCCAAGAGCAGGCTCGCTTCTAAAGGGTGTCGTGGAAGTAAAAAAAAGAAAGAAAGAAAAAGGTTCAAAAAAAAAACAACAAAAAAAAGAGAGAAAAAGAAAAAGAGAAATCAGTTTTGGAATTTGTTGTTAATAGAGTTGTCAAGCGCATGGCATTTTCGAAAAATGATGAGAAAAAGGGAATGAAAATACAAAAAGTGGGGAGAAGGGAAAGCTTTTCCATGGTTTGTCACTTTAAGCATAACTTGTGTTCATCTCTTGTTGAAGCATCTGCATTCATATTGCTTGAACTCCCAATCCGTTCACTTCCCTTTAAAATAAAGGATTGCCCTAGGAAATAAAGAAGAGTGTACTGTGGCAAGTTTTTGTTTAGTTGACCTTGTCTAACAATAAGCCAAAGCCACAAGTTGGGAAGAACAAAAGAAGATTGTTTGTTAGAACGAAAAACCTACAAAGGCGATATGGGAAAAGAAAAAAAGATGAAAGTGGAATGGGTTAGATGCTGCCGAATTTTGGCTTTGAGCTAAGCTCATGTGAAAATAAGGTGAACAAACTTTGAAATGACGTGTGGCCTCCTTCCCCTACCAAAATTTAAAGAAAAAATCATATATCCATTTGCACCCCCTTTGAGCCAAAATAAAAACTTCTTTCAGTATCCCTGAACAAGAATCATCAGCATGTCAAGTTACCCAAAACACATGAGGGGTGTTCAAACATATCAATGAGAAAGAAATCTAGAAATGCATGTCAAAAATCACAAAGTGATAACAATGCAAAAGACATGAAGGATGTGAAAAAGGGAAAGAAAAATGAAAATGAAGATGATAGAACACCTCGAAATTCCAAGTGAAAGGCTTACAGGGTGTCTCGCAAATGATTCTTGTTCTAAAATTAATACCTGCAAACTCATACTTGGGCCTTATTAACCGTTTCTTTCATAAACCTCTTAACCCCTAGCCACGCTACACGCCAAGAAAAGTCCACATCGATTGAAGAATGTTTGTCTTGATCTTCTCATGAGCTTAACTCGTGGATAAAAGTAAGCGATTGACGACACAAACCGCAAAAAAAAAAAGGGAGAGAGAGTGAGTGATAAAAAATAAAATAATAAAGATAGAAAATGGAGAAAAAATTTCCCATCAGCCTATGAGTTAAGGAAAAGATTCAAATTGGGGCAATCCTTTCCGTCTCATCAAACTACGCTCCTGCCCAACGCAACAAAACTGGGGCAATTTTTAAACCTTGCATGTTTCTTCTCGAGTATTAACCTGACCACCGGTAATGTTGCCCTGAACAATTGTTAGCCTCTTACAAAATTGGTTCCTATCCCTCATTCATTCGTGAGTTCGAGCTAGTATGTTTTGCATGACGCAAAAAAAAAAGGGGGAAGAAATTAAACTCATAGTTTTGCAAAGTGCACCAGGATCTTTCACCACTCCCCACTATTTTTGCTTGAACATAATATCAGAAACGTGACTTGAACATGCCTTGGATTTGACAACAACGTTGACAACTAATTCCAAAATAAGAGCATTTAAAAAAAAAAAAAAAGCTTCACATGAATTTTATCCATGCATTCATGCATCTCATCATGTTACAAGAATGGACTCAAAAGTTCAGTTAGGACAAATGTTTTGCACAAGTTTCGCCAATGTTAAGCATTCATGTGATGTTTGTCGATACATCAAAATCAAACCTCAGGTTTTTCCTTTCGGACAAGGACCCCCTCCTTTGGAATGGTCAAATCAACATTGCATCGAGACCCTCTCCGTGGGACTGGTCATTGATTCCTTCACATCGAGGCCCTTTGCGAAGCAATGGTCATTGATTTCTTGGTTGCATCGAGGCCCTCTGCGAGGCAATGGTCATCGATTTCTTTACATCAAGACCCTCTCCTTTGGAATGGTCAAATCCAATATGTCGGATCGAGACCCTCGCCGTGAGAGTAGTCATCGTTTCCTATGCCTTCTCCTTAGGATTGGCTAAATCGTTTGACAGATCAAAACCCTCTACTTTGTAATGGTCATCGAATCCTTCCAGATGTAGATCCG
>Ga0214544_1006483_pt1 | contig 21536 bp, 7 predicted proteins | sample CNSS3metaG_FD_160074 | JGI IMG/M metagenome (GOLD analysis project Ga0214544, IMG submission 160074) | Root nodule microbial communities from cowpea collected in UCLA plant growth center, Los Angeles, California, USA - CNSS3 | ecosystem: Host-associated > Plants > Roots > Nodule | place: USA...
CACCTTAATATTATCCGTAGAATGCACATCCATGGCGCACCACCATTTTTTCAAACAATTAAATTTATTCAATAAAGGGACCACCAGTTCAACCATGATTTCAAATCCTATCTTGATGCATTAAAACTTCTCTCTCTTTTTTTTCGTAGCTTCTCCTTTTTCTTAGAGACGTGAGGAGGGGCAGTTTATTTTTCATCTCTGGCGAACTCATGTTGTAACCGTTCATCACGTTTCCCTTCTCTCTCCTGGGAACAAAAACACAGCAACCACCGCAATGCGCCTCCGCTGACCACCGTCCTCATTCGCACGACCACCACGCCCGTAACACCGACACTGTTAGTGGCGTCATCCTCTCTAGTGCCTTCTTCATGTCAGTGAGAAGGTTTTCACTGCTGCATAACCGGCGCCTCTCCTCGTCTTCAGTCTGGAACTCCTAATTGGAAGCCATGGAAAACTCATACCAGCTTGCTGTCGCATACGAAAAGTTGTGCAACCGAGCACGCCGCCACGACGACACCGAAAGCACCAATCACGCCAACGTGACATTGCTGCAAAAAACTGTCGCAGCCCACGCCTGAGCTGCACGTGATTCGCATATGTTGGACGCTGTCAAAGATCTGGCGGGCTTCTACCAGCAGATGAAACTGAGAGGGTTTGAAGGAAACACAATAAGGGTTTGAGGCAAGACGTCGCTGTTTATGCCTGTGGCCTCAGCGAGAGGTTTTGTTGTATTGGATTTGTGAATTGAGGAGGATAGGTTTGGTTGGGAATTGTCTTGGGTTTGGGGTTTATTCCCCTTTCGCCACCACAGTAAACCCATGCTTTGATTTTGGCTTCTCTCTATGCTTGTGCTGTGTTATGTGCTGTGTTAGGCTTCTCTCTAGGCAAATTCATCTCCGTTATTACGACAATAGGCAATTTTTTTAAAAATTACGAAAATAGGCAAATCGTGCAGCCCCCACACGTTTTCTAAAAGAGAAATCGTGCACCCCCTTCACGTTTTTCCCTTGAATCAGCGGTCAAATTGTCAAATGAAGAAATCGTGTAGGGGCCACACGTTTTTAAGTATGAAATCGTGCAGGGGTTAACGATTTCTATTGTAATCGATTACAAAATATTCGTAATCGATTACAGAATTAATAAGGGAGTGCAAAATTTAAAAGGGAAAAAAGTGTGGGGTGAGGACGTTTTCTTTATTAGAAAACGTATGGGGGTGTGACAATTTCTCCCATTTCTAGTTGCACCCTATTTTCTCTTCCAAAAGTCATCCAGCAACTTCATTTGTGGTACGTGAATGACACGTGTGCACTATTGGTTAAGCTATACAAGTCCTAACCTTAGAAGGGACCCTCAAACCAAGCATAAGGCTTCCGGACAACCATCCACTACAAGATACATAACGAAATGGATTAATCAATTTCGTTATCCGGATTTGATTAATCAATTTTTTTATCTGGATACTAATCCGGATTTTCGTTATCCGAATACAAATCCGAATTTGATTAATCAATTTCGTTATTCGGATACAAATCCGAATTTGATTAATCAATTTCGTTATCCGGGTACAAATCCGAATTTTCGTTATCCGGATTTGATTAATCAATTTCGTTATCCAGATACAAATCCGGATTTAATTAATCAATTTCGTTATCCGGATACAAATCTGGATTTCATTAATCCATTTCATTATGTATGTTGTAGGGGATGGTTGTCCGGAAGCCTTATGCTTGGTTTGAGGGTCCCTTCTAAGGTTAGGACTTGTATAGCTTAACCAATAGTGCACACGTGTCATTCACGTACCACAAATGAAGTTGCTGGATGACTTTTGGAAGGGAAAACGGGGTGCAACTAGAAATGGGAGAAATTGTCACACCCCCATACGTTTTCTAATAAAGAAAACGTCCTCACTTTTTTCCCTTTTAAATTTTGCACTCCCTTATCAATTCTGTAATCGATTACGAATATTTTGTAATCGATTACAATAGAAATCGTTAACCCCCTGTACGATTTCATACTTAAAAACGTGTGGCACCTATACGATTTCTTAATTTGACAATTTGACCGCTGATTCAAGGGAAAAACGTGAAGGGTGTGCACGATTTCTCTTTTAGAAAACGTGTGGGGGCTGCACGATTTTCCTATTTTCGTAATTTTTAAAAAAATTGCCTATTTTCGTAATAACGGAGATGAATTTGCCTAGAAGTGAAAAGAAACCTCACACCTTAATATTATCCGTAGAATGCACATCCATGGCGCACCACCATTTTTTCAAACAATTAAATTTATTCAATAAAGGGACCACCAGTTCAACCATGATTTCAAATCCTATCTTGATGCATTAAAACTTCTCTCTCTTTTTTTTCGTAGCTTCTCCTTTTTCTTAGAGACGTGAGGAGGGGCAGTTTATTTTTCATCTCTGGCGAACTCATGTTGTAACCGTTCATCACGTTTCCCTTCTCTCTCCTGGGAACAAAAACACAGCAACCACCGCAATGCGCCTCCGCTGACCACCGTCCTCATTCGCACGACCACCACGCCCGTAACACCGACACTGTTAGTGGCGTCATCCTCTCTAGTGCCTTCTTCATGTCAGTGAGAAGGTTTTCACTGCTGCATAACCGGCGCCTCTCCTCGTCTTCAGTCTGGAACTCCTAATTGGAAGCCATGGAAAACTCATACCAGCTTGCTGTCGCATACGAAAAGTTGTGCAACCGAGCACGCCGCCACGACGACACCGAAAGCACCAATCACGCCAACGTGACATTGCTGCAAAAAACTGTCGCAGCCCACGCCTGAGCTGCACGTGATTCGCATATGTTGGACGCTGTCAAAGATCTGGCGGGCTTCTACCAGCAGATGAAACTGAGAGGGTTTGAAGGAAACACAATAAGGGTTTGAGGCAAGACGTCGCTGTTTATGCCTGTGGCCTCAGCGAGAGGTTTTGTTGTATTGGATTTGTGAATTGAGGAGGATAGGTTTGGTTGGGAATTGTCTTGGGTTTGGGGTTTATTCCCCTTTCGCCACCACAGTAAACCCATGCTTTGATTTTGGCTTCTCTCTATGCTTGTGCTGTGTTATGTGCTGTGTTAGGCTTCTCTCTAGGCAAATTCATCTCCGTTATTACGACAATAGGCAATTTTTTTAAAAATTACGAAAATAGGCAAATCGTGCAGCCCCCACACGTTTTCTAAAAGAGAAATCGTGCACCCCCTTCACGTTTTTCCCTTGAATCAGCGGTCAAATTGTCAAATGAAGAAATCGTGTAGGGGCCACACGTTTTTAAGTATGAAATCGTGCAGGGGTTAACGATTTCTATTGTAATCGATTAGTTTGACTAACCTAAGACCCTAGGACTCAAAATATGATTCAACCACACTCAAATGATGTTTAAAAACACTCTACAAATACTAATTCTATGAAAATGTGAAAATGGCCAAAAGTGAGGAATATAGCATAATATGCTCAAATTAGCTATTCTAGAATGGAAAAATGAACACTTTGACTAATGAAAAGTAACAAAATTCAAGTCACATCAACGATGAGGAGAAGCAATTACCAAAGCCGGAACATGCGAGACTTCTGAAGATTTTACTATAAGATTGACATCAGATATAACGAAAGTGTAAAACAGGGGTAATCTTGAAAAATGTGACATCAGCAGAAACTATATATCGTTGAAGTTGAGGAGAAAAACAATGATAGCCCTTTTAAATGCATGAGTAACCAAGGAAAATACTTTTGAGATATTTGGCAGAAAGTTTATCTTTACTTAGAGTAAGGTCATGGACAAAGCATGTTCAACCAAAGACACAAAGATAAATAGAGTAAAGATCTTGTTTAGGATATAAGAGAGTGGAAGGAACCTAATTATTAAGGAAATAAGAAGCAATGTGGTTGATCAAATAACATGTTATCAAAATGGCATCTCCCCATAATCGAATAGGAATATTGTGGTAAAGAAGAAGGGTATAGGAAACTTCAACGAAGTGTAATTCTTTCTTTCAGCGACACCATTTTGTTGTGGTGTGTGAAAGCAAGATGTTTGATGGAGGATACTATGTGAACTCAAAAAAGACCAAAATTAGGAAAACATATATTCATGAGCATTTTCAGTGCGTAAAATTTTAGTAGATGTGCCAAATTGATTTTGAATTTTAGTTGAGAAACCTTAAAATAAAATAAAAAAACATCAGAATGATTTTTCATCAAGAATAACCAAGTACATCGGGAGAAATCATCAATGAAAGTAATGAAGTAATAAAAACCCAAAGTAGAACAAATACAACTAGGACCCCAAATATCGGAGTGAACTACGACAAAAGGTGATGAAACACTTTATTAACTCAAGTACCATGGGTATGACGAGTGTGTTTACCTAAATGACAAGACTTGCATTGAAAAGATGAAATGTGTGAAAGATTGGGAAGCATGAGACTCATTTTGGTTGGACTAGGATGACCTAAGCGTTGACCACAATATCCATCATGACTTGAATGTGAGCTTTTGGAAGCCATGTGAAAAGTACCTGAAATGGGCTACAAAAGGGGCGCTTGTGTGTGTGATTAAAGGAGACAGAGGGTGCATCGACAAATGGGTTGTGTCGAAATAGTGAGCAAAATGTAGGTGGAGATAGGCGAGTGAGACAAATGCGCTAGGAGGAGACCGCACATTAGGACATGTATAGCAGCGTATCAGAACAACGAATGAAGCGTGATGGTTATTGGAGGAAGACGGTCCTGATCGCAGTGGGCACCAAAGGAAAAAGAAGCTCGGTGACAAAGCAAAGGGGCACACAGTAATTATGGGTATTGTTGACCCAAAAATTGTGTGTCTAATGCATACCACACAATATGTATTTATACTATTGAATAAAATCAATTACAATAAAGATACATAATAATTTGGAATCAATCATTCTAATTTCTAAGATTATGTAATAGTTGATTTTCCAGAAATATGTAGCATCTGATTATATGATAACAATGATTTAACTCTCGTTTCTTATGTTTTCCTATTTTTATGAAATTATTACTTCTATTAAAAACTAAAATTAAATAAAAAACATGCAAACTTAATTGTTAAAATCTTTAAAAAAAATTAAGTTTATCATTTTTTAATAGGTAAATAACTTTTCTGATAATTTAAATAATTTTAAGTAATATTTATTATATTTACAAAAAATAAAAGAATTCATATTGAAATTCGATTACTAAGAAACTAAAAAAACTAAATTTCAATTGATTTTCCAATAGCGTTAACAATGATTGAAATTCAAGTTCTTAAACTGAATTTTGACGAGTCCAGATTTTTTATTGAGTTTTGTGATGTTGTTCTCTATTGAGCACTAAAAATACACTATGTTGGTGCTGGCAAAAGTAGGAGACAGGCTTAAAGTTAAAACAAGATTTTGATGATGGCAAAGAATCTCAAAGCCAATTGGAAGACAATTTGAAGACAAGTGTTTTTATGTTTAAAGTTATCTTGTAAATAAGTTAAAGTAGCTTAAATAGACTTAAAATTAGTAGCATACTCTTAAAGCTTTTGGACTCTCTTATTTTTGTAAAATTCATTGTGATAATTGATTATCACTTAGGATAATCGATTATCTTAAGTTGTGCTAAAATTTTTCAAAAACTCACTAAAATAATCGATTATCTCCCTGGATAAGTGATTATTTGTTCAAACTTTTGTTTTTATAAATCGCACTGGAATAATTGATTATCATAAATGATAATCGATTATCCCTAGCAGTTTTAGACTTGACTTTTCAACTTCTTAACTCAAGTTTCAAATGGCTTTAAATAGAACTCAGTTTTTCATTTGTAAAACTACATTTTTGAGAGCCAAAGTTATAGTGATGTGTTTTCAAAGAGTTCTCTTAGCGTTCTTAAAAGAGCTTTGAAAAGCCTAGTGTGAGTAGATTGGGTGATAACTTTTCCTAAGGGGGGTTCTTGGGAGATTAGGTGTTGTTGTTAGGAAAGCTGGTTAAGTTCTCTGTGTGATTTAGAGAAAGTTTACTTTCATCTCTTGGGTCTTCAAGAGAGGTGTTTTCTTTTTCTTATTCTCTTTAATTTGATTGTACTTTGATCATTATAGTGATTAAGTTAATCTCTTTGTTTAAAGAGATTAACAACTGGACGTAGGATCTTTTAATCTAAACCAGTATAAATATATGTGTTGAATCTTCTTCCCTATCTCTTTAATTTATCTGTTGTTGCATTTCAAGGAACTAAGGATTTAATTTAAACAGTAAAATTTGGAAAAATTTTAAAAGTATTAATTTTATTAATAAATCAATTCACCCCCTCTTGGTTTTTGTCCATTAACAAATTATTTTACTGCTTCATTACAACAGTTGGTACTTTAAAAATATTTTTAATATATCTTAAAATTTTATAATTATTATCCATCAAAGTGTTTTAATGATGTAGCAAAAGAACATCACAAAAAACTCAGCAGGAAATCCAATTTCAATTTTGACTTACTATAGTAGAGTGTTGTATGTATATAATTGGAACGTGTCATCTCTCAAAATGTTTGGTGCAATCGTGCTACTTGGAAAAAATTTCATCTTTTCATATCTTTATTTGTATTGCTTTCTTGTACACAATTAGAGATGTTAAAATAGGTTTCAACCCGTGAGCCAATCCGGCTAACCATGGGTTTGAGCCAGGTTGGGTTGAGAAAAAAATCAGTTTTTTCAAAAGTAGGTTGAACTCAACCCGACTCACTTAACCCACGAGTTAAACGGGTTCAAGCCGGGTTGACTCACTTAACCTACCAACATTTTTTTACAATTTTTTTTAATAATTATTTACTATCCCTAATTATATAGGTTCAAAATTTCATATTTTTAAATGCTAGAATGTTGCTCAATAATATTTGAGTAGTTTGAATGTTTAATTAATTTGATTGTAAAGTTATATACGTTGATACTTTAATATTTAACTATACTTTTTATAGTAAATTACTCAATCAATTATCTTATAAAAAAAATTCTACATTAGCATGACAAAAATGTGTAGTTTTTTAATTTATATTTTGTTGAATAGCATAATAGAAAATGTGTAATATTAGTCATGTTTTCTTGAACTATATAGATACTTCATTGAAAATAATTCATCATATATTGGTGGTGAGCATGATGAAGATATTGGTTCTTGATTTTATTGTAATTGTCATCTCATGGATTGCTTAAAAAATTATTTAAATATATGAATACCTAAAAATAAATATATAAATACTTTTTTATGTGGATTGGTGAGCCAACCCACTTAACCCACCAACCCGTGGTGGGTTAAGTCGGGTTACAAATTTTTTGGCTCACCATAAAGTGAACCAGGTTAGGTTCACTCTTTTTCAACCCGGCTCGTGGTGAGCCGGTTAACTCACTTTAACATGTCTATACACAGTGCTATAATATAGTTGCCAAACTAAATGAGGTTATTTTTCAAAATACAGGTAGAAATAGGTTATTATTAGTGAACAAAAGCAAAGGTTTATAAGCTAATTTAAATCAAACATAAATTAGAATAAAATTTTTCTAAGAAAATATACCAAACCAATACTTTCACTAAAGTCTGGTCAATTAAAAATTCAATTCAAATAAATCTATTTACCTTACAAATCAGCCTACTTAAAGAACCGTAAATGAACATTTACTATTTTTCTTCTTATTTTAAATTTGCTACAATGGATTCAAACCTTTATAAGGCCCATTTTTTTCTACATTATGATATAAGGGCTTAACCTTGTCTATTGGGCCTAAGACTAGCCCATAGGTGTTAGTTTTGAAATGGTTGAAAAGCCAAGAAGGGGGGTTGAATTGGTTAGTTAAAAATTTAGGCTATCTTTGTAAGCTAAAAACAACCTTTAATTGAATCAAATAGATCACCAAGTTGGGATGCAAAAGGTGCTGGACAATATACTTTCAGTCGATCAAAAGTAGAGTTAACAGATTGATTTTACTAAACAGATTATGTTCTGGTATAATCAATCGATTGAAACAGGAAAATAGTCGACTGAAATACTGGGAAAAATGCAGAAATGCGAATTCAAGTTTTAAACCATAAACAATGCACAAGAATGATCAAGACAGGTTCTAAATGATTATGCAAACATGCTCAATGCTGCAGATGTCATGAAAACATGCAAGATCATGAAAAAGATTATTAAAGCACAAGTTCTTTGAACTTTAAAATGAAAATGCAAGAGAGAAAGGTTAGAGAAGACAGAAGACACGTGATTTTTATACTGGTTCACTCAAACCTGAGCTACATCCATTTTGTCAAGGCAACCTGAGCTTGACTTTGTACTATTTCAAAAGATTTACAAAATATCCACCCTTACACTTTCAAAATATGCAAAAACACCACAAAAGACTCTTGAATTATACAAGAATCACACCAGCACAGCAAGAACCCTCTTGCAGACCTGGAATACCACTAGGCACACACACAAAGCTTGAGAAAGATAAAACCTCAGTGGTAGCACAACCCAGCCTACCACAAACCACTTTCTCCAAGCTTCAAACCAAGCCAAAAGCTCCAAGAATTGATCCAAGATCAATCTTCAACAACTACAACACGTATGATCACGAAGGAGAGACTTTCCACAATTTCCAGAATAAAATCGTGCTCTAAAATGATCAACAGACCTCTCTTTCGAGAATCACAGCTTTTATAGTTAAACTGTTACGAAATTCAACAGGTTGATTTTCAAATCAATCGGTTGATTTCACTTTACTTAAGTGAAATCAATCGATTAAAAACCAAATCAACTGATTGAATTTGTTGTAGTTTAAGACTACTGCAGCTAACCTTTTAACCTGTTGAAAAACTATTCAATAGACTAAAAGAGACATTTTAACTTGTTGAAAAACCATTCAACAGATTAACAGACACACCTAAGACCAAAAACATCTAATTTATGCTATAAGGTATACAACATGAATTACAAACTTAAAATACACTTTCTAAATTATGTAACTACATGGAGAGTACACGTTCCAGCCTTGATCAACATAGATATCATCAAATCTCTTTTCCTTCATCAATGTAGGCTTCATTCCAATGATAATGGTTTCAAGATAGTTCAAAAGAGCTCCATTCAATCTTCATCAAATCTTTAAGAAGCAAATCACCTTGGCTTCTCATGTCAACAATAGGGTGCCCAAAGCCCCTTACCAGCCCTTGTCCAAAGGCAAGGGGACCTTTCATTCCAGCCCCAATTCACTTTTGTTGTCTCATTTTCTAGAAACGGACCAACTCCCTCCTCCCTCTTAGAACTACATATGTGAGCTCTGCTAGGGCACAATCGGAGCACCCACTATTTCACTCTAACATCTTTTCCAGATAAGTTGAACTTGAACTTTACCCCTTTCTTTCCATTCCAGTGTTTGGTGTTGAAACCTTATGCTAGCCTTTGTGCATCTGTTTTTCTAGTTTTCCTGCACTGGTTGGAGTTACAGTACTCCTCTCTTCACCTAGGACTGTTATGCTTACGTTTTAGCTCCACTCCAACTAAGGGAAGCTAGGGTTTTCAAGTTTTGTAGCATATTGCTTGTTTTGTTTGTGATTCGTGTTTCAAATGCCTAATTGATGTTGTGCTTACATAAAACTGAGCTAGATGTACCTTGGACTGTATTTTTGGATGTTGCTCGCGTGAAAATAGGAGAGACCTACTAAGCTCGCCTAGGCAAGTGTGTTTTACGCCCAAATGACAAGCTCTCGCCTAAGGGAGGAGCTCTCGCTTAAGCGAAAATAGCAGTAGCTCGCTCCCTCCCCTGTCTCGAGTTGTCGCCTGAGCGAAGGTCTCTCGCTTGAGCGAGAGCAATCTCACCCGAGCGAGATGGGCTAGCTTGAGCGAGAAATCGAAGTGCCCTTTGTTTGAAATCTCGCCCAGGTAAGAGCTATTAGCTTAAGCGAGGGATTTCTCTTGCCTGAGCGGAAGCTGTTAGCTTGAGCGAGGTTGACAAGAATATGCTTGAAGGCATGTATGCTTCCATGTTTTCAGTTGTTGGTTGCATGATTTGTTTGGATTACCCTATTTAAAGCATGAAGTGGGTGCATATGCATGTATTATATTATTTATGGACTGGAATTGATGAGCTTGGTATGAATAAGTGCATGAATCATGATTGGTTGATTGGTTGGATATTGGCATGAGATTGTTATGCTTGATGAATCTATGGTTGGTTGGTGAGACATGGCTACGGTATGAGATTGATGTAATTCCATGAAACTCTTGGTGAGATTTCATGGTGGTGTTAGATGTGATGGACGTAATTCCATGAACCTCTTGGTGAGATCTCATGGTGGTGCCATATGTGATGGACGTAATTCCATGAACCTCTTGGCAAGGTTTCATGGTGGTGTCGTAGTGTATATGATTAGGTAAGCATTCAAGTAAGGATTGCATCCTGAAACTCTAAAGAGGCAATTAGTCTCACGTAGAGCAGACTGACTCTAATGGTGAGAGTAGTAGGAGGCCCTAGTCTTTGGCAGAATAATGGACTTAGATGTTTGAAGGCTAACATTGTGCGTAGTAGGGTGAAACACATTGGCAATGGCTCTACAGAGCAGTAGAGGCCACCACAAGTGCAAACATCTAGTGAATCCGACCGATTATATGTATCCGGATAAATTAAGTCTTAGAGTCTTGCTTGTTTGCTATCACATGCTTGGATGATTGATGTGTACTTACTTTTAAATTGCATGCTAAATTGTATGATAAAGATCTTTTTACTCTAGCTTACCCTCTTGCTTGTGTCTGTCTTCTTGTGTGGTTTTTCCTTTTTGCAATGATCACCAATCCTTGGTCTGAGCAGATATGGGAACCCCTGGTGATCGCAGTGATCATGGAAATGTTGCAGCGTAGTGGCCATGCGTTGATGTTGAGCTCATGTTTGGAGGACCTCTATTATATTGTAATCCCTTGCTTATGAGCAAGCTTGTAGGCATCTGTTGAACCTTTTATGTTTTGTTCCTGACATTGTGCAGTACCTTTATCTCCTTTGGTCTATTTGGAATATTTGGATGACTGTGGAATCCTTTATACTTTAAACCTCGTGTTCTTTAGATATTATAAAATATGCGATGTTTTATTTAATTAGATTTATCTATTAAATAGGAGGTTACAACCTCACTTTTTTTAATGTGTTAATAATATTTGAGTACATAAAGTGTCATGCTTAACACGTATAAATTTTTCTTATTCAAAGGTTTTGTTGCAAAAGTTATTTTAAAATATATTGCAAAATAGTATCATTAATTGTCCGGTTAAACCTTAAAAAAATGTAAACAAATAGCACTTGATTCTCATAAAGCCTAACATACTTTATTTTCATCTCTATTTTGATTTTAAATTATCACAAAATATACCCTTAAACAAACTTATTGGCCAACCTTGAGAAAAAAAAAAAATCTATTACTATTAAATAGGTCAAATTTAGTTCAGTCTCTCGTCTATTTACAAATAAATAGAATTGAGAAGCGTTTAAATTTGGTTTACGGAAGGTTCGGTAGAAAATGGCGGGAAGGGGAAGCGATTCGCAGAAACAACTGTTCAGCCTGATCCGCAATTTCGCCGCTGAGAAATCTCAAGGAGGTATTTCTGTCGCTTCGTTTTCAATTTCTCCATTTGACAGAAGAACAATGACGATGTGCATTTGATTCTATTGTGTGTTTGAAATTGAATGGCGAAGAACGAAGAGTGGTGACTCTGAGAAAGCAAATCGCTAAGCTCTCATCGGAACTGAGCGTGGCCTATGAGGAGCTGGAAAAGGCCAAGCGCTGCAAAGAAATGGTCGAACAGGATCTTAAAGGCTTCGAAGTTCAATTGATGTTGAGTGAAGCTTCGAATCAAACGCTAGAGGTTACTTAATGCTTAATCTGCCTGTTTAAACAAATTTTCTATAACAATTTTAGGACAAAAAATTGCGATGAGTTTTTCCTAGGTTAAAATTAACTTTTACGTTCTTATTTTTCTCTGTGAACTTCTTCTAGAGAAATTTATCAAATCAGAAAGTTTTTTCTCATCTATTCTCTTACTTTCTTTTAATAGAGTTCAGTTGAACATGCAGGCAAGGGTATCTTTAATTCAAGACCAGATCTCTGCCGTTGGATCTGATTCGGAAACTCTCAAGGTAACTCATTCGCGCCGTTCTAATGGATTTCAATTTGTTGCTCTATAACTTGTCACTGACTTTTTGTTTGTATGTTGTATGATCAGTGTGAAGAAGCAGCTTTGCGGTAAGACGTCGCCATTCTCGTGTTCTTTTCACCATTTTCCAAGTTAAATTGTTTTCTCAGTTGACCTACAAATCTTCCATGTGTGTTTGCAGAGAGCAATTCTTCCACAACATGCTTCATATGAATGGCAAGATAAGGTTGTTCGCGTTAATAAAAATATGGTGCATTAGTGAAATTTACCATTCATAATGGAAACAACTTTACCACATACAATTACTTATCCCTCACTAAATGCAGGAAATTCCAAGAAAGCATCATTACTTGCGACATTGATCCAGTAGATTGCACTGCTTCTAGAGGTACTGATATTCTTTTCACCGTTATAGTTTATGCTTTATATGTAAAGATACAAGTCATAAACACAGAGCTGCAGAATTCTTTGTTGTAGTCTTTCTAGTATGAGACTATAGTTTTTACTTAGTTTCTGTTCCTTGTCACAAAGTGCTCTTGTCATGTTTGGAAAAGAACCAAATTGTATTCTTTAGTACTCATATTGGTGACCTCAAGCAGTAGTCTCGTTTGTAAATCATTTTAATTCAGCAAACTTCTCTCGTCCAAAATTTCTGCCGATAGTTATTACTATCTTTCAATACAGAAGATATGGATATACTAAACATGAAATAAGATTTTATTCCACTCATTAAATTTTAATGAGCATATCAGGTAATATTGGCAACACAAATTGATATATATATATATATATATATATATATATATGCACACACACACGTTTGTGTGTGTATGCATTTATTTTTTATTCTGATTTTAGTGAGGATTTCTTCAAGCATTCACTTGTCTTTGTCTACTTTCGAGTTGTATCAGAACTGTTTGATCTTTGGCGGTTTCAAATTTTATTCCTGCCATCTAGTAAAGGGAAAAGTCAGTAACAATCTCCTGCCTGCCCATACTGGTAGTGGCCTCACCATAAATTTTATTCATGCACGCCTGCAATTTTCATCACATGTACGTCACACTTCCCCCTCCTAGTTTCCAATAATATCATTGATGATCCTGTTCCTCCCACTGGTAGCTTCTGGATCTGCGGTAGACATCCTCATTTCTTTGTTCTTTACCTTTAAATTTTAACGTAGTGTATTCTTATACAATTAAGCTTTTCTAGATAAAGACTTTTGCCTGGAAACTCAGGATGCAGTTTGATATTGTTTTAGATGAATCACAAGTAATAATGAAAGAGAATGACGCTGAAGTTTCTTTATGTGACCTCGAAAGTACACTGTCAGAGGTGATATCTCAAATTGCTAAAGAAAATGAGGAATACCAAGAAGAACAAAAAAATTATAAGAACGTAAGTTAAGAATCAAATACTAGAATGTCTTGTTTCCTTTGCTATCATTATTTTCTTAGATTTACCTCTTTCTCACGTTAAGGAGAACCTGCAGGTTCAGCAGCAATTGATTGATTGTGAAAGAAAGGTGTCTGTAATGGGCATGATAGTCATGGAAACAAAAGAATTGCAGGATCTGACCATATATCCTTACAAATATTCAGTTGTTTCAATAGGTTTGGCAATCTCTTCTTCATATGTTATGCAACCTAAAATCTTAAAATTAACTAACTGATAGAGTATAATCGCTATCCATCAATATGAAGGTGATGTAATGTTGTGAGTTTGTTTCATTGTCATGAAAGCACTACTTTGACGACGCACGATTGCACATGACGTCGGTCATTTTAATGGGAATGTTTCATTATCATATAAGTTAGAATGCTCCGTCAATAAAATCTTTTTCATCGTTTTTCATGTTGAGTTGTAGCCTAGAAACTATAGGAGGCAAATTTGAGTGATGCAACAGTGTAACTAACCAAAATCCAGCTGATCACTATCAAGATTTGCCGTTCTGTAAATCTCATAAAACATAAAATAGAATCGTAAATTTTATTGCCAAAAATACTGTGCATCCCTCTTATTATTGGATCATTTGTGTTATGTACTTAACTGGAAACAAGCAGTCTTCTAAATTGGAAGGGGCATACAGTTCACTTGGTGATGAGCTACAAGTGAGATGTATATGTCCGAGTTGTCGTGTGGACAATTTGGATTCTTTCAGTGAAATTCTGGCAAATATGGAGAGATGATATTTTGTAAGTAATCATCTACTTCACAATCAAACATTTAAAATGTTGCTAATATCTCATTGGAGTGATAGAGGAGCTGAACTCTGTGTGGTTTAAATTCGGATAAACCTTTCATTCTTAAGATAAATGACGACTTATTCCTGTCAAAATAGCATGCAGAACAACTTGTAATGCATTATACTAATTTTTCTCTTATATCTGCCTCTCGTTCTGTGTTACTACTGATCAATAATATATGTCAAATTTGTAATTTCTATGTTGTATGATGAGTTGGAATATGATTTTATTTAAAATTAAACCTAATTTTCCAGATTTCAAATAAATAATTCAAACTTGTGCATTCAATTTTTTTTTTTGATTATTTTAAATGTTTGAGCATTCAATATTTTTACATGATACAGTGCAAGTTTCAAAAGCACGATTCATTTCAAATTTGTTAGCACCTTACAAGCAAGTGATCCATCACATTTTCTTTTTACAATTTTAATTTGTATATATTATATTAAATAGTATAAAACAAAAACAAAAGTCATAATAAACTTAGTAAAATATTTGACAGATAGGAACGGCTACAGATATCTTCCCTACCTAGCCAAAGCGAATATTCATGATTAAAATTGGGAGACATATTAAGATGGATAACCACAGACGTACACGAACTTTTAAAACTTTTTTACGGGAACTTCTGACAAACTATTTCTTTTCAAAAAAAACAAGAATTCATTTTTAAATTGTCATCTCAAAGTTCAACCATTTTAACCATTTCTCTTTAGATAATCTCACTAATCTATCGATCTGGGTGAAAAAAAGAATGTTAATGATACATTGACCACAGTAAACCACATTAAACAATAACTACATCACCCGGATCTGGACATCTACAGCTCATATAACAAGAGGCCGTAATATAAAGAAGATGGAAACGAATAAAGCTATGGAAAACCAGTTGAAGTGCCAGTTTCAGCTCCAGTAAGTCAGCCAGGACAGGTAAGTTCTTCTATGGACCTCACAAAAATGTAACTTAGCCAATGTTGGTCATAAAACCATTCAGAGTCTCTCTGTTGAAACCTAATTTGCCTTGCGTGTCGATGGTACAGCTGAATTGCACTGGATGTCTTTTGTGTATGTATTTGTGAGGGCAAAGAGTAACAGAACAAAAACAACTTGGGCACTCATGATGCCAAAATGACTGATACTATTTCCAATTTCCATCCAACTTCCCTTATTCCTAACCTGTCAACCACCAAACTCAGTATTGGGAGACTGTATATATATGTATGAACTATTTAAAAAAAAATGAGACTGCTAAAACATCACTATGTTGTTGAGGTATGAATAGCATATCTATACTGTTAACATTTCAGGACTTGATTGAGAAAATATTCACGTAAGCAAATCAAGAAGCACACATTTAGAATTTTAATCTGCAGCAGTATTAAACAGGCACCCCAAATGCAATCCCTGTATTACACACATCCTCAAAAATCAGATAAGGATCATTTGGTACCACAAAATAGAACCTTCATAAAGTGTTGAATATTTATGGATTAAGGATTAAATATAGCTGACTTCAAAATATTTAGAAGAAATGTCAACTTAAAAAGTTTGTTTACTCATTCGGCACTTCTTATTTATGGATTACAATAAAAATATTACTTAGAAAAGTACAGTAAACCCAAGTCCTGACCTGAACCCTAAAATTAAGGGTGATTATTTTACAACATTACCATTGTATATTCTTTCCTTTATATGGACCAGAGAATAATATGTTCTTCATAGCCCAGCTTTTTACAATGTCTCTATATCTATCTATTCTAATTTTTAAAATTTTTAATTTACATTTGCCAACTATTGGTATTTCCTTTTTAAGCATAGTCATTTATACTAGAAAAGGGAAATTATTGAAGTGAAAACAGTCCTTTATTTCAATTTATAAGAAATTAAAAGGAACAGGGTGAGTTTACCAGGAAGAAGAAGTGAATGGTCATCATGTCTGAGAACAATATAACAAGAAAATAGCATCCCATCCTTGGAACTTGGTTTAGTTTGGTAATCGCACTAAATACACATCTGCAGTTCAGTCCATTGCAAGCAATATAAGATAGATAGTTCTATAAAAATGTTAGAACTACTACAACTATCATTGCTAATAATGTTAGTGAAAATAAAAAAGCCCAAGAAATTGCTAATATTGTAAAGTTCAATAACAAAGCAAAAAACAGCATTATGAATTATGGAATTTCGAATCTACAGATTATACCACTGAATATTCTTTCTCCCTCTACCTTATTTCGAAACAGAAAATGTTCAGAGATTTAGCAAGTTCTATCTATTTGGTTAAATAAAAATGAGATGTACTCAACGATGTGCAATATTTGGCTACTGATCAAACTAGGCAATGGTGATACCTTTAATGTCTAGTTATACATATTTAAGGCTTAAATATTTTTAGTCCCTCAAATTTGGAGTTTACTTTGGTCCCTCAAATTTAAAGTGCCTTGCTTTGGTCCATCTATCCCAAATAGCATTTAAGATTTTGCTTACACGCCCAACAAATTACAAAGTCATTTACATAACTGATCGGAAGAAGTGGCAGCAATGCTAGAGTTAGGTTAAACTAGTGAAATATAAGTAAAAGGACATATTAGTAGGATATGTTTCTTCTGGCCTGTACTCCAAATTGGTTCAAATAGATACAAGCAGGAAAACAACGTGTACGCTAGCTCCACCACTCTCAATCCCGGTGTGCTACAATTAAGCTTGGGTTGTGCTTTACACTGGGCACGGTTGCTATCAATAACAACCTACTTAGTCTTCTACATTTTTTTCATCAAACAACCAAACCATGCATTGTTTTCACTTTTACAGCATTAAGATAAGAGATTAAGCATAGTAAAACATTATTTTTTTCAAATTACAAGGACTGAAAAGACAAATTTTAAATTGGAAGTACTGAAAAAGAACTTATCCCAAATTTGAAGGACTAATATATTTAAACATATATTTAATTATGTGTATATCTTGCAAGATGTGATTCCTTCACCTCTTTCTTTTCAATCCTTGAAGGACATGTAAATCTATAGTGGGCATATCACTTGGGATGTTGCACTTATAGTAAAAGAAATAAGACACTGATTTTAAGAAAATCACGTCCCAGAAATAATATTGTGGAATAGTTATAAATAACATTACATGTAAACTTGCAAATGCACTTACATAACAAGCATGAAGGGTATAAATAACTTGAAGATAAGTAGCGCTGCCATAAGGAAGGGCTGCATTAGAGAAGAAACATATCAGGTCAAAAACTTTATTAATGATACTTAAGATTTCAAAAGAATTTTTACTTACACTAAAGATGGTAATGAACCGATAGACTGATGAAATCTCAAAACTCGCAATACTTGCAAAATTTCCCGTTCCAAAGAAGGCAACATTGAATAAAACCATCTGCATAATACAATAGTTCGTTTACATGTAAAATCAACCAGCAAACTATCAATTATATGAAATTATTAGTAATCACTTATTTAGAGCTCATCGGATTTACATTATGAAATAAAAACTATGCATAATTCTAGATGCATTAGTTCAACCTGAGTCTTAATAAACACTACAAGGTATCAGCTAAATGAAAACTACATTTTCTTTTATTAGGTTTTTGTATACGTCTATTACTGCTTATGCGGGTTAATGAACGTTCAGAGAAAACGCAAATGAAACAAAGAGAAGTTTATCATGTTCTAATAAAATCAATTTTACACACCTACCAGATTGCAACAGACAGCTATATATAGCCTTGAGCTAAGTATGTAACTAAACTAACTGACTAGAGATAAGTTAGGTGTTCAGCTGTCAACATAGAAAAATTTCTAACAGTAATGACTAGCGACAGTGGTGATCATCACATTGATAGCAATAATGACTGTTGTGGCAATAGTGGTATTAGTAATGATGGTGACAACAATAGTTGTGGTAGTACTAGTATTAAAAAGAACCAAGTAGTTGTTGTAGTATGGAATGCTCAATGGTAACAACAATAGTTGTATTGTAGTAGCCTTGATAATTGGTTTTTAAGGGTGAGTTCCCCAAGTACATGGGTGTTATTCTATTATCAAATGTCCTTAGTCAAAAAGTAACAGCGTGAACGAGGAAATGCGTGACTTTGGATGTAAATTGGTTTTTTGTTTCCTTATTTTTTTTGCTTTTGAAATCTCAAGAATGTTAACTAAGCTTTAAAACAAGGAAGTTAAGATTTAACTATATATTATAAAGGGAAAAAACAGGAAAGAACTAAACTTACAAAGACCAATGGGATCCTTGCATCAGATAACTGCAAAGATCTATAATCAGATCCATGGATAAGATCATTAGTGGAATCTGAAGACTTATTCACAATATTTAAGTTGAGAAGCGTATTTTCAAATAATATCCACGCCATAAGTACAAGAGCAAGAGCAGCATAGAATATAGCTTCATATCTGCACAAGTTTCAAGAGGTACAGGTAAATACAAAAGCATCAAGACATCAATAAGACTACAAAAGCAACTGAAGAAATAGACTGGTGAATGAGATAATACCCAATGGAGAGAAGAAGGAATGGAGGTGCAAATCCAAGAAACATGGAAGTAAGTCGAGATAATAGGCTATTTTCCGAGAACAGCGGGAGAACCATTGAAAACCCTGAAGAATTGATCAATATCAATCAACAACAGATATTGAATCAGCAAATTTAAATATCTCATGCACAGGTAATTTATTAATTAGAAACTATGTTAAATATGTAAGAATGTAAGTATCAAACAATCCTACAAGTTTCTAAAACTATTGTACTAGAAGAGTATTGCTTGTAGCTTTGAACATTCAAATGCCAAATTGTATTGTGCATACAAATACAAATAATAGTTGAAATCTATATCAATTACCCTAACCAAATAATCCCATTGAATTTTTTGATACCATGTTGAAATAAAAGAGAAAGTCAAAGGCCGAAATACTTTGAAAGCTGTTTTGGGTTTGCTAGGTATGTTAAATGAAACTGATTTCTGATATATTTGAACTCAAGTGAATATAGAACAGAATTTCAAGTCTGGTAGTCTCGACCCTAATTCAAGCGAAGGAATTTTTGTTCAAGTGAGAAGATACTACTGTTAGAATTATTACTTCTATTGTATCATTAACCCTATGTATAGGGTGTAGAGTGTGGGAAACTATCTACGGTTGCATCTACTGCTATATCTAATTATGCACCTAGGATCCTAGTGCAGTCTCTTCGTATTCCATGTACTTGTTTTATTATAAATAGATGAGAGGGAGAGTGGTCTTCCAAGTCCACTACTCATATATTTTCACTCTCAATCTTAAGTTGGTATCAGAGCGGTCGATCCCGCTCTGGTTTCTGTCTCATCTGGTCCGCCACCATCCGTCACCGCTGTCCGCGGTTGACCGCCGTTAGTCACCACCACTATCCGCGGCTGTCCAAGTTCATTTCATCTCGTTTTAGAACTACCCATTGTCTTTTTGAACTACCCAACACTGTCAAACAACATTTCAACACAGTCCGCCGCCATCTACAGTCCTACGGCGCCGTCAGCCACCGTCCGCCGTCGTAGTTCCATCCAGAAACCACGGGATCTGGACCGCCTCTCCGAGCGACAGCCAACCCCACCGGTGCCGAAGGCAGAGTCGTTGCCACGCGCCTCCACGCGCGCCATCTCAGTCCGCTACAGTCAGGCGTGTGTCGTCCACGTGCCGTCGTCCAGTCGCCAGTTCATCGTCGCACGACCTCCATAGCCGTCCCTGGAGCCTCCTCTACCCGTTTTGACCTTCAAAACTTTATTCCGGTGAAGTCCAGTAGCACCCCTTGTGGAAATCTCGCTAGGGTATTCGAAAATCGTCACTGTTTTCCGAGATCCTCTCTATTTTTTTTATTCTCTTGATCAGATACGGCCACTGCAGGTACTGGGAGTGCTATTTCATTCTCTGGAAGCCCCTGCATTACTTCCGAGAAACTAAATGGCCAAAATTACTTATTTTGGTCCGCTGTCGTTGAGATGTGGTTTCTCGGTCAAGGACATCACGACCACCTTGAGAAAGATGGCAGCCACGTACCTTTTGAAAAAGCTGAACAATGGAAACAAGCAGATTTCCAACTATGTGCTCTATTGTGGCAATCGGTGGAACCACGACTTTTGATGTCCCTATGGGCCTTCAAAACATGCCACTCGTTTTGGAAGAGAACTCAGAATATCTATGCAAATGATATCCAGCACCTCTATGATTCGGCGAACAAGTTGGCATCTCTGAAAATGACTAACCATGATATGATTTCGTTCATGAATGGCGCTCAATCTGCTGTGGAAAAACTTCGAATGTTTTTGGAAGTCGACTCTCTAGATGAAATAAAGAAAAAGCTTGACAAGTACTATATAGTGATGATCCTCCGCGTTATACATCCAGACTTTAATCATATCCGAGATCAGCTTTTGACCTCTCATGAGGTTCCTTCCATGAACACTTTGATCTCCCGCATGATACGTGTTCCAACTCTTCAAACTCCAGAAACTCTTGTTGTAATGGAACCATCATCTGTCATGGTCGCCACCCGAGGAAGAGGAGGACATGGAACTAGAGGAGGTGGACGCGGAGGTCGTGAGCGTCCTCAGTGTACGTATTGTAAAAGGATGGGTCATACCCAGGAAAACTACTAAACTTTACATGGTTTTCCTGCCAAAACAGCCAATGTCTCCCAGGCAGAGACTACTGACTCCAAGTTCACTGAGAACGAGTATCAAGAGTACCTACGACTCAAGTCCAACAGCTTGGCACAGTCATCTCAAGCTCCAAGTACATCAACTGCTTGCATCTCTCAATCCATGGAAGGTCACAATTCATGCGTAATTGACTCTGGTGCTTCTGATCACATTTCTGGTAATACCTCCTTGCTCTCAACCATTTCATTCCAAGAAAAATCTCATTTTATAACCCTTGCGAATGGTTCTAAAACATCCTCAAAGGGAGTCGGTCAAGCCATCCTATCTCCCTCTTTATATCTAAAATTTGTCCTTTTTGTCCCTAATTGTCCTTTCAATTTAATTTCCTTAAGTCAGTTAACCAAAACATTGAATTGCTCTGTAACCTTCGATAACAAATCTTTTGTTATACAGGAGCGTGGCTCGGGGAGACAG
>Ga0214544_1006486_pt1 | contig 21529 bp, 6 predicted proteins | sample CNSS3metaG_FD_160074 | JGI IMG/M metagenome (GOLD analysis project Ga0214544, IMG submission 160074) | Root nodule microbial communities from cowpea collected in UCLA plant growth center, Los Angeles, California, USA - CNSS3 | ecosystem: Host-associated > Plants > Roots > Nodule | place: USA...
CTGAAGCACAGAAGGCGGTTCTTGCGAAGAAGGACAGTAAGGCACTGTTTCTTATTCATCAATGTATTGATGATAGTCATTTTGAAAAGATTCAGAATGCGAACACTGCAAAGGAAGCCTGGGATATCTTAATTCGAAGCCATGCGGGAGGAGAAAAGATCAAGAAAGTCAAACTCCAAACTCTGAGAAAGCAGTATGAGTTACTGCAGATGGGGGAAGGTGACAGAATCAGTGAATACTTTACCAAGGTACTTACGATCACTAATCAGATGAAGGCTCTTGGTGAGTCAATATCTGATATTAAGATTGTTGAAAAGGTTATGAGATCGCTGCCACGAAAATTCAACTTTATTGCAGTGGCAATAGAAGAGTCTAAGGACTTATCACAAATGAAGATCGAGGAACTCCAAAGCTCCTTAGAAGCACATGAGATGCGGCTACTGATTGACGCAGATAATGTTGAGCAAGCATTGAAAACGCACCATTCCACGAAAAATAAGAAGAAGTGGAAAGGGAAGCAAGCAAAAGGAGAAAAGAAATCTAGCAAGACTACTCAAGATTACTATGACAGGTCAGATACAACAGAAGGAACAGAAAAGTATCAGAACCATTACAAGAAGAAAGATAAAAGAAGCATCGAATGCTTCAACTGCCACAAGATGGGTCACTATGCCTCTGAATGTTATGCTGACAAGAAGAAAAAGAAGCATCGAGATAAAGAAGCTCATATGGCACAGGAAGATTATGATTCTGATTCTTCCGAAACCTTAACCTTGATGGTAACCACTACAGCAGGAAGTGCAAATTCACAGGAAAAGTCATGGTACTTAGATTCAGGATGCTCGAATCATATGACTTGTCACAGAGAGTGGCTTATCAACTTTGATACAGAGAAGAAGAGCAAGGTGAGATTTGCTGACGACAGTACCTTGAAAGTTGAGGGGGCTGGAGATGTAGTCATTTTAAGGAAAGATGGTTCAAAAGCTGTGATAGCAAATGTATTGTTTGTGCCAGAGATGAAATGTAATCTCCTTAGCATAGGTCAATTGGTGCAGAAGGGATTTACTGTAGTAATGGGAAATTATGACAAAGTTGAGTTGTTTAATGTTAACAAGAATCTAATTTTGAGAAGCAAGATCTCAAAAAACAGAACCTTCCAAGTTAACATGAAGGTTGTTGATGCACAATGCCTATCTGCAATCAAGAAGGATGACAAGAGTTGGCTATGGCATCTTAGGTATGGCCATTTGAATTTCAGAAGTCTGAAGCAACTTTGTGAGAAGAATATGGTGTCTGGGATTGGTGATATAGACTTACCAAAGACTGTCTGTGAGATTTGTTTGGCTGGAAAGCAAACCAGAAGACCATTCCAGGCCAACATGAAGATGAGAGCCAAAGAATGCTTGGCAGTTGTATACTCAGATGTATGTGGACCTTTCGAGGTTCCCTCATTGGGTGGAAACAGGTATTTCATTACCTTCGTAGATGAGTATAGTAGAATGATCTGGTTGTACGTAATCAAAATGAAGAGTGAGGCGTTTGAAGTTTTCTTGAAGTTCAAAGCTAAAGTCGAAAGGGAGAGTGGAAAACTGTTGAAAACGCTCAGAACAGATGGGGGAGGAGAATTCACCTCCAACAGATTTGAAAGTTACTGTCAAGCTAATGGGATCATGCATGAGGTTACAGCACCCTACACACCACAACATAATGCTCTTGCGGAAAGAAGAAACAGGACAATCTTGAATATGGTAAGAAGCTTGCTGAAAGAAAAAAAATTGCCACATAAATTGTGGGGTGAAGCAGCTTCCACTGCTGTTTACATCCTCAATAGATGTCCTACAAAGGTGTTGAAAAATGAAGTGCCTTTGAAAGTGTGGTCTGGAGTAAAGCCTGCAGTTGGGCATCTTAAGGTTTTTGGGTCACTGGCTTTTAAGCACATACCTGACCAGAAGAGAACCAAGCTACAGGATAAAAGTACAGCAATGATCTTCATTGGATATCATCCTACAGGGGCATATAAGCTCTTTGATCCAAACCAAGAGAAGGTGGTCCTGAGCAGAGATGTACTGGTACTAGAAGATCAAATTTGGGACTGGGAGACCAAACAAACTAGCTTAAAGAAGTGCACAATTGATAGTGTAACACTGACAGAATTTGGAATAGGAGAAACTGCACCAGAAGCGGTCACAGCAGAAAATATCACCAGGGCACAAGATGTTGTGACTCAAAGGTCACAAAGGGAGAGAGTAGTGCCACACAGGTTTGCTGACTTTGAAATGGTTTCTGATGGACAGGTTAATGATAATGGAGATTTAGTACACATAGCACTAATGGCAGGGGCTGAACCAATTGATGAGAAAGAAGCTGTGACACAACCAGTCTAGAGAGATGCGATGCATGAGGAGCTCAAGTCAATAGAGAAAAATAAGACCTGGAAATTAGTGGATCTTCCAGCCAAGAAACATTGCATAGGTGTGAAGTGGGTGTTCAAACAGAAGTTAAATCCTGATGGGTCAATCTCCAAGCACAAGGCAAGGCTTGTTGCGAAGGGATTTCTCCAGTGGCAAGGAGTGGACTTTTCTGAAGTGTTCGCTCCAGTGGCTCGTACAGAGACTATAAGAGTAGTTGTAGCAGTTGCATGTGAGAGAAACTGGCCACTGTTCCAGCTCGACGTGAAGTCCGCATTCCTGCATGGACCTTTAGAGGAGGAGGTTTATGTCCAGCAACCTCCTGGATTTGTGGTAAAGGGGAAGGAGAATCAGGTCTACAAACTATAGAAGGCTTTGTATGGATTAAGACAAGCCCCTAGAGCTTGGAATAAAAGGATCGATTCTTTCTTGCTTGATCTTGGATTCATTAAATGCATTGTTGAACATGGTGTGTACGTAAAAGAAAGCACAGAAGGAGGTTTGATAATCATATGTCTTTATGTTGATGATCTAATCGTGACTGGGTCAAACATTAAAGACATTGAACAGTTCAAGAAGACAATGGAGGCCGAATTCGAGATGACAGATCTAGGAAGGTTGAGCTATTTTCTTGGAATGGAGTTCACCTACACTGCTGCAGGAATGGTCATGCATCAAAAGAAATATGTTGGAGATATATTAAAGAGATTTAATATGATCTCATGTAATGCAGTGATGAGCCCCATTGAGGTTAACTTGAGATTAACCAAGGATGAATCAGGAGATGCAGTGAATGAGACAAAGTTCAAACAAATTGTTGGTTCTTTGCGGTATTTGTGCAACAACAGACCAGATTTGGCTTATAGTGTGGGATTGATAAGCAGATTCATGAGCAATCCAAAGAAGTCACACATGCTAGTAGCCAAGAGATTGTTGAGATACATCCAAGGCACAGCAGATTATGGGATATTATTTCCTATGGGACAACAGAAAACAGAACTGGAGCTAGTAGGATACGCAGATTCAGATTACAGTGGTGATTTGGTGGAAAGGAAGAGCACCTCAGGGTACTTGTTTTTGCTGAATGATGCTCCTGTCTCATGGTGTTCCAAGAAACAGTCGGTGGTAGCTTTGTCCAGCTGTGAGGCAGAATACATATCGGGAAGTCTTGCAGCGTGCCAAGGAGTTTGGCTTGGAGAATTATTAAAGGAACTAAAGATCAGTATAAAAGCACCCATGGAGCTAAGAATTGATAACATATCTGCCATAAATCTGTCTAAAAACCCTGTAAGTCATGGCAGAAGCAAACACATAGAAGTAAAATATCACTTCTTGAGAGACATGGTGAATAAAGGGAGAATTTCTGTAAAATACTGCAAGACAGAGTTACAATTAGCAGATGTATTCACAAAAGCTTTGAAGATTGAGAGATTTGAAGACTTAAGGAGGAGAGTTGGAATTGTATCTGTCAAACACTTGACTTAAGGAAGAGTGTTAGTTTGTTGATTGTCAGTTTGTAAACTGTTAAGTCAAGTATTCTGTTTTTTAACAGAACCCGTTATTCTTTCCACTCTGTATAAAAGGCTTGCTCCTTTCATTCAATAAAAGAACAGTCTCACAATTTTACTCTCTCTTGTGTCTGCTCTAATACCCTTATCCGATAAACTTGCTTTTATTGCTTGTGTGGTGTCATAGGATTCTGCTATTTTCGCCAGTTCCATGACGTAGACTCTTGCTTTAATTTCATCAATTATCTTCCTCCAACAATCTTATTATTGCACCAAGTTGGTGCTTGCACTGTGTACTACCTTCACAATTCCAATGCATAGAAATTTGTCACTTTCTCTTCTCATACACGTCTTAATTTCTTCTGCTTCATAATTATTAGAAAGGCTTCTCGCCAAATAATGATGATAACAACAGAAATGCTAACATGTACGAAACCTTTCTCCTCATATTGCCACAGACTGTGTTCGTAGAATCATTTTTCAAGGAAAGTTGTAAGTGATCACTCAAAACTATATTTTTTTTAGTCAATGTTCGAAGCTAATTTTTTTGTCTCAGCTTTTCTGGTGCCATAAAACTGCACTAGATTGTATAAAATCTTAAGAATTTATTTTCGGTCATCTTAAGAATTTTTCTCGCAAATTACCCTTTACTTTAGGCTTCTGCTTAGTATTATATAATAAATAATTCTAACTATATACTAATATTAATAATAATGATAATAACCATGTTAAATTTATATATTTTGTATTGGTTACTGAAATTCAAACTAATAAGTTAGATTGAATTGTTCTTGAATTAAAGCAAGTTTGAACTGTAATAAATGCTTCATATTCAAGATGAAACCAGTTTTTATTTGATTAAGTCGACCCTCATCAGGTTGTGCTGGACTCATTCCCAACACCTAAACATGATTTGGATAAAAACGTCTGTGCAGGCTGTTTTTCCAATCCAGGCTTTTTGTAACTGAATTGAAGACCAATCATTACTTTTTTTTATTGTTGATGACCTTATATCCATAGTTGAATTTCAGAACAAGATTAAAGTTTGTCTACAATGTTGACCATGCTATGGCTCACTAAGACTGAAGTGTCCTTAATTTTCTTCCTCCAAAATTTGACACACGTTTTACGGAACATATATTTAAAATTATAAGATGGTAATTCATTATCATAAATTTTACTTTAATCATTAACTACCTAGAAAATAGTTAAAAAATTATAACTCATTCAGTCTCTTTCCAAAAAAAAAAATGGAATGAAATCTTTATTCCAAACCATTTGATCCCATCTAAGTCCAATTTATTTCATTCTCTACCATCAATCAAACATATATATTAGTGCACAGGGAACGCATAATACGAAACAGTTAATTGAGTGCTAACTAAATAGATCCCAAAGACAAACTTACCATTATCAGTGCCGCCACGTCAAGTTTAAAATTAGGGGAAAAATGCAAAACTGTACAAAGAAGTTTCACTGTTGAAATTGAATATTACGTGGAGCGCTTAGAACGAAAAGATTTCATCTGCAGCCACCATATTTACAGGCATCCTAGCGCTGTGACCAGCATTAGACCCCATTCTTGCGTCCAGTATTTCCAATTGGGAGCTCACCCATTGTGGAGTGTATCTGCCTTCGATCCATAGAGCTTCCCCTGTATCTTTGTGTTTGAAATCAGGGGCTTTTGGGTTCCTCTGCAAATTTTCCAAAAATATTTGCAGATATAAGGAATAGAAAATTAACAAGGGCTTAAAAAACAACATGGAGGACGCAACTCCAAGGCCAAATTTTTTAAAACCTTTGAAACAATCACTGAATACCACAACACAACAAGATACCATAACAACCGAGTATGCAACTTCTCTAAATTCACAAATTGAATTAACGATTCACCTTTGTCATCCTATTGTCCCACCACTCTCCTGGGTTAGCAAAGAACGCCTGCCATAATTCCACCACAGAACCAGTACCACTGCTTACTTTCCTACCTGAAACAAGCAAAATATTTAGCAAAACACACAAAACCAAGCCAAGATGACATGACATTCCACAGAACACAACACTTGCCATTTCCATCAGACTCTATATCGGCCAATGGCACCTTTGAGAGATTCCTTTCAATAAAGTTCAGCTGTTGAGCAACAACCTGGTCACATCCAAAACAAAACCAAGTCAAAACTGCTTGTTCTTAAGAAGTATCACAATGTACATTAACTAAATAAGTTATGACTAGTATACAAATACCAAAATAAACTTGTTTGGCAGTATCTTGTAACTTTTATCTTCACTAGTTAATTTGAAACCTCTTTCTACCTCAAATATCTCGACATTTTCCTTTACATCAATTTCTATTTATCGACTAGTTCATTCACTAATGTTAGGACACATTTTCAATTCCATCAGCAGGTCCTAGCTTATAACTTTCAAGTTCTAAACTTACAAGTTTTAATCAGCTTATATGATTTCAACTACCTTACCAAACACACAATTTTTTCAAGATTTCATTACTCATAGTCCTTCCTGAGTATACAATATACTTAAAAAATATATATTTTAGTACGTTCAAAGTACGATTTTGATACATTTAGCCTTTATTTATCTTCTAGTAATTGTTCCTTTATTCCTATTGTCTAAACAACTAAGCACTAAACAAATTAAAAATACAACGTATTTTGGATTAAAAGAGATCAATTTTAAATATAAATACTAAAATGTAAAATTAGCAATTAAACAATTTTAAATAAGTACTTGTCTAACTTTACTTAAACCCTAGACCATAGTCAAATTGGGGTTAAGAAAAACCTTGTAGTAGGTGTTGGTTTTGCCTTCCTCGCTTTCTACGGTGTCGGTTATGAGGCGACCGGAAACGTGAACTTGGTGACCTTTCTGAAGATGCTGGGAAGCGACAAGCGCGAGGTCGTCCCAGAAAGTGAGGTTTATCAACGAAGTTTGGGTGGCGCTTTTCTTGACAGAGAGGCAGGTCCAGGCGACTACTTTGCCGGATGGGAGATGCTTGATTTCGACGGGGACGGAGACGATGCCGATGAGGTTGACGGAGTTGCAGAGCTCCTTCTGCCACGGAATCTCGGAGGGCTTAGGGTACGACGTCGTTGTCATGGAGCACTTCAAGCTCCCCAACCCTTTCCAGCGTTGCGTTCTCCACGAGGGAGAAGAAGCAACTCCGAAGTGGGGTTTCGAAAGGAGGGTTTTGGGGAAGACGAGCACGTTTCTCGAGGTTGTAGACGATGATACTGCTTGCTCTAACGCCATGTCTGTTTCTCTGAGTGCTTCCTCACTACAGTCGCAGATAGATAAGGAAACTATAAATTTGTAATCAGTTTCCGACACATCGAACTGGGATTTGGGCTTTGGCCCATTATGAAGAGCCTGGTTCTGTAAATTGTATATTGGGCTTTCTTCCTTCACCTCCGAATTTCTTTTGCACCTCCTAACTTTTTCAAAATCTTAGAAATATACTTCAACTATTTGAGCAAAGTTATGTAAATCACACCTTCAAACAAATTTTAGATGTCGATTTTTGATTAAAAATACTTTGAGATGTAAAATATATTATCAGAAATCGTCATATAGAATATATACATCACCGAAAATTGATTTTCAAAAGAAATAAATAAATAAATAAATAAATAAATAAATATATATATATATATATATTAAATTAAAGTTTACCTATTTCTAAATTTCATTTTTTTATTTTAATTTATTTTTTAACATATTATACAAAAACAAATTTATATATATACATATTAATATTTAATTTTATTTTTAAATATACATTAAAAATATTTAATAAATAAATTAAATTAAAAATACTTAAACTTTAAACTAAAAAAAATATTAATTTTATTTTAACTTTTTTTTAATTTTATTTAAAATTTACGTTTTTTTAAATTTTAAATTTTTTTTAATTATTTATTTTTTATGCTTTCATACTTAATATATATTTTAAAACTAAAATAAAATATTAATTATATTATTTGTTAATTTTAATTAAAAAATAAATTTAAAATTAAAAAAAAAACGAAATATATATTTATTATTTCTTTTTTTTAATTCAAAATTTTAATATTTTAATTTAAATTATTTTTTTATTTTATCTACGTTTTAAGTATTTTTTTTATAATTATTTTATTAATAGAATTTATATATATATATATATATATATATATATATTTTTTTTTATTTTATTTAAATATTTTTAAATCTATTTAAAATTTATTAATCTCTTTATTTTTTCTTTATTTTTTTATTATATGTTTTTTATATTTTTAAATTTAAATTTACTTTAATATAATTTGTTAAAAAATTAATAAAAGTAAATATTAAATATAATTAAAAAATAAAATTTAAATTTAAAAAATAAAATTTAAATTTAAAAAATAAAAACGAAATATAATATATATATATATATATATATATATATCATATATTTATTTATTTATTTTCGAAAGTTGACTTTTGCTATATTTTTTTTTTGATATCCAAAAGTTTAAATTCTTCGTTAAATATCGACATCCGAAAGTATTTTTTACTGAAAATTGATATACAGATGTAATTTGGGGTGCAATATGTGTTATTGTGATTAAATAATTAAAGAGTAGTTTTAAAATTTAAATTTTTTTTGGAAGTGTAGAAAAGAAATCATCATTATAAATTGTGTGAAACTAAATTAATATATTTTTGACCAAATTAAATATATAAAGCAAAAGAGAAAAATGTTGAACTTTTTGCCAGGAAACAGTGTGTGTGCAATTGGCTGAGAAAAGACAATTCTCTTGAAACTATTTTTATACCAATTTCCTGAGTTTTGTGTCTTTCTCATGTGTTACTTATTAATGTTATAAAATTTGATTAATTTTTTTGAATTTATTTTTCATGAAAAAGAATTCTTATTTTTTTAAAATAATTTTTTATTATTGGATAAATTTTAAATAATTTTAGAAAATAAAATACTTGTAAGTATTAAATTAAATTCTCTCAACTAGTTTAATTATATGAAAGGAGAAAAAAATAATTAAGATAATGTTATATTTTTGTGTAATTTACGATCTATATATTAAAGAAATATGAAATAAAATTTTATTAAACCTTATAAATGTTTACATAATCTCAATAACGCGAGAATCTAGATATAAAAATAATAATTAAAATTATATATTATTATCGGAATGAATATTGTGTTTTTTCTTTATTAATTTATATGTAATAAAAATTTATTAATTTATATGTAATGAAAAGTTAAAGGTTTAAGAGGTTTACCTCACACAGTTTCTGAAATTTCTTTAATTTTCATTTCTAGAAGTTAGATTCTTTCATATTTTCTTTCTCCTTCAAACAAAATTTGACTTCCTTCCTTGTTTTCTTGAAAATTCGAAGTCATAGAAGTGGTTAGTGGGAAGAGTTTTACCATATAATCCAATTTCACCTCAAGGTAAGTTTAAGTTTCTATCATTCCTATAGAATCAATCAATTTTCCTTATACATGCAGATTTTTCTTGGACTTTATAATTTCCCTCTTACTTAGATGAAACTCCATCTTGTTGTAATTCTAAAAGCATGCCTTGATCATTGATCAGGCTTTTTTTTTTGTAGCTATAGCAATATTAAGTGGTGGAACCGTGTAGAGAAGAACAGTCATAAGTGTATTCTATAAGATAAGGGAAGCTAAATTCCTTTCAATTTTAAAATCATTTTGTTGAATTTAAATATTGGGGTATGAATGTTGTAGTTGCATGTTGACTTAAATATGAAAAAGTTAATAGATTATTATGAAAAAATATTTTGGTTCAAAAGGTGAAGTTCATTGAGGCTTTTAACATTATAAATTTGTGGATTTTTTGAGAATCAGTGTGGTTTGTGAGATTTTCAGTTAAAAAATATTATTGGAAGCATGTTGGGTTGATGAGTTGTTTGAAAACATGGTTCAAGTGTTAATTCTTGAGATTTGTAAGAATAGAGAAGCGAGAATCAAATTTGTCATAGTAATGAATATGAGATATTAGGTTGCTTATTAAAATTTTGTATATGTGTAAATGTTGTAAATTGAGTATAGGAATGAAAAAATATGAAGTGGGGAGAAAGGCCTAAATTTTTAGAAAAATTGTTTTGTCTATAGTGTTGTCATTGGGTGGTAATCATGTGACATTTATATCTTGTTAAATGGCTTTATTTTCCTGTGACAAATTATATTTATGATTATATTATGTACAAATGAGGGAGGTTAAATCCTCTACAATATAATAACCAAATTGAAGAGGGTATTAACCCCCACAAAAAAAGTGGAAAAACAAAGGTTTCATCTGTAGTAAAATAGTTTGAATAAAGGAGGTTTCAAACCTCCACAAAATAATAATCAACAATAGAAGAGGTTAGAACCCTCCACAAAAAAGACCTTCGCAATATAACTCAAATACCAAGGGTCGCCCCTCCGCAAATAGGTTGTGACAACTTTAATTGCAGAGGTTTTAAAAACCCATGCAAATTAATTTGCAGGGGTTTTTAAAACTCCCGCAGATTGAAATAAAAACCTTTATTAATTATTAATTTTTTTTTTGTAGTGTGTTATGTGTTAAAAGAAAATTATATGAATAAATTTCGTACAATGATATCTTATTAATAAAAAAAAGCAAATTACAAATAGAGTATCTATTATAGAGTTCATTTTACTATTTCAACTACTTTTCTAGGATGTAAGATTACTTTTGAAAGTTTAGTGTGCTATCGTTGTCACATTAGCTATTTTTGAGGAGCAATCTAGGATGATGTCAAGTGCATTGAAGTAGATTTGTGATGTGAGACTATCCTAACTCTACTAATATCAAACTCACATAGAGGATGATAATTATGTGGTGAGAGTCGGAGTAGGCTTCATAGAGTAGACGGTATAATATGAAAGTGGGGAGCTAGTGAAGTTAAACTTGTGAATATTAGATGAGATATATGATGTTTCACTTGAGCTTTTGTTGTATAAACGAGGAGAGAAGGGTTAATATGATAGGTGTAGAGTTTGTAAGACCCGTGAAAAATTAATTAATTAATTAATAAATGCGGGTAGGGGGAACAATTATGACATTAAATGTTGATTGGTGTGACATGGAAAAGTACTAGCTTAAGTGGTTGAGAGTACTTGATTGTGTGAGAAGACTTGGGTTTAAGTCCTAGGTATGCCATTTATGTGTTGTTTGATTATTTAAATTTTAATATTATGCATGATCATGTTGTGTGATAATAAGGTTATAGAATTAAATGAATTGTCACGAAACATGAATTGATTGAATGCTTGTGTAATGAATTGGACATTGTATGGTCATGGGTTCAAACCTTGGTGGCGCTAATTTAATTCTATTTTTGCTAAAAATGGGTATGGCATGAATATGAAAAGGTGGAAAGAACTCTAGGAGTTTGGGGAAGCCAATTTAATTCTATTTTTGCTAAAAACGAGTATGGCATGAATATGAAAAGGGGTTTTGGGAAGCCAATTTAATTCTATTTTTGCTAAAAACGAGTATGGCATGAATATGAAAAGGTGGAAAGAACCCTAGCAGAAGGGGGCCAACTAGGAGAGGGGTTTTAGGAAGCCTTGTTTAGTGATCAAGGAGGGATTCTCAACATTCTGAGTTTGGGGTTGGGGTGCTTTGATATTGTTGCTTGAAAGTCCTACCAATTGTATGGGTATGGGGGACTCATGCACTGTTTACGCGGTTCACGATTCTAAACTGGATTTTTGGGACTATATTGGGTCTCTACTTTTATAAATTGCATTCTGTGAGATAAGAATTTCGTGTGGCATGTGCTGTGATTCAGAATCTGGTTGGTTGAGATTGTGTGCAAAGACATGCTATGCAATTTTATGATTAGAGTGAGGGTTTTGGGTATTAAATGGTTATAATTGATTAAATGTTGGGTTTTGGTAGTTCCATTGGATGTAAATATGTATACTGATAGGATGATTGTTGATATGGAATGCTTGGTATTGTGTCTATTGCGCTTTGGGTATGGTTTTGGTTGTTTTCGTGATTGAACAGTGGCGAAACTCTGTAAGTTTCACCCAAGCGGCTCCTTCTCACCTAGGCGAGAGTTGCAGGAGTTCATTCAGGGTTTAGGCTCGAGCAATTCGCTCAGGCAACCAAGGTTGGGGTTGAGCGAAATGCAGTCTCGCTCAGGCGAGAGTGGCTCGCCTAAGTGAGGTCGCGAGAAAACCTGGATGTTTTGAGCACGACTTCTCGCCTAGACGAGAAGTTTTAGAGTGTTGAGTGACAGATACACTCGCTTAGGCGAGAATGGCTCGCCTAAGCGAGATCGCGATGAGACTTGGTGTTCTTTTTGTTGTTGAATCCTCGTCCAGGCGAAGAGCTTTGTGTGTTGAGTGACCTAAGGTCTCGCTCAGGCGAGAAGAGCTCGCCTAAGCGAGATGGAAAGATACAACCACTGTTGTACACTCGCTCAAGAGAAGTGGGTTGGCTTAAGCGAGGCTGGTAGTTTAGCCTGGGCGAAGATCCCTGGCTTAAGTGAGAATGATGCATGATCTATGGTTATGTGAGCTGATTGAGCTGGTTCGTTTGTGGCTTCTAAATTCTAGGGATTTATGCTTGTGTTGGTGAGGGTTGGGCTTGAAGGACTAAGTCCATAGGATTCTGGGATGTGCTTGGAATGAGTCGCGAACGAGGAGTTCGTGATGGGTGGACCGCATGCGGAACGTGAACAGTTAGTTCACCGGAGGTACTCTTGTTAGGATGAATGAGCAGGAAGTTCATTTCATGCTCAACTTGGGAATACTATGAGCGAGGGAGTTCATAGTAGGAAAGGCGGGTATGCGTGTCCGGGTCCGAGCGAGGAGTTCGGATGAACGGGCGTGAGAGTCCGTGAAGCAGGACTACAAGCGGGATAGGCTTGTAGGTTGGACCACTAGCGAGGAGGGTTGTGGAAGCACATGAAATCCCAGAGTTAGAATACATGCATGAACTCACATTGGTTATGAGTGTGGGAAAAAGGGTATTTTTGAAAATAAACAAATGGATACTTATGTTTGGGCTGGGAATTTAATTTCATATTTATTTATGTTTATGTGCATAGCTCACCCTATCTATTTGTGTGTGGCAATGATTGGATAATTTATTATCCGGGAGCAGATGATGTTACAGGTGAGCCAAGAGACGCTTAGTGGCGGAGAGTGGGCTCAGTGCACGAGGGGATTTTATAACTGTTTTTGGTTTAATTTATATGTAATTTGATTACAGTTTTTATAGTTTTAGAATATTTGGATTCTTAATGTTTTAAAGTTTTGAAATTTCCCGCGTTTAGGGAAATGGTTCATTAATAAATGAGGTATTATTTATATAAATTGTTATTTTATTATTTATTTTAAGTAATATCCTACTGGGATGTTACAGAGTCCCATGCGTCTAATCAATATACTAGTCTTCCAGTGGTAAGAGTCTAGAGATTTCTCTATAGTTTCATGTTTGGACTTTAGTTAACTGACTTTCATTTAATATTTTTTGTGAAAATTATTATATCTTTCAATTAGAGATTATTTTTGTGATGATTAGCTCACTTTTGCATTTTTTGTATCTTTTGTTTCTCTTATTCTTGAGATGATCGTATATTGTGTACATATGGGAGTAAATTTAGGAGCTAATAGGGATAGTAACAACAGACTTGGAGCTAGCCACCAAAGAAGTAGTATAAGAATGGGTTAGAGAATATATTTTAGCCTTTTGAAAAATTGTATTAAGCTTTTAGTTCCTATTTTGGAGTACTAATGAGTTATGTTAACTATACTTTTAGATACACACGCATTGAGTTTTAGAACTAAATTGTAACTCGGTTTAATTATAATTATTGATGCTATTATTGAATTATAATCTTAAATATAATTACTATGAGGATGATTAGGAAAATAGGATTGTTACATTTTGGTATTAGAGCAATTCGAACTTAGGCGAACGATGGGATATGGGGTTTACACTAAAAATTGTGTGGTTGTGTTGTATGTGTATAAGGAAATGTTTGAGTATAGAAGTGTACAACATTAGTAAAACTTATTATATTAAGGGAGAAAAGATCTTGACGTAGTGATGACAATGCACACTCATGATTGAGTCAATGATAACTTTCTACCATAATTCTTCTATTTTATACTTCTAAGTTGAGAAAGTTGGGCTTATTTATCAACTTTTATATATAACATTGGAATACTAATATGGTGTGCAACATAAATTTGTATATGATTGGGGTGTTATAGTCTTATTATTATAAACATGTCAAATTATAGGATGGTTTCCAAAATGCTATAAATTTGTGTCTAATTCTTTTTCTTATGATCAAATAAGTATGTCTCATAGACCCCCTCCACCACCTTAACCAAATATCGACTTGGGTCAATTTATTAGGGCCATGGAGATGATGGCCAATGTTATGCAATAGCTGAGTATGAATTGGCTTATGCTCCTCCAGAAAATGAGACATTGAGAGGTTGCAAAGGTAGCTAGTGGAATGTTGTAGGTCCTTCAACAACTTAGAATATTGTTGGACCTTCAAGTGCTCAACCCCAAGAGCACCTAAGTTTTTTTAGTTTATGAAGCACAACCTGTAACAGTTTAATGGTAATGCACATCTTGATCAAGCAGAAGGGTGGATCCCAAGATAGAAACGCTTTTTTAAGCGACCTCATGTCCAGAAAATAAGAAGTTGAGTTATGCAGTGTATTTGTTATTTAAGGTGGTTGAATTCTGGAGGGCAAGAGCAAGGTAGGTGATAGAGGCTAAGACTAAGGAAATTTGTTGGGAAAGCTTAAAGATGCGGTTCTTTGAAAAATATTTCCCAGATAGTGCGAAGTTTGCTAAAGAAGCAAACTTTATGAGGTTGGAGCAAGATGATATGTTTGTACATGCATATGTGGCCTGATTCGAGTATCTAGCTCGTTTTTACACCCAAGCCACCTTTGAGGCTTGGAGGTGTAGAAAGTTTGAAGAAGGGCTTAGACATGATTTGAAAAAGATAATGGCACCTATGTATATTCGTGAATTCCCTGCATTATTGGAGATGGTGCAGATGATTGAAAGGCTAAAACTACACCCTAGTAGAGTTATGAAGCTACATCACAATGGGTTTTCATGTGGGTCTTCTGGTGGAAGGAATAAAGCACATCAACAGAAACCATACAGTAGGCCACAACACTCTAAGTCTGTAGCATTTTCCCTTCCATCTCAAAAATCTTCACAAGGAAGTGTAGATGTTTTCAACGCAATAGGTCGTATTTGAAGAAAGATTGTACAAGGAAGACTACATAAATGAAGTGTTTTAATTATAATAGGCTAGGACACTTAGCTAGAAATTGTTCATAGGGTGTGATTCATAGTGTTCTTGCAAGACCAATGCCACAATAACCATTTCATCCACCATCTCATCAATAACCTACTAGACATGGAGGTGACAAACCTCAGGCAGTTAGGAGAGTTTTCGCTTTATGCATGGAGGAGGCAACCATATCAGGTAACCTTATTCTGGGGGAGTGCATAGTAGCCGATAAATGTTTGAAAGTATTGTTTGATTTTGGAGCAACAAACTCCTTTATGTTAATGTTGCATGTACGCGAGTTGGAATTTTTAGTGAAAGAGTTGTAATTCAAACCATTAGTTTCTACACCAGCCTTGAGTTTAGTATATACTTCTCTAGTGTGTTCCAAGTGTCCAATCATAGTGGAGGGACACAAATTCAAGGTAAATGTGATATGTATACCTTTACGTGAGTTAGACGTCATCTTAGAAATGTATTGACTATATGCCAATAACATACTCTTAGATTGTGGCCAGAAGAAGGTGCTTTTTCCCAAGCCTGAAGAGTTGACGTAGTGTTTGCAATCAGATGTGGAAAGAGATGAAGGAAGGAGCACAATGTTATATGATCCTAACTCAATTGGATGAAGGAGACGATGAACTACTATGACAATATTTCATGGAAGATGCAAATTACCACTACGAGGTCATACCCTTTGGCTTAAAAAACGTAAGAGCTATATACCAAAGGTTGATGATGGACATAGTGGTTGGGCACCTTATCGGTAAGAATGTAGAAGTGCATGTGAAAGACATAGTCGTTAAGTCCTCGGCCCTAGCCTAATATTCACAAGACATGTATGAGGTTTTCACAACTCTAAGATCCCAAAACTTGCGGCTCAACCCCAAGAAGTGTGTGTTTGGAGTGGATTGCGACAAGTTCCTCAGATTCATGTTAACTCATAGAGGGATAAAAGCCAACCTAGAGAAGTGTCAAGCCATCATCGATATAAGGAGTCCCACGAAAGTAAAAGAGGTAGAACAATTGATTGGTAGGTTAACCACAATATAATGGTTCTTGCCAAGATTGGCCAACAAGACCAAACCCATGATCAAACTTTTGAAGAAAGAGACCAAGTTACCCTGGGATAATACGTGTCAAGAGAAATTCAAAGAATTGAAACAACTCCTAGTCTCATCCCTGATAAGTGTCAATTATTAGTTAAATTGCATATCATTTAGACACTTATCTTACACCAAATTAATGTAAAAATCATTAGAAATACCCTAATTTTACATAGTTACATAATGAGGTTATGAGAAATGATAAAAAGTGGAAATTAATATATATTGTGTTATTTTGCATGTAAAATGAAGTAAATTATAAAGTTGGTGTTGAGTCCCAAAAGTTGCAGCTCAAGCCAATAGATGAATTGAGAAAGTTAAATTTTAAGCTTGTGACTAAGTAGTGGAATTTAACGCTTAAGCCACATTTTAAGAAAATTCACTGCAAAGAAACATGAAGCTTCAGATTTGAAGCTGAGCACCAAAAGGAAACTTCCATGGCAGGGAAACCTCCATTACTGACCTTCAAAAGATGGATGCCCAAGTTTGGGAAGAAACTCGTTTTGGAAGGAAACCTCCATGGCTAAACTTCAAAGATGGAAGCTAGAGCAGCACCTTAAAATCTATAAATACAGGCATGACCTTGGTTTTATTCATGTTGATTTTGTATACTATTCTTGAGAGATACTCTTAGACTAGCTTAATTCTTAATGTATAGTAGTATATAACTATGGAAGGAAGGTGGTACTCCAAGTTCATTTTGTATTCATCATCATGAGCAGCTAATTCCTCTATAGTTGGGATTAAATGTAACTTCTAAACTTTTTCTCTATATTGCACTTGATTATATATATATATATATATATATATATATATATATATATATATATATATATATATATGTTGCGTTCTTATTTTACATGTGGATTACTTGATTTGTATTTCACTTTGTGGTGATTTAGCCAATCATCACACCTCATCAACACTAAATGCAGAGACATCTGATCTAGTGTTTATATCCAATCAAGTCTCCTGACCCTTGGCATATACCAGACATGGATATGCAGGAACAATTGGTTTAAAGAGTCTTGTTCTCAAAGCAAAGGTTCCTCCACCTAGATTGAAAAATCATGTGTCTGACACCCTTAGGTTCACTCTTACAAACATATGGTTTGATCTACAAGTTAAGCGTACTTCTATGAACACTAGAAATAAAGAACATAATATATAGATAATTAAGGGTAATACAATGAAGTTAAGAGACTAAGTTCAACTCTCTCATATATTTACTTTAGTTTATCTTTAACAAAATCAAAACCCAAAATATTGTCACTGTTTCATTGCCAAACTTTGAGTTAAATTATAGACTATTGATCTAGTTACCAAATCCATGTGGATACGACCTTGTTGCACTACAACAAACCCAATGTACTTGTTCGGAAAGTTGGACCCTCATTTGGGCCATCAACATCCCACAATCTTATGCAAACCTGACACCACAAAGTCGTTGTTGGTATACATAATGGCCATTGAAGATGCAATCAGCGTGTCCCTAATCCAAGAAACAAATGATGCGTAAAGGCCAGTCTATTTCATTAGTCAAACCTTGCCGGATGTGGAGACAAGGTATCAAATGGTTGAGAAAGTAACACTATCTTTAGTAAATACAACGAGACGGTTGCGACCCTACTTCCATAGCTACCCTATCTTTGTCAAAACTGATTACTCAATACAAAAAATTCTACAAAAGTCAAACCTATCAGGGCGCATGTCGTCCTGGTCAGTAGAGCTACTGGAACATACCTGTAGGAAGGCGATGGACTACTCGTCCTTGTCCCAAACAAGGGGCTAGTCGTCCTCGTCCTAGACAATAGACTACTCGTCCTAGTCCTCTTTAGAACACCAGATCCGAGGAAGGTTACTAAAGACTACCCACCCAAAGGAACCATCCAGTACATGTTCAAGTACAGGTCAGCCCGATTAGATGACATGTACTCGGACTTGCTAGCCAAACAAGTCAGTTTAATCATCTCAAAGGAAAATAACCTCAAATTACACAACTTAATATAGTTAGCATGTAATTAGGCTTACCAAATCAAGGCCTAACCAGGTAAGGCCCATAAACCCTATTATAAAAGCACATTTTACGAAACATATGCTTATGTTATTATTCTGACATCAGAGCCCAATATCTTAGACTGACTTTGCAGGCACACTCCCCTTCTTACACTCGAAAGTTGAGGACAAAATATCGTTAAAGTAAATAGCCCAAAGAATCAGTTATGAGACTTTGCACCATATATTATGATATATATGTAAGAACAATATTTAAATGCATTATGCATTGGTTATGAATTTAAAAATATTTTAAAGTAATTTATACTTACTTTAAATTTAAACACAGAACATATCAAAACACTAAGATGAAAATTAAATATAATAAAATATGTCACGTGTAGAAATATATTAATATATAAATATAAATGATTATGAAAACATTATAAGTATTATATATATATATATATATATATATATATTATATAAAAATAATTAATATTTTTATTCATTTTTATTTTAAACAACCCTTAATTAATATCCAGTTTCTTAATTAGGTTATACCAGATGTAAGAAAATATTTATATTTGTTGCTGAAATTTTTATATTTATTTAATTAAATTTCATCGACCAGAATTTTTACTTATTATTATTTTATAAATTTTATCATCTAAATTTGTTATAAAACCTTCGTAAATTATACATATATTTTAAGTTCCTAAAAGATTACGTCCCGTGCAAACATTCCTTTAAAAAATAAGATCAAGATAAATAATTAATAATAAAATAATGTTGCTTTGAATTCCTTTTGAATTTTGAATACCATCGTTTTAAAAATATAACGGATTATATAAAATTTAATTATTTATTTTATTCTTATATTTATTTTATCTTATATATTTTTTTATTTAAAAATTTGATTTTGAATTTTCAAAAGTAAAAAAAAAAGTATACTACCTAAATCCAATCTAAATTCATTTTCGAATCCAAATCTAATTATATGGGTTGAGATTTAAATTTTTAAAATTCAAAAAATTATTCGGTCCAAATCTATTGGATTTAAAATCCAAAATTATAAATTTAGATTTAAGATAAATCTATTTAAATGAATTTAGAAAAACATAAATTTAAATTATTATTGATTGGATTTTAAAATTTAAAATTTAGATTTTTTATCGATTCTTAATTATCTTTCTATTAATTTATTTATTATTATAAATAAACATAAGAGACCAAATTGAATTTAAAACATTGACTTTGACACGTGGCACGCTACTGGGTTGACACGTGGACATTTAAAAAAATTTTAAATTTTTAATTTTTTTTTAAAAATTAAAAAAAAAATTCAAAAAACCACGGAGTGACACGTGGCACACTCCTAGGTTGACACGTGTATATTTAAAAAAAATTTACAAATTTTAAAAAAAATTAAAAGAAATTAAAAATAATAAAAAAATAATAAAAAAATTGAAAAAAACCACGAAGTGACACGTGGCCGTCACTGTTCATGACTGTTAATGATTTAAACGGTGTTAGCAAAAAAGGACTCAATTGAACAAAATTGACGAAAATTGGGACGTATTTGAACACAACCAAAATTAGGACTTGTTTGAAAAAATTTGACGAAAATTGGGACAAAAAGGTATTTTAACCATAATATAATTCAATACTTATTCAAACTAATTGGTTGTGTGAGGATCTTTCAGGTATATAAAAAAACATTATCTTTTTTTTTATTCGGTTTAAACTTTCAAAGTTTAAGGTGTGATTTTATTGTCACGTTCTTCTCAATAAAATATAAATTTAATAGTAATTTTTACATATATTTTAGAAAAAAATTCCTTCATTCCAAAGACAGTAAGATAATATATATATATATATATATATATATATATATATATATATATATATATATATATATATATATATATGAGTGGAGCTTTGTAGGAGTGGGGTGTCATAGGCCCAAAATTTGAATTTTTTTATATTATATGTATTTATATTCTTAATTTTTAAATTTTTGTAGAGTATATACCGTATATATATTAGAAATTGATGGAAATTAAATTTTTTTATTTATTTTTTTATAAAGCATAATACTTAATGTTAATAAATAATAAAATATAAAATCAAAAATAAAGAATAAAATTATTTATTAAAATATGTTTTATTTACTTCTTCATTCTTTATTGTCTTTTTTAGTTTTCTACAAATTTTACTCATCTTTTACTCTCACTTGTTATATTTTCATTTCTTAAAGAAGAAAATAAACTAGACACACACTCATTATTTTTTTCTCTCATTTATTATTTGTTCCATTTCATTTATGAAGAAAAAAAAAAGGTAAATTTATCGTCTAACTTGATACTGAAATATTTGTTTAATAGTTAACATTATTTTTCATCTCATGAAACTTTTGTATATCATTTTTTGTGAATATAGAAGAACAAATAATATACTATGTATTTTTTCATAGCCGATTTTTAATTGTGACTTAATTATCATAGATTTTTCTTTTAACTCTCAATTTCTTTTAGTAGATTATGATAAATTATGTTCTGATCTTAAACTTAAAAAAAAGTATATTGATGAAAATCTATCCATAAAGAAATAATATATTATGTGATTTTTCATAGCCGTTTTCTAATTGTGACTTGATTATCATATATTCATTTTTTAACTCTCATTTCTTTAATAAATTATGATAAATTATTTTCTAATCTTAAGCTAAAAAAAAATAGGTATATTGATGCAAATTAAACGAATAGATTCAATTTTTCAAAAGTGATAAAAGAAAAGTCATCCACGAAGCAAATCATTTATTATTAGGTTGATGAAAATAACATGTGAAGTCCCGCATCGCCTAGGAGGGTGTTAGTGACTATATAATGGACTCTAAGTCCATGATGGACGCTTCAAACTTGTATTTGACTCTTTTTATTTCTTATATGTGGATGTACTCGGGACCAAAGGGCATCAGTGTGTTTCCTTATGTTTATTTTATTTCTCTAATAATAAACTGATGCTCGGAGGTTGTTCATGTAATTTCTTTTATAGTTAATGTATTTTTTTTATCAATGAACTAAATAATGTACTAGTTTTTTTTAATAGTGACACTAATTAAATATATAAATTTTGAGTTTAATATTTTGATTCCTCCAACATTATTGTTGGTCAAGATCTACCAAAATAAATA
>Ga0214544_1006489_pt1 | contig 21519 bp, 7 predicted proteins | sample CNSS3metaG_FD_160074 | JGI IMG/M metagenome (GOLD analysis project Ga0214544, IMG submission 160074) | Root nodule microbial communities from cowpea collected in UCLA plant growth center, Los Angeles, California, USA - CNSS3 | ecosystem: Host-associated > Plants > Roots > Nodule | place: USA...
TAAACTTATAATTAATTATGTTCTCTTTTGTATATGAAAATATATTGAGTCAAGCAGTCAAACCTTATATATATATATATATATATATATATATATATATATATATATATATATATATATATATATATATATATATATATATATACAAAGGAAGATGTATTACCGGAAAAGTTAGAGTTTTCTATACAAGACTTACTTGTATTTTAAATCGACCATCTACGAAAAATTTGAATAATTAATTATATTTATTGTGTAAGAAGATAATTAACATTTTTTTTTTCTCAATTACGCGTATATCCTCACCTGATATATTTGCCTAAAGCATGAAGATGAAAAAAAAGTTACACACACGGTAATAATACTAATAATAGATAAATAAAGTAAGTAAGTTTAAGGGCCTATTTATAACTCATATTTTTAAGTTTTGAAATTCAATCATGAAATTCATCAATATTATTTTATTTTAGTTATATATAATTTTTTTTTCGGAACGCAACTTAAAATAGAATGTATGATAGATACAGAGGGGGAGTATAAATAATACTTATAAAATTATGAATTCAAATAAATATTAAAAACAATTATTAGTCAGGGGGTCAACCATGATTAGTCAGTTATTCATATTTCAACTATGCCCATAATGAATGACTATTCTATTGTAATTATAACAAAGCTTTAAAATATTACAAAATTGAACAAATTCTTAAATGGGATGCTTTTCGTCAAGGTAACTTTTTTAGAAGATCATGGTTCCTAATAATTAAGAATGTACCCATTTAGTTCTTTGTTATATATATATATAATATATATATATATATATATATATATATATATATTATTTTTTCTTACAAATGTTACAAATGATTGTGAATTACTATAGATATGTACTTATTAGTTGAAGGGAGGCATATTAAAACACTTATAACCGCTATCTTGTATTAACTTCCTACAAGTTCTCAATACCATAATTTTTTTTTTTTCAATTTGTGATAGTTAAACGATAGAAAAACATGTTAGGATTATACATAAAATATTTTTGTTTGATACGACCGATTCAAAGATATTTTCATCAATATTACCCGAAATATTCCAAATTGTTTTCTCCTATAAATTTGTTTTTATTCAGAATGATGTTGAGCAGGGTTCATATATATATATATATATATATATATATATATATATATATATATATATATATATATATATATATATATTCTTTTTATAATATAAAATATGTACGCTTCATGATGGTTTTGTATCTAGAATGTTGATAATTAATAGTATGCTTTGATCAATACTTTCATTATAATGTATCAAAACTTATTTCTTAAAGAGGAATATGATTATTTCTTAGAAAATCAAATATTTGTTTTGATGTGTGAAAATTATTTTCACTGTCTTTTATAAATAAATAAAACGTATGGTTTGGAAACTAAGAAACAAGTCTTTAAAAAATAAAGTTAAAACTGATGTAATCTTATAGAAAGAGAAGAAGAAAACAGATATTTGAATAAAGAAACTTTAGAGGAGAACTATAATCTTAAAATGCAACTTTGTAATGTTCTTTTTCCTATTATAATTATGGAAACTTTTTTTTTTCTCTTTTTTGAAAATTTCCTTATGAAAATTCAGATGTTTTTTCTTTTTTTATTCCTTATTTTGGTACCATATTGCAAGTTGAGTTCTCTGAACATTGACAATTTCAACCATCTAGCACCTAGGTTTCACTCACAAATAGATCTTCTGAAGCAAATTTTATAAAGTTAACTATTTCTTAAACAGGCAAAGACAAGTTGTTTTAGGAAAATCAAGTTTTTGTTTCTATATGTGCAAACTATTTATGAGCTCTTAAAAGAACTATTTATTAGCTAAAAAAATTGAAAGAGAAGGGAAAAAAGAAGCTATTAAATAGAAACAATTTGGATTTTTACCAAAAAAATAATGTCTCATTATAATATAGTGTAAAAATAGCAAGTCTTATCAATATTAATAATATTGGCATTTGAAAATAAAATTTCGAATATTTATTTTATTATATAATGGAAATTGATTTTTTTTAATTATGCCTCTTAATTTTGAACTGTATTTTTTAAAACTTGGGTTAAATATGTTTTTGGTCCCTCAAGTTTCAGCGAAATTTGGAATTAGTCCCTCATCAAAACTTTTGACCAATTTAGTCCTTCATCTTTCAAAATGCGTGAATTTAGTCCTTTTAACCAAATTTTGTTAAGTTTATCTGACGTTTCGAGCGCATTTCATGATAGTATTTAAGTTAACATTGAAGCAAAAATGTGTCAAACAGTATAAATAATTTAAATACTATCATGAAATGCGCTTGAAATATCATATAAACTTAACAAAATTTGGTTAAAAGGACTAAATTCACGCATTTTGAAATATGAAAGACTAAATTGGTCAAAAGTTTTGATGAGAGACTAAACCCAAATTTCGCTCAAACTTGAGAGACCAAAAACATATTTAATCCTGTACATCCTTCCCAAACTGAATTGAATTTTTCTTTAGGGCTTCCTCTCGTTTGTATTCACGTCATCAACTTTCACTTGCTATATAATAAAGATGACTTTTCAGATTAATTAATTATATATCTTTTATTTGTTTCTTTAATCATGACATCAAATTCCATCAATTAGTCCGTGACTAGCTACTTTTTTCATTCTACTATCTTTCCAATTTAATAATGTTATCTATTTGACAAAAAATTGTGGATTTGATGGTTATCGCAGGCCTAAACCTAATTTTCAATTAGAACTATCTTTAAATACTCTTGAATGAAAAGACTACTAACTTGTTTGTAAAATAAAACATTCAAACATTTATAAGAAAGTTACATTTCTTTTATGAATTAAAATAATTTTATAAAGAAGTTAAAATAAAATTGTAGAGAAATTAAGTAATTCATAAAGAATAATAAAAGGAAAAATGAATAACATTTATTTCATAAATTTAAATTAGTTTATTTAATAGTTGAAATCAACTTTTATAGAAAAAATTGATACTAAAATTTATATGAATTAATTCATCTGAAAACCAGTTTTGTTTTTTAACTTAATTAATTTTACCTTTTTTAATTATAATTGGTAATTCTATTAGTTATGCAAAATGAATTCTAATTAATTAACTGTTAGAATAAGTCTTACTGCTATTGAAGAAATCGATATTATTTAGTGGTTCATGTTGTAACAAAAGTCAAGATATATATAACCCTAGTTGCTATCCTCTTTCTCACTAACATACTATGGTAAATGAACGGTATGTTTACTTGTTCAACTATTGATCTCATTTTCAAACCATTAGAAATACGAAATCTCTATAAAAAATATTTCCAAAAATGCCTCGTATGTCGTCGTGGCTATAAAAGATACAGAAAAGGTATTTATGAAAATAAGTAAGTACTTTGTGAAAAATTTTTGGGTTAAACATGCTTTTTTCCCTTAATTTTTAGTAAAAATTAGAATTAGTCTCTCTTCAAAACTTTAGACCAATTTAGTCTTCAAACTTTAGAAATGTGTATATTTAGATTTTTTAACAAGATTTTGTTAAGTTTATTTGACATTTCAAACACTTTTCATGATAATATTTGAGTTGTTCATATCATTTGACTCATTTTTGCTTCAATGTTACTTCAAAAATACGTATAAAACGTCAAATTAACTTAACAAAATTTTGTTAAAAGAACTAAATTAGTTCAGAGTTTTGAAGAGTGACTAATTCTAATTTTCACTAAAAGTCAAGAGACAAAAACATATTTAACCAAAATATTTTTTTTATGTTTGAATTAATAATTAGAAAAGCGTCACATGTAAATTTGGTTTCTTATTATTTCTTAAGGATTTGTACATAAAATGATGAAAATAACGTGTCCATGTAACATGTGTGTTATTTCTTTATTTGTCATATTTTAGCAACCATTTTATAAATGTTGATAAATAAGAAAGGAAGTCAAAATAAGCCGCACCAATAAAATATTATAATAATTATTTTCATGAACTATTTTTTTATTTTTATGTTTTCACACTTATTTCTTATTATTTTTTGGTGTCGTACATCATCACCTTTATGCATGGCTCGATTTGTTTTGTCATAATTTAGCCCTTGTAACAACGAAGAGCTGAAGAAATTGTGGACACAATTACACTACACTATAATATATTACTTCTTCTCCAATTGGTATGAGCTGTGGTGGGTTTCTTTCTAACTACTATTGCTGCTTCAATCTTCAGAGGCTTCTTCTTATGTAAGTATAACACTTTTCTAGGTATATATCATTATTTTATGTTTCATTTTAACATTAAAAAGTCAAGCAGAGGAATCTCTCATATGGTGAGAGATATTGAAATTCCAATAATGGAAGAAACTTATGGTCAAAATCCAAAAAAAAGTTGAAAAAAATGAGCAAAAACTGCATCATTTTCAGACATAAAGCAGGCCATGAGGATCATCCCTATATCATCATTGACTGTGACATGTAAGAATAGAAAACAACCACACTTCACTGATTAATTAAGCATAGCTTCAAGACATCATCGCAATATCTCTTTTTGGACTGTTTCATCCTTTGCTTTTGTCGTAATTAACTGTTTCGCATCACAGATAAAACACCACTTCGTAAATTGTTGCATGCATTATCTTCCGTACAACACGTGAATTTGAGGTTTTACTAGCTTTTTGTGTATATATTGTTTTAATTAATAATAACCTTTTGAGCTTCTATCTATGTATTGCCGACACGTATGAATCTGCAAATTAATGATGAAAGCAGTGGTAAATACGACAAATGCAAGAGAAACTAAGGATTCGGTGCAGCCACCAAAAAAGCTGCATATATACTGTGCACAACAATTATTTGTATTTGCATCAGCTCAAAACCAGATCCTTATATTTGTCTTTCACTCTTTATATTATAGTATCTATTTCTGTAGTACTGATCCACCTTGCATGCACGAAACATGCATTAATCTGTTAACTGTGTTTATTGGAACAATTCTATAATAAAATGTATATGAGATCGATTCTTAAGTTTTAAAAATAGTTATGATAGCTCTTATATAAACAATGTAGGTTCTTACAGATTATGAAGCATGATGTTTTTTTTTTATTGAAGTTGTTGAACATCGTGCGTCAGTGCCGGATTGAAATTGAACCAGACGATTTTACCATGATTGTACGTTCAAAATATATTGTTTGAGGATCACATGAGGGATTTTGTTGAACTTTGAAATGCAGTCAGATATATAAACACATAAAAGGGAAGGCACAGGGCACGAAAAGTTGATGAAATTAATGAAGCAATCAATGTATAGAGAAAAAGGCATTAGTGTTCTGTCACTGTTATATTCAGGGCAAAAGGCTGCAGATGATGCTCAGAAGAAATTTATAAGAAAATTATTATTTTTATTATTATCTGCTTCTAACAGATATGCTTCTCAGTGCTGGAAAACTACTGGTTGAGCTTGCAATAGATACAATGGTTAATGTACTCTTCTCATACACATTAGCCAAGGTAGATAAAAGATACATGAGAATGTTTTTATAAATTAACTTATAATTAAATTTATTTTATTTTATGTTCTTTTTTATTTTTATCTCCTAAGGTGTTTGTACATTTTTATCGAAACATCTTTATCAGTGATTGTTACTTAAGTTTTTATTTTCATATGTACTATATATTTATATTCGCACTTGGTAATTGCTTTTAGTTTAGATATATTTGAATGCTAATGTTAGTAAAAGTTGTTTTAGCAAATTTATAACTGTCTCATATCTTCTTCAAAACTTACCAAATTAATTTTATTTTTCCATATTGTTAATAGAATATCAAACCTACAACTTTTTTCTTCTTTTCAATGACTAAGTCACCTTATCGCTCCTAAAATGTTTTAAAGTAATAATACGTAATATATTATAAAATTTAAAATTAAGTTAAACACTTATTTTAGCAACTCATTTAACCAATCATGTCTTTTGAATACTTAAGTTAATGATTTCATAATTTTTTTAACAATTAGTATTATTGAATTAATTTTTTTTAAATACTTTAAACATAACCATACGAAATTATATAAAAGTGTCCAGTTTTGGGAGGATTTAGACAATCCTATTATACCCAACCCACTAAACAAATATCGAACTAGGTTGGGCTAGATTGAATTTTTTTTTTTAATTTTTATGGTAAATCCAATCCTAACCAAATTCATTCTTGGAGAGATTGGATTGAACTGGATTAAGATTAAAAAAAAAAAACTTTTGTTAAAGTGGTTGCATACCACTTAAGCGATTTTTTTAATCAGCTCATACCACTTAAGCGATGATAAAGTGATAACTCGTAATCATACATATGATGCTTAAGTGAAAATATGTTAGCAAAAGTGTTGAAAAATATGTTACCCCATTAATATTTTTGAGGGGAAGGGGAAGAAGTATTTTTTAAGTCAGCTCCAAGGTGTTGCATTACTATATTGTTCGGTTATGGGCTTAGTAGATGGCAGGTTGGTACTGAGTTTGGGTTTTTCTTCCTGCACCCCAATTTTTCTTCTTGCACCTCTAAGTTTGACTATGAAGACCATTATGTCCTTAAAAAAAAAATATAAACTAAATATCTTCGTAGTCAGCACCCCCAAGAATGAAAGTCGATAACACCGGTTTCTGAAAGCTGGTTACACCAGATTTTGAAAGCCGGTAACACTGGATCCTATAGTTTAATAAAAAACTTTGTGACATACTACAACCATGACGAAATACTATAATCTAAAAAGATAAAGATTATAGATGAGTATGAGATAACGAAACTCATCTTGTCCTGCCCCCTTGTCATCCCTAATAAAGATCAACATCTGCCACAAACATTTCGATCTCCTCAACTACTCTTCACACTTCTTCACAACCATCATCTGTTATCTAATGGAAGTGTTATAATGATTATGTAAATAAAGTTACTTACTCGTAGCCTGTCTAATGACTTTGTTCTTCTGGGTATGTGTATATCATCTGGGATGTCATCGCAACGTCGGGTACATGTGAACCAATGCAACAACTCTCCATGCAATCCACTACATGTTGTAAGATCTTTGAACAACAATAGATACGAGACATTGATGTATGTTTCACTCTTGTCCGCAAAAATTGTGTACCCAATAAGATCCAACAAGTAAACTCGTGTGGAATACCCCTAAAACCTAAATCAATGGTGCCACAGTACCAACAATATCTGAGTGGACAATAGGACAAAATTATCCCATTATAGAAACATGAACATGTGATCTTAATAACTAAGTAAGGAAGTATCATATGGATTTTGAGGATATTGAAGTCCTTCTTGGCACTCCTATTTCACTTCTTCGAGAACTTGTGGCTTGTTAACAAGGGCTCAGGGTCGCCAACCATGAACAAAAAAAAAACAAAAAAATTAAAATAGTCTAAACAAAGTCTAAACAAAATTTTGTAAACTAGTACACCCGCATCTGAAAATCGACAACACCGGATTCTGAAAATCAGTAACATCGGTTTCTGAAAGCCAGTAACATCAAGTTCTAAAAGTCGGTAACTACAAACCAAAAGGGTAGTATTGAAATTATAAAAAAGTTGGGAGTGCATAAAGAAAAACCCCTGGGCTTTTTGCTATCCTTGATTGGCTACAAGCTCATAAAGCCTAATAAACAGTGAAAGCCCAAAAGCTGGGGGTCACTTTATACTGGACTTAGTGTTTTATCGAAAATTATTAAATTATATAAATAATTATGCTTTTTGGGAAATTAAAAAAAGCAATATTAGTTAAAAAAAAAACTTATCAAACATATCTTAGTGTTTCCTAGTTAAATGATTAAATTATATAAATACTTAATTCTTTTTAGGTCTACTAAAACCGACGGTTCTTTCCTTGCCTTTAAACTTTATTTAGAAAACAATTTGTACGCGTAAATCTAAACGTTATTATAACGAGATATACGTGTCTCTGTCAAAGTCAATCATTAAAAAAATATATATATTACTATTGATTTTTTTTTTCTGAAAACGAAATAAAAATATTAACCACCTTTAAATATGAGTTATTTATATAACAAAACTTATCTAACATAAAACCTTAAAATTAAGTATCAGCATATTTATTTATTTATTTTATATATTACTCAAGATTTCTATTCATTTTTGGATCTCTAATATGATGTACTTCCTAGTTAAAGTGATCTTTGTTTCACATAATTATTTTGTTAATAATTTTGGTCATGTATATATATATATTTCATTATTAGATATCATCTCTTACAACTTTTATTCTCTCTCTGTTTACATCATGTTGTGTTGAAGATTGTGGAATTGATCTTCCCAGTTTCTAAGTGTCTCTAGCTCCTTCTTGTCTCTTTACATGTGTGTGTTTTAAGTTTTTGTGACATGGCACTTGTGTAAATTTAGTCAAAGAAGTGTAATCCTAGATCTCCCTATCAGATATCAGAATCTATGTACCTTATCTTCTTGTACTGTTCCACTCGTCAACATTTTATTTTTCACCCCACAGATCTTTCTTTTGTCTCCTGCCACACTCTTCCTCCCTGGGATGCTGATGGCCTCCACACTCACTTTCCAAACACTTTCAATTGTTCCTAACAAGCCACACCATCATCATTCAACAAAACTTCATCCACTTCCTCTAATCTCTTCAAGATTCAATCTTTCAAAAGATCCTCCCATTCTACAAAAAGTATTGGATCAATCCAGCAATGTTCTCAAAACTGTCCCTCTTTCCCTCACATCACTCACACTCTCCTTCTTGTTAGACCAAAAGGTAAGGAATATGTATGATCACTCACACTTGTTCTTCTTAAAAGGGTTATTTTGTTGTGTCTCACTCTGTGGCATGATTGTTGTTGAGACAGGATGTGGCACTTGCTGTTGATGGAGAATTTGGGGTATTCGAGGGAAGAACATTTGCTCTCATACACCCAATTGTGATGGCTTCTTTGTTCTTGTATACCTTGTGGGCAGGATATTTGGGGTGGCAGTGGAGGAGAGTGAGGACTATTCAGAATGAGATCAATGAGCTCAAGAAACAACTCAAACCTACACCAGTCACTGCAGAAGGTACACCAGTAGAAGTGCCACCATCACAAATTGAACTCAAAATTCAGCAACTCACAGAGGTATATATATATCCTTGCCTTTGTTTCCATTGTTATCTTTCTACTTTCATTAGTTTTCACAATTGCAATAGCAGAGAAACTTGGTATTTAGTTTTTTCAATTTTTTACAAACTCTTATGTTTGTGGGATAGTTCTGTGTTTATAACTGAGTGTTATGGAATTGGAGCTTATATATCTAGACACCTACCAGAATTGATTCTAGTTCTTAAAATGAGTTGCAAATATTGAAGTGAAGTAACTGTTTGTTGTTTTAGTTTTGATATGGAAGAACTGAATCTGATTCAAACACTTGAAAGATTGGTGAATTATTAGTACCTAATTCATTGGCTTCTAAAATTCAGGAGAGGAAAGAGCTGATCAAAGGCTCTTACAGGGATAGGCACTATAATGCAGGATCCATACTTCTTGGATTTGGGGTGCTTGAAGCTGTTGGTGGAGGATTGAACACGTGGATTAGGACAGGAAAGTTATTTCCAGGTCCACATCTGTTTGGAGGAGCAGGTAAAGGTTTAAATTTGCAAATGATGATGAAATTAATCAACGAAAAGTGATTTAGAAGAGTTTGATGGCAGAATTGTTAGGGTTCTTATGTGAATGTGAATGGTACTGGAATATTGTGGTTGATGTTGGTATGGAAATTGATGGTTAGGGAAATTTATTGAGCAGGTATTACAGTGTTATGGGCACTTGCAGCAGCTTTGGTTCCACCAATGCAGAGAGGGAGTGAAACAGCTAGAAGTCTTCACATTGCGTTGAATACGTTAAACGTGCTGCTATTTCTGTCACAACTTCCCACAGGATTTGACATCTTACTGAAAGTGTTTGAGTTCACAAAATGGCCTTGAATGTTCTCCATTTTGCAATACCAAAATCATATTTTATGATCACACTTTCTTTTAATGTGTGTTTAATCAAAGTGAAGGAGACGAACATAATTGTCATTGTTAATAATCGAGAAATCTTGTTTTTTTTTTTCACATGCAGGCAAATTTGTCTTTGATTTTATGAAAATGGACAAATTTTTAAAAAATTACGAAAATAAGCAAATCGTGCAGTCTCTAAAAGAAAAATTGTACACCTCTTCTACGTTTTTTTTTGAATCGGACGGTCAAAAAGTCAAATTAAGAATGGTGTAGGTGTCACACATTTTTAAAAGTTGAAATCGTGTGGAGGTTAACGATTTCAAAATGTAATCGATTACAAAGTGTTCATAATCGGGGATTGATTAAAGGGATGTACAAATTCAAAAGGAAAAAAGTGTGGGAGGTGCGCATTTTCTTTATTAGAAAACATGTGACATTTTCAATTATTTTAATTGCACTCCCATTTTCCCTTCCAAAATTCATCTAACAACTTTATTTGTGGTACGTGAACAACATATGTGCATTATTGGTCAAGCTATACAGGTCTTAATCTTATACCAGATCCCTTCAAATAAGGCGTAAGGTTTTCGAACAACCATCCACTACAAGGATCCATAACGAAATGGATCAACCAAATCTGGATAAACAAAAAAAATGTTTTTACTATTGTATTAAAGGTCATCATAGGGGTCCTAATCATTGTCGATATGAACATTGGTTCCTATGATGACTTTCGATACAATAGTGTTATAATCTTAAATAGAAAAAAGATTAGAATGATGTCATATGTCATAATCAATCAAGTGAAAATTAATTTTTCATGTTGATGATAGTTATGAAGGTTTAATGGTCTTGTAATGTTTAATTACGTTACAATTGATATATCGGTTTAGACACGTTGTTGGTCAATAATGATACGAATTCAATTAATACATTGTACTAGTTTAACTACCATGTGAAAGCATAGAATAAGTGTATCCCACATAAAGGTATATATATTTTGTTTAAATACTGTAATTGCTATATTCTAAATGTAAAAGACTACTGTCATAAACATTTTAAAAACCTATATGGTTTATTTATTTTTATAGAACTATAGTTTTTTCTTTCTAAATAAGACATGCAACTTTTAGAAAAGCAGTTAGTTAGAAGGTGTGAGGAACTGTTCGAGAAGGAAATGATCCACTTTTAAATGTGTGGAAGTATAAATGCAATGCAAGCACACTTTTAGGAATGAATTCTGAGATAGGGTAGAGAGATTCTTCTGTCTCCAAATGAAAAGCTTCAATCTTCAACACTCAACGGTGGTTTCTGTTTTCATCAACATTATTACTAATATTATATATAAACAGTATATATGCCAAGTTTCTACCGAATAAATACTCAACCAAATATAAAATATACAAAGTCAAGCCTTTATCATAAAATATGTTTTAAACTTTGAAAATAATTCTCACTTAAAAAATGAGTGAAGTCTTACATACATTAAACCTATTACCAGACACGCACAACCGTTGACATTTTTGTGTTGCAGAAATGGGATATACTGTGGAAGTTGGCCATGAATGCATCTCGAAAAGGAACGAATACAACTGAGCTAACATTAACTTTAATATTTTCAACTGTGTTTTTTTCTCTTTTCACTTTTGTCGATGTCGTCATCTAGCAAGTTAATAACAGACTAAAATATTATTTTGATTTCTTGCGCTTTTGGCAATTGACACTTTAATTTTTTATGCTTTGGAATTTGTCCGTTGGTTTTTTAGTTTTTTAAATTCTTTAAAATAGTATTTTTCTTGTCCATTATACACTATCCCAATTACAATTTTTCATTTTAAAATAATTGATTCTTCTGTAACAGTGATTGAAAATTGTCAAAATACTTAAATAGTTATCATAATAAAGTAAATTACTGTTTTCTAATGTAAATATAATGACAATTATAATGTTTGTTTTTTTTTATTAGCAATACAATAAATATTAATGGGATTTGGATCTCTTCTAACCATTTTATAAAAACATTAAAAAAAGAAGGTTTGATTACTAAACAAAAAACATGTAGGGGTGACAATGTGACCTTATTCAACAAATCGATATATTCAGTCTGCTGACCCGCAAAAGTTTAGTCCACATCTCACGCGGAATATGATGAGCTGACCCGCGACTCGCATAAAAAAAACTTGCACTTGTTATGTTTGCTACTTTCTTTCTGAACTTCTGCATGTACATTCCAAATTTTTGTAAGAGTGAAAAAGACAACTATTTTTCTAAATGTGTTAAAATTAGAAGAATTCATCATGCATGTTAAAGTACGAATCTAAATATGATGAAAATGTTGGATTATTAATTTATTATTCAACTCCCCAAAGTCTTTGCTTAATTTTATGAACTTGTTAAAGTTTAAGTTTTTAATTTGTAGAACATTGAAAACTTTATTATAAGAAATAAAAAAAAAAAAAAACTGGTCAGCCCGCAGACTTGCATGTCAAAACCTATGCAAGGCGGATCGGACTTTTGAGCCTGCATTTTCAAAGAGGGGTGGACTAGTCCGACAAACATTTTAAGAATCAAGTGCAAGAGGAGTCTAAAGAGACCATATCGATACGCATTGCCATCCTTAACTACATATACAAAAGTTTATTAACAAAGAAGAATGAGAATGAAAAGGTAAAAAGTATACTCAAATAAATAAGTTTTCTCATAAGTTAAAATTTATTGAACTAACTTACTCGTCATCTCTTTGAGGCTTCTTAATATGCTGCATAAGTCCTATGATTTTCAACTAAAAATGTTAGGGTTTAAGTTTTTATCATGTAACACTTCCAATTGATACATGGATGTGACAAGTGTGGAAGGATTTGGACTTTTAGGAATTGGGAGTCTTAGAGATTTGGAGTTTTATAATTTTGAAATTGAACGGTTGTAAATTGTGGTTGTATTGGTGGCAAATCGAATAGAGAATGAGCATAGAATCAAAAGATGTTTAAGAGAATCAAGACACAAAATATAGTTAGGATCATTGTCTTGTTAACGTCGGATGTTAAAAAAACAAAATAGCTTCGTATTGTTTATTATTTTACACTTTGAAATGGTTTATATCGATGACTCTTTATAAATGCTTTTTTCCATCTTAAATTCTTCGTACCTTAAGAGCTCATGCACCACCATAGGACACTCTCATCTAGACATCAAGAAACCATGTCCTTTGTGTCAGCCTACTTTTTTCCTATAAACTGCTTCTTCGTACATGTAACCGAGCAAAACAAATTTAGTGTGTTTTTTATTTTGCGTCAAATCGACGTAGAATTTGTTTTTTTAATACAGAATCACTATGCATTTGATTTCTAAAATCAGAGTACAAAATTCACGTTGAATGAAAAATAACTGATTTTTATTTCTGCGTGGAAGAATTGATTCAACCCAGAACTGAACACACCCGAAATGCAAGTAATAGGAACCATCACTAACCTTCTTATAAAACCCTTACATCAAGGTATAGACTTTTGTTTGAGACTAAAAAATGGTGAAAGAGTAGATTCCAAAAGGCAAAAACATAGTTTTTGTCAGCTGGAAGAGGCAAAAGTCAATAGAATCTAATGCTTTTCACATTTTCTCTGTCATTCCATGTAGGTTAGCTGTTAATAGTTACAGTGACAAAACTCCATCTTTGTTCCACCACATAGCATCGTCTATAAATACCATTTTATGCCTCATTCATTGTCATACTCAAACCAAAGAAGCTTCTTGAGTTCATCATTTCCATGGCTAACCCAATTCTGATTCGTCCATGGTCTCGCTTGGCCTCTTTGCGTTCTCCTTCTGCTGCAGAATCACAACCCAAACCTCAGCTTCCACAACCTTCTCTCAAAACAACAAACACCAACTCTCATGACACCAATGCCACTGTCACCAAATCCCTACCAACAACACCAGTTAACTCACAAAACCTCAAATCCACTACCCCTATGATCTTTCCACCTGCCAAATTAAAGGTTCATCCTCACCCGGTGGTGGAACTCACCATTGAAAAGCCTAATAGCAATGGCAATGCTTCGGTGAAGCATGAATCAGAAGAAACTAAGAACCAGAAACAAGTCATTGGCCCAAATGAAACCAAAGGGAAAGGTATTCACACAAAGCTCTCAGAGGGTCATGGCGTAAGGGTCATAACCATTTCAGGGGAAAACAGAGGTGCTTACATGCAAATAACACGATCCCACAAGAAAAAGCCCTTTCAGAAGACGGGGAATTCTGATGGTGAGAAAGTGAGAACACTGTCTTCTCCTCCAAACAGAGCTTTGTATGGGAACAGCAACGTGCAGTGTGTCAACAACTCAATGCTGTTCAACACTAGCTTGAGCCACCACGAACCAGGAGTGCACCTTGTTGTCCCGAAAAAGCCATTTGGCAAAGGGTTGCTTCTCAAGGAACGTGGTGAAGTTCAATGCAACTGATTTGAAGGCAGTGTTTTAAGCTTGTTATTCTTTATTTCAAGCCTAGTTATGGTGTGGTTGATATGTAATAAAGTAAAAATATTAATCGTAAGTTAGGAATGTCACAACTAATCTTTATGTTTGATGTTCTAACTCTATTGTTTTCCCGGAATAAGAAAAATTTTCTTGTGGAAGATGAATTTGGTTAGCTGAAACTTTAATATTGTCCATCTTCAACTCTTGTTCTCTTTACTTTCAGATGTCCATATTTTGTTTGAGAATAGTCCAAATGTGAGTAAAAAAGTCTCACATTTGATAGAATAAACAAAGTTAAACACTATATAAGAATAAAGACTCAAAACACCATTACTTTAAGATTTTAGAATAAAAGTAATGTCAAATATCTTATATGTGTAAGACTAATGTCATATAACTATATGGAACCACAATCTCTCAATGACTATAACCATAACCCGAAGACACAACATTCCACAATTTATAAGATTTTGTTGCAACACATTTTATCAAGTTGAATCATATACATCGTAAATATGAGACCAGATATTAATATCGATTTCGAATGAATCATTTAATAGTTCTAACAAATAAAAAATCTGGTTAGTTCTTGAATAACTTTTACTAACTTAACCCATAAGAAACTTATAAAATAAGATTCTAGTTATATACTATAAATTCGAAGTGAGATCTTCTGCATATCTCTTTGGTAACGCCGAGGATTTTTGTGTCAGCTGGAACTGCCAAATTAATATGCTATTCGAATCTAATGCTTTTTAACTTGTTTCTGTCATTCCCTATTTGTTAATTGGTATTTTTCTGATGTCTAATAAATATAAATCATTCTCCTTTGTAACATTTCTCTGCAATCAAGGTTTGAGTTGAGCTATCCCAAAAGCCATGGCAAATCCAATTCCAATTCGTCCATGGTCTCGCTTGGCCTCCATAAAAACACTTCCTGAAACTCAACCTGCAGAACTTTCTCTCAAAACAACTAACACTTCCTCACATGAGGGCAATGAAAGTGCCACCAAATCTCGATCACAAACACCAGATTTTCACAGTCCAACAATTCAGTCACAAAAGCTCAAACTCACTACTCCCATTTCCTTTCCACCTTCGAAATTGAAGGGTCAGCCTCAGCTTAAGGAATATGGAGAAACTCAAAAGCAAGGCATAGGCATAACAACTTCAGGGGAAAGCAAAGGTGCACACATTCAAAATAAACCCTTTAACAAGATTGAAAATTCCTGTGGTGAAGAAGTGAACGGAAAAATGAAGAACAAGAGTGGGAAATTAACGATACCATGTTCATCTCCATTGCGAGTTCTGTATGCAAACAGCAATGTGCAGTGTGTGAACAACTCAATAGTGCTGAACACGAGTTTAACTCACCATGATCCAGGAGTGCATCTTTTTATCCCAAAGAAGCCATTTTTGTGAAGGATTCCAAGGTGGCGTTTAACTTAGATTCATCTATGTTTCAGGTTTGTTTAGTATAAAGAAAAGAAAGAAACTCGTACTCTTGCAGAAAATACAAAAATGTCACATTGAAAAGCATTCCAATCTTAACTAGAAGGTTTTTGTGTAATTTGTGTTCTTATGGTTAAACCATGAATAATATGATTAGTTTGGAACACAATAATTAAAAAAATCCTAATAAGTATATATACAAATAAAAAGGACTAATTTAATTCAGTTATATTAAACAAAAATGTTTAATACAATTAAAATGAAAGTAGACATGTTTAATGAGAAATAATATTATAGTAAAACATTGTATCTAATAGTAGTAGTATTATTATTTGTATTGAAAAAATTCAGGTAAAATTAATTTATTAAACAAAGTTTCGTTGAGTTTGCACCTTACACAAAAAAAACATATTAAAAAATTTCTTTACAAACTCAGATGCTCCGAAAAATTGTGAAACCCTTAGTGATCATATTCGTCGGGGGTGTTAATTGGACCTTCAAAAAAAATTTAGTTGGATTAAGTATAACCAATGGTTAAAAATTAGACTTCTTGTGAGAGTGATGAAAAAACAATGTCGCAGAAGAAGAACAAAATGACCTTCACTCTAATAGGAAGAAGAATCATATATGGTTTAATTCATTATTTATGATGACAGTTTTTTTTTTTTTAATTATCACATATCTACTTTATTTTTAACTTTTAACTAAAATATATATTTAGTAGAAGAAAATTCCTAGTGAAATAATAATAATCTGATTAGATAAAAAAAAGAGTATATTTAATTAAATTTTCTTAATACGGCCGCCAAGAAGCAAATTAACGGTAAGTGTGTTATGAAAGTAATAATAAGCTTATTCGCAATTGAAAAAAGAATAAAAATATTGATTGAAAACTTATAAAAAGCAACTTCTTGTTACATATTCCGAAACATGCATATCTGACGCTATCATGTGTTATGTGTTGCAGAAATGATGGAATGCGACGAGCGAATAGGAGGGAAAGCTATGGCATCAAAATGACAGTATAAGCAAATGGAATATTATTAATATAATTATGTTCATTGTTTAAGACTCTTATTGGTGCTTACCATTACATATTTCTAACCTAATATACAAGATCAATATGAGAATCAAATCCAACTTTTCCCTTTCACCAAATAAGAACATCTACTATGCCAGTATCAGCAAACATGATAATGAACAACATCTACTATGCAGAGATAAAATGATGCGAAAATACTTCAGATGATAACAGAAGCTATTATCCAACGTATATCGTGCATGCACACTATTTCTAATAGCAGAAAAAAATGTCAGATCAATGTCAAACTCCACGATTAGTTCATTTCATTTCATAACAGGAATCTAGCTACCTAGAGACAGTTACAGATGCTACCTGATCAAATTGTCAACTAGTTAATGCAGGCATAAACTTCCATAATTGCTCATACGCTTTTATTATAGGGAACAACTCTGAAAGTAGCCTAGGACCATGTAGTAGAGTTAGCTAGGTGTAGTACATAACATTGTTTAAAATCAATATACTGCAAATTATAAGTACCATGTTCACATCCTGCAAGAGTTTTATGGCCTTTTTATAGACCATTGAATAACTATAAACTCATAAATGGTATAGTACAATATAAAGTATAACAACAAATGTAGCAAAAGTGACTAAATACTCATCTTTCTATCGAAATTTCACGCCGGCACATACACAGTGTTAAAGTGATCTCAAATAGGCATTGAATTCTTCTGGAGGAGTTTCTAAGGGTTACGTACGATGTATGAAACTGCAAATTAGTCTCACTGTGGGCCCTAAAAGCAAATTCTTTGTCACTTTGGGGACCAATATATGTAGTTTGTGTCAGCTGGAAAGTGCCAAATTGCAATGGAATCTAATGCTTTTCACATTTTCTGTCATTCGGTGTTTCTGTACTAGGTAATAGCTATTTTCCACATGGTCAAATTAATATTCCTTGGTATTTTCATGACCATAGGACACAACCTGTGATTTATATGATTTCGTATTGCACCACCAGCATTGATTCACGCATCTATAAATAAGATTGCATGAGTTCATACATTATTGTGCTCATATCAAACAACTCTGATCTCATTTGTGATATTTCTGTGGTCAGAGTTGAGCAATTCCAATGGCTACCACCAATCCAATTCCAATTCCAATTCGTCCATGGTCACGCTTGGCCTCCCTAAGATCTCTTCCTGCTCCAGACTCACTTCCAAAACCTCAGTCTGCAGAACTTTCTGTGGAAACCTCTCATGACAGAAAAGAAAGTGCCACCAAATCTGTACCAGAAACACCAGATGTTCACAGTCCAATGCAGTCACGAAAGCTCAAACTCTCAACCCCATTGAAGTCTCAAGCTCAGCTTGAGATTAAGATAGCGCTAGAAGAAGAAGTAACCACTGGAAATGGCAGAGGCTCGTTGAAGAGTGATTGGGATGAAAATGAAGTCATTGCAAAAGAGGTGAAAACTAAAGGGAAGGGTTCTTCTGATGGCCATGCAATGAGGGTCATAACAATTTCAGGCGAAAACAAAGGTGCATCCATGCAAATAACCACACCCCACAAGAAACCCTTTCACAAACTGAGAGCTGTGTACGCTAACAGTAATGTGCAGTGCGTGAACAACTCAATTGTGTTGAACACTCGTTTAACCCACCATGATCCAGGAATGCACCTTACTATCCCGAAAAAACCATTTGGGGAAGGATTCCATCTCAAGAAACGTTGAGAAGTTCAACGCAATTGATCAAGTTGGTTCTTTTGGTTAAGATTATTTATATGGTGTGGTTGAGGATATTGTGTTATAGGAGTAAGAGCCCTAATTGCTATACTGTTAGGGTGACTTTGTATTCCAATAAATTTTAACGAGAAAATGTGTTTGTGTTTATAATAACATTATGCCACTGTCTTTCTAACATTAAATTTAGAAAAACAAACTTATAAATTTGTAAAACATTATAATCAACTTTCCAATAACATGAAAAATCAATGACAATAAAAAGGAGACAAATTTGGTTGAGTTTTCCTCCTAATGTAAAGGACTAGAAAAATGTTCTTTTCAAACTCAGTTTGTTATATTTATTTTTTTATTAAGAAAAATAATGTTTTGACTATTAAATTTTGATAATTTTATTTTACAATTTTAAATGGTATTTTTTAAATGATTCACTAATTTTTTATTTTTTCATTCTCAATATTTCAAAATCACTTAGAAAATGACATCTCATATAAAAAAAGTTCTTAAAATTTAATAATTAAACTATCCTTATTCTTTATTAAAGAGTCACTTGATTTCGTATAAAGTATGCCACTTTTTTATGTTCTTTATTTTATTTTCAAAATATTTTACTTATATTAGTTACCTTATTTTATATACACACGTATATGACAAACTTTTTGTTAACTTTTCTAAGTAATTTATTTCCGTACTTCACTTATTATCAGGATTTGACATGTTAAATATTTTTGTCTTTATTTGATCGTTGAGGAGTTTTTGAGACAGAGGCAATGCTCACATGATATAGAGTTGTTGTTGTTGAACGATTTGGACCGAATTCCTAGAAAAATCTGAATTTATCTAAAAAAACTCTTCGGGATAGTAAAAGAATCAATAAATAAGAATAATATATATAGATATATATTAAGTCGAAGATATTAGTTGAGAATATAAAAACCATAGATAATATCATGTGTATCATATCTATGTTTATAAATGTCGAGATTTATTTTTGAAAAGTTAGTTAGCTTTCAATCCCAAGATTTGGGCTGAGTGTGGAATGGATCCTGAGATTTGGGCAGGGTAGGTACATGTCTTAAGTTTCATTTTCAGAAACTTAGTACTTTATTTTATAAAATTCCGTTATACAATTCAGAGAAAAATACAACATCAAAAGTTTCCTGTAACTTTTAATTATTTGAATATGAATTTATAACTATAATTTAAACTTTATACAAATGGAATCATCAGTTATCAACTTAATTACACTGTATTTCTAAAACTGGTTCAGTTTGCTTTAACTCTGTTTTTCTTAAAAGATGTGAAATTTTTATGGTTCATGCATAATCAAATTCCAGTTTGGTCCTTTCAAACCAAAACAGAAGAAAACCATTTAGGAACGGTCACATTTGATCACTAAAGACTGAATGAGGCATAACTTAATTTCACATAAAAAATCAGCACAGTTACAGATTCCACCGGAACAAACCGTAAATCAGTTGATGCAGAACCTTCCATTATATGGCCGTATTTAATTTCTATTTTCTTTTTCAATTATTTTCATTTTTCAATTAAACATTTTTACCTATTTTTTTATCACTAATGGAAACTAGACTTTTATTAGTTGAATTTTTTTTGTCAATAAAGAATGAATAAATTAAAAAAAACATTTATGGAGTGCTCTAACCCTTTTACAAAAAGATCTATAAAAGGATGTAAAAGCTTGACATCAAAACCTTATAAAACATGACAACCAATAATTAGATATCCATCAAAGATTAAAAAGACCCTAAAGAATATGCATATGGGACTAAAGCAGTAGCCATGAACTTGTTCTACTGCTCCAAAATACACAACCAAAAAAAGAGATAGAAAGACCCAACACATGAATAGGTATAGGCAAAGCCTATAGAATGATGCATTCAAAGGTCACTAATACCATGGAACCCAACCAAGAACCAAACATAACCTGAAGCAATAAGAAATAATCAACATAGCCTGGACAAATTTCCACATTGAACTGAAGAGCTCAAAGTCCTTATCTAAATGAAGAAAAGTTGAGGAACACTCATGAGAGAAAGGCAAGGTTGTGCTTATCCCAAGTATGTTCAGGTTCCACCTAAATAATATACGTCCCTGTTAAAAAGGTCCTGCATCTTTCTCACTTGTCAAACTAAGAACACACGGTAGTTATCATATCATAAGGATTTTAAGCATGAGAGAGGTGAAAATACCACTAGTGCAGATTTGACATTTTACTTCGCCTTATAGGCCTCGGTTACAGCTGAACCGAAGCCTATAAGGAGGCGGTGGCATTTTTGCAATTTCGTCAGGCTTTTGGCCTCGGGTCTTTAAGGACCGAGGCAATAAAGGGGGCTTTAGGCCTCGGTTACAAATGAACCGAAGCATATAAGGCAGCCCAGTTTTCAAATTTTCAAAAATGCCACCAGCATCAAGCTTTTGGCCTCGGTTCTTTAAAGACCGAGGCAGTAAAGGGCACTTTTGGCCTCGGTTATTAATTGAACCGAGGCCATAAAGTCAGCATCAGGCTTTTGGCCTCGGTTCTTTAAAGACCGAGGCAGTAAAGGGGGCTTTTGGCCTCGGTTATTAATTGAACCGAGGCCATAAAGTCTGTTAAAATTCCCAATTCGCGAACCCTAACTACTATTCATCGTCTCGCAAACTCTCTTCTCTCTGCGCGAATTTCTTCGCTCTACCACCACCATCACGCTCCGCCTCCGTCGCCGACCAGCATCTGCCATCAATAGTCGTGCGTCGTCTCTCCCAAATTAGGTGGCGGAAGTGGCTCACGGTACAGACGCGTGAAGGAGGTGAA
>Ga0214544_1006490_pt1 | contig 21518 bp, 13 predicted proteins | sample CNSS3metaG_FD_160074 | JGI IMG/M metagenome (GOLD analysis project Ga0214544, IMG submission 160074) | Root nodule microbial communities from cowpea collected in UCLA plant growth center, Los Angeles, California, USA - CNSS3 | ecosystem: Host-associated > Plants > Roots > Nodule | place: USA...
TAAGTTTAGTTTCTTAAAACTGAACTATTTTATAATACAATTCAATTATTATTATGAATAGTTTAATATATTTTAGTTTAATATAGTACAATTAACTATAGTTTAGTATAGTTTAGTAAATTATGCCCAACCCTACCGATTGGGGTGCAAATTAGTTGCTTGAATTCCATGATTAATATTTTCTGATCCATTAACATTATTATAATTTATTTGAAGATTGTCAATATTCTCCCCTAGAAGAATTGCTTAAGCATCCCTGTTCGAGCCATTTGTTTTGTTAGTCTTTGAAAACTATCAAATGTAGTTTGAACTAAATGATTCAAAATAGTAGTCATATAACTTGGATAACAAATTTACCATTTCATATTTATTATTATCCATTTCTTGTCTTATGATTTCCAGATATGCAATAGATATTCTAGCTCCATTGGTATCGAGATCTATTGTTTTTCCTCCAACTTTTTGACTATTTTTTCCTGAACTTGTTTATTTCTGGATATTCTTTTGATTCTTTATCCTTCTACTTGTTTTTCGATGTCAATATTCTCAACCTATGTTGTCCGGATACGAAAATGGTATGGACATGACACGGACATGGATACAAAGATACAACTAAATTAGAAAAATATAGAACACGGGACACGGTGTAAGGCCCATTTATTTTGCTCCCTTATTTTAAGGGCTACCCTAAAACAGTTGGGCCTAAAGGCCGGCCCATAGGATAAAAGTCATTCGTGTTGCCCTAATTCACACTTCTACTCTTTTTCAGAAACCTAGATCTGTGCCGTCTCCCTTCTCTGCCGTAAAGAGCTCTGCTAGAGTTTACATTTTTCCCGATCGAACAAAGCTCAAAACCGTTCCCATATTCTACGTAAGTATCCCTCCAACTGTGCTCATTGTTCTGCTACTGTTCTGCTGGGCTACTCATTTCCCTGTTTCCCTTTTCCTTCCAGCACCTTGAATCACCCTTTTGCGCGAAAGGTCGCTAGGCGACCCGCTCAATTTTTGAGCGAGCGAACATCTCGCCCAGGCGAGAAAGGTCTCGCCTAAGCGAGATCCCGCGTTGGCTCCTGGTTCCTCTTTCGAGCCCTCGCCTAGGCGAAGGAAACCCGCCTGAGCGAGAACGTCTCGCTTGAACGAGACCCTTCGGCCTGAGCGAGGGGCTGGGCGAGACAGGGCGGTGTTTGGTTACTTGATTGCTCTTGGATGATTGAAATTTGTTTGGGTATGATTGTTGTAATGAGATACATGTACATATGTATGTAGATATGCACAATGGATTGCTAAATATGCGTGACATAATTCATGAATGGTGAATGATGGATATTGTAGGAACTTGGCATGTGAAATGAATGAGTGGATTGGAATTAAAGTAACATGGTATTGATATGGAATGAGGCCCTAGACTCATGGGGTGGTGATGACCAGTGGTATGGATTCAAAATGTGGTACGTATGAGGAATTAATCTCAGGGGTTGGTATGAAAGTGCAAACATGATTTAATGTTCTAATATTGCTAATTTATGATTGTTGGTCCGTGTCAGCGTGTAATTCCTTGGGGTCTCTAGGTGAGACCTCCGGGGTTGCGCTTCAGTGGTCGGGACGTAATTCTATGGCCCCTGTTAGTGGGTGTCCATGGTGGTGCCCCATCTGTATAACTAGGTAAGGATTCAAGGTAAGGTTGCATCCTGACACTCTAAGGGGTCAGTTACTCTCACCTAGAGCGGACTGACTCCTGTGGTGAGAGTAGCAGGAGGCCTGAAATTCATTAAGGGCTAACCTTGTGGCGAGGGAAAATTGATCCATCGTAACACTTGTAACACATAGCTCGGGGGTGAGCAAAGGTATCCACCATAAGTGCAAGCATCGGCTAAATCCGACCATGTTATACGTATCCGAATGAGTCGAGTCGAGTCGTAGTGTATTGATTGAAAAGTCATAACATGCTTGGTTGTTGTATGGATATTGGACGGTGAAATTATGTTTGATTGTATGATGAAAATGTTATTGACTCTAGCTTACCCTGTTTATTGTATGGTTGTCTTGTATGTGGCTCTTCTTTCTTGCGATGATCATCAATTTAATTGATGGGAACAGATGGGCGAGGTTCCCGCGGTCAGCAAGGAAATGGAGATTTCGCTGCTTAGCCATCTGGGCTGGACTTTATGTTTCTTTTCTTCATGGGTTTTCTTTAGGGCTACAGCCCATGTATTTTTCTATGCCTTACTATTCTACTCTCTTTGTTAGACCTTGTATCTGGTTTCCGTTGGCATCGTGGTGTGCCCAGTTTGTAGGGGTTGTGTTAAGGACCCCAGGACTACTCTACATTACTATTTTGTGTGACGTTTTTTTTAAATTCGCTTAATAATTAAATGAGACGTTACACACGGCGTGTATATACATGTTAAGTTTGAAACTGTCAACTAACACGATGTCAACTAACACAAAAATGAATTTAATCTATCTATCTAATATCCAATATGTAAAAAGTAGTGATAATATAAGATTTGTTCCTTATTTTAATTGTCAAAATCATATGAAAAATAAAAAAATATTTCTCAAATTGAACATAATGTGTCCTACAAGTATCATACTAGTGTTGTGTCCGATACGTATTGGACACGGGACACGAATACTAAATTCTTTTTTTTTCTCGATTCTATCTCAACATTCCAATCCGATCTCATCAATATGAATTACATAAAACTTAAAAAGGAAAATGAAATTTCACTGTTTTCGTGCCGGTGGACTCCCCACTTTCCTCTTACTTATACGTAACTAACTAAATAATAACTTTTACATTTTTGACCAATGAAGTTCAATTGGCACTAAAATTTATAAAAAAAAGAGATAGTAATTATTGATTTTATTAAGTTCTCCCTTTGGTACTAAAAGTCCGAAACAGCTGTTAATTGTTTCGTAGTAACAAAATTTCCATTCAAAATGGAAAAATGTGCAGGCTAGTGTGCATCTAACTGTACATTTTTCCTTTTTGACTTGACTCATTATTGGTAAAGTCCCGTTGAAGTTTTATTGCGCATTTAGCTCCAACCTTTTTCTTTCTTATATAGAAAATTTAATTCATTATTATGGGAAGTCTACCAATCTCATTTTTTCATTGATTGAATTCCTATTAATTTAAGTGATATTTTATGCATGATGTCACACATTGTATTTATGCTTTAAATGGTTAATAATGATGATAAAATTAAGGTTTAAATAGGTTTCAAATATTTAAATTTGTTTTCAGTTTTTAAACATAAAATTAATATTTTTTTTATGTAATTTGAATAACGCTGCTTTAATTGTTTCTATTCAATATTTAGACATAAATACTATAATATATAAATACTTTGAAAGTAAAATAAATACATGATTAAGGATTTGATGATATGAATGTAAAATTGATGTAGACTATCATATAAATAACTTGTAATTTTGAGTATATGAATTGCCTTTTTTTTTCATTTTATTTGGGACAAAGGGAACAAAACAAATATTTTTTAATTTGACAATAAAAAATATACTTAACCAATACACAATACAAATTAGAGTACTTTTATTTTTTACTTTTTACGTGCCTTAAATAAATCCTTTCCAATCTTTTCATCTATCTATCTATCTCTATCTCTCTATCTCTATCTCTCTCTCTCTCTCTCTCTCTCTCTCTCTCTATATATATATATATATATATATATATATATATATATATATATATATTAGTGCTAAAGAAGGTGACATTGCCTTGTTTTGTTATTAGACATAATAGTATTTGAACCCGTGGGACGGGGTTTTCTTTAATCAAAGTTTATTGTGTTATTTAAGAAATTATCGAAAAATTGACATGTATTAAAATGAATTACCATTGAATATTTGTCTTAATATTCATCTGACATGAAATGTGTTCATTTTTTAATATGCTGGACAAAATAAGTGACCTCTATAAAAAATAAAACATATTACATATTATTTATCATATAAATAATTTCACATCTTGATATAATAATAATTTAACATTTGAAATAAATATATAGAAATGGTAAGCGTTTGTTATTTAAGTCAAATTTATTGTTGTATAATTGGAACAACTAAGAACAACTATAAGAACTTGTGAAGATCGATGAAGTTTGTGAATCTGCATTTTATACAACAAAGATATATGAAAATTAAGTTTGACAATGGAAGGAATAATGAAAAATAACAACAGTTATACCTTATTTCTGTGATCAAAAGTTATATGCAGTTGTACAACAATATTGTCAAATATTAGGAAATATTTCTCTTTACACAATATTTCTAGCTGAATTGCTTATTTGTCCACCATCGTCCAAGATATGTATTTTCAATTCTTTTTTTTTATTCTAGAAATAGCATCATCATACAGTTGATCATAAGAAAAAGTTGGACGTGAAAGATACAATTCAACTTTTAAAAGAGATTATCCTTTACTCTTATTGATTGTCATGACAAAACACAGAGATATTGGTAATTGTCTTCTTTGAAATTTTAAAGGAAGTCCTCTCTTACGAGTAACTAAGTCCATTCTTAGAATAAGTATATGTTGGTGACTAGTTTTACCTATAATAACAGTGACAACGATAACATTGTTGCCCAAATTATTAAGTTGCAACCTTGTCCCATTACAAAGATCATTAGTTTGATCAATATTTCCTAAAAGCATAATAGGAACAATAACCTTAAATTTAATTTGATGATTTGTTATCCCTGGATAGTTAATTTCATTTAAGAATTGTGAAATAAACCATTCACCTTAAATTTCTTAGTCTTTATCTAATTGGCAAGGTGTCTAAACTTAGATAAGTTCTCTCTTCACTTCTAATTAACTATAGAAGTAAATCATTTACATGTTCTATCGATTCAATTCCAAGACAAAGTATTGCTCCATCATCAAAGAATCCATAAGTAATCATATTAAAAAAAATTTACGAACATTAAAATCAACCAATTATAATAGAGGTGACTCTGTGTTATTAATTAAAAAATCTTTTGGTATATCATCAAAACCTTCACCATTTTTGTTCAAATGTGTTTTCCCATCTCGAATCTTTAAAATCCAACAAATTCTTTTATGTTTGTTGCACTTTTGCTACTTGTACCAATATTTAATCTCATGTTCTGCAAAAGTTTTAAAACTTCATAATTCTTCCATAAATCAGAATAATTTATTATTGATTTGACACCATCATATCTAGATCCGTTTCTGACATCACTAAGGTTCACCTAAAATCACCTTCCAAAACCACAACTTTACCACCAAACGGTTTTTAGTTATTTTCTTCATTTTCAACTTTCAAATATCTCACAAAGTTCTATCAAATACTTCAAAGTACAATTTGTTCATCATCGTTGCTTCATCACATGTCATTAATTTTGCTCCAATCAAAAGCTTGACATAGATTTTCTTGTGATATATAGTATGTTAACTCCTCGTTTATTAACATAGCGGATAAATCTCTAAGGAAAGTCACCATTCATGCTTCAAGAAATACTTTTAATATATGTTTTGAAAAATCATAAGTTAACAAAGTTTTTTTTTCTATCTTTTACAAACTACCTATTTAGGTAAAAAAGTACTACTTTATTACTTTACTTTGGTTAAAAAATAAAAATTAATCTATTTAATTCTATTAATAAAAACTTTGTCAAATTTATCAAAAACTATTTTGTTAAAAGATAATTTTCCTTATGTTTTATGCAAAATATCTAGCATAAACATAAGTTACATTTGTACTTATATTCGTTTATCCGTAAAAATTAAACAATAGATTTAGAACAATTCAAGCACACCTTTATCAACTTCGACATTTCTACTTATTATATGTATTACATTGTTATCAATATCATGTCATACAAAATTAAAATATATAACAATTTCGCAAAGTGACGTCCGTTGCACAGGGGCTGCTAGTATTATTCAAGTTTTTCTCCCAACCCAAATTATTATAAGGTGAAATATGTTTTTTCGTTCCGAAATTATTATAAAAGAAAATTGTATTTCATTTTTAAACTAAATTTTAAAGTATTTAGTTCCTCAATTTTGTACAAAAAATATAAAATATTCTTCCAATAAATCATATGTTAAGTATTTTAAATGTGACAAATGTAATTTTTTATAGTAAACTACAATATAATCTACACACGTAACATTTTGTTGGAAAGGATATTTTATACGGTTTTCACACAAAATATTTTACAATTTAATTTAGTGATGAAGCATAACCTTTCATACTAGTTTGTAGACCGAAAAACCATTTAATCCCTATCATAATTTGAACATCTATTTTCCATACGTGCAAGCTTGAACGAGTGCAGTAAGAGCTTTTTGTCCCGATTATTTTCCTCATTTTACCTTGAGTCTGGAACCCAGGCATATTGGGGTGAGGCCAAAAGTTATTACCCGAGACCATAGACTCCCTTTTATGCCTCGGTTCTAAATGAACCGGAGCCATAGGGTTCCTTTTCTGCCTCGGGTCCACGAGAACCGAAGCCATATGGTAAATGCAGAAACTTCTGCAGATTCTCCCGTGTGCACTCCTCCGAATGTGACAACTATTTTAGCAGCCACCGTTGCCACTGCAACTGTATGGTGGGCTGCCCATGGCCTGCTTCCTCTGTGTACTCCACTTAACACACCCTTTGGGTGTCCTCCTGCACCATCCAGTGAACCTCCATTCATGGCTCCCACTGAAACACAACACAAAATCCAACAAGGAGAGGTTAAGCCAGAAAACCCTCCTCTGCAAGATCAGATATTGGATCCAGAACAATCGAAAGTTTTGCAAGCTCAACACTCGGTTTCGAATTCACCAGTTGTTTCTTCATCGGAATTTGAGGAGAAGGGTGATACCAATGTAAATACATCATCAAAGGCTACTAATGATGAGATGAACCAAACAGTTTCGAACTCACCCGCGGCGGGAGGTGATTTGCAATCGGTGAACCTAGACAGCGCGACGGAGGCGACGATGCACGATTATTGACGGAGGATGCTGGTTGGCGAAGGAGGCAGAGCGTGGTGGTGGTGGCAGAGCGGAGAAATTCGCGTAGAGAGAAGAGAGTTGGGGGAGACGATGAATAGTAGTTAGGGCTCGCGAATTGGGAATTTTAACAGCCTTTATGGCCTCGGTTTAATTAATAACCGATGCCAAAAGCCCATTTATTGCCTTAGTCCTTAAAGACCCAAGGCCAAAAGCCTGATGCTGATGGCATTTTTGAAAATTTGAAAACTGACACTGCCTTATATGCTTCGGTTCTGTTGCAACCGATGCCAAAAGTCTCATTTATTGCTTCGGTCCTTAAAGACCCGAGGCCAAAAGCCTGATGCTGATGGCATTTTTGAAAATTTGAATATTGACACTGCCTTATATGCTTCGGTTCTGTTGCAATCGGGGCCAAAAGTTAGACGAAAATTATAAAAATGTCACCGCCTCTTTATAGGCTTCGGTTCAGCGACAACCGAAGCCTATAAGGCGAAGTAAAATGTCAAATCTCCATTGGAAATTGCTTTCGTCAACCCTATGATCATAATTCCACAAAGGTGGGCACATGAAATTATCCTATATAAGCCCCTCTTAGTTTGGCAATGAAACCCAACAATATATAACAGCCATGGACAACATAACATTCATTCAATTGATTTTCTTTGCATACTTATGCATCCATATTTTCTTTAGCCTTAGCAACAAAAACACAAAACATCCTAATCTACCACCTGGTCCTCCCAGTTACCCCATCATAGGAAACATTTTACAACTTTGGCCATCAAAACTGCACCAAGCACTTCATAAACTCTCCAAAACCTATGGACCTATCATGAGTGTTAAAATAGGCACCATCACCACTATTGTCATTTCCTCTCCCAACATTGCCAAAGAAGCCCTTCACAAAAAAGACCGAGCCTTAGCAAGCCGATTCGTACCTGAGTCTGTTCAAGCACTTTCACACCATCAATCTTCTGTAGTGTTCCTTCCCGTGTCATCAAAATGGAACACCCTCAGAAAAGTTTGTGCCACCCAAATTTTCTCCACCCTCCAACTTGATTCCACCCAATCTCTGCGCCATAGAAAGATGAAGGAGCTGCTTGATTACTTGCACGAAAATTGCGAAAAGGGTCGTGCTGTTGATATTGGTGAGACCGCGTTTACCACAGTGCTTAACGCAATATCAAACACCCTTTTTTCGCTTGACTTGGCTTCCCATAGTTCTGGTGTTTCTCAGAAGTTTCGCAGTGTTATTTCTAGTGTGCTCGATGAAGCTTCGAAGCCTAATGTTGCAGACTATTACCCTGTTTTTCGTAGATTTGATCCGCAGGGTGCGCGACGAAGGATGAAACGCTATTACCGAACGTTGCTTGATGTGTTTGATTGCATTGTTGAAGAAAGAATTCAGAGGGTTGGTTCCGTTCATGGAAATGATGTGCTAGAGTCGTTTCTTGATATCATCCGAAGGGAAAATTCAGAATTGACACGCCATGATGTGTTGCATCTGTTTCTGGTGAGCATTATCAGAGAGATCAAATTCAAACTAATCTTCCTTATTAAAGTCACATAGTTTAATAAATAAATAAATAAATAAATAAAGTCAATCATAATACAGTCAATTCTATTTCTATTTAAGTTAAATACATTTTTTGTTTTTAAAATATCATACAAAAAATATTTTTTTATAAATTAAATTAAGATATTTTGTTTTTACCTTTTATAGAAATAATGTAAAATATCTTTAATTTTATTTACTTTTTATCAATAAAATATTAGTTGTAGGAAATTTTTAACCATAATTTTTTTTTTAAATCTATCAAATCAATTTTATATTTTTGAAGTATTAATGATAAGGTTGAACGGAAAACCTTTTCACATCCTTCATAATAGATGACATGTAGAATTTTTTTTATTAACAAATGGAATTTTATATTAAACTATAATTTAATATTCAAATGATCTTGATTGTGAAGAATGCTTTACATAATTTTTATAATATAGAAAAATAAAATATTTAATAATTTAATTTAAATATAAAACATATGTTTTCAAAGTTGAGTAAAAAAATTGTAGTCATTAAGATAGAGTTCAAATTGTAAAAGGAAAAAATAAAACACTACTAAAAATTTTCATATTGCATTAGAATTTTTTTGTAAATTTGTTAAAAAAATTTGAAAAAAAAAATTTACTACTATTTTTTTCTAAAAATCTTAATTGGTGGGTAATTTCTTTGTGGATAATTATTTTGTACAAAATTATAAAATTCGTAAGTATTTCTTACAAAATTTGTTGTGAAAAATGTTTCATACAAAATATTTTGTTAAAAAATTGACAGTAATTTTTTACAAATCTTTTTTCGTAACAAAATTTATAAGTATTTCTTAAAAAAAATTCAAAAAAAAAAAGAAATATAAATTTTTTTAATATAGAAAAAATTTAAAAATAATTAAATAATTTTTTCAACAATTTATTCACATAAATATTTTAATCAGGTACACAATCATGATAATAAGTCATCATCCCATTTCTGTACATGTGAATATTTGAATAACATTTTGTACGTTCTGTAGTGTAATTTAATAATGACGTTAATTGAACATACATCACGCATAAATTGCTGTCTTTTCGTCACACAGAAATACTACACCCACCAGTTTGACAATTTAATTGGGTTGTCCGAAAATGGGTACAACTTTAAACAGTTATCAAAATTGGTAAGTCAAGTTTAGACAAACGATTTAAATGAAAAAAAATTGTATTTCTTAAGACAAGGATGTATTTTAGTCCTCGTTTTTTATTATTTTTTTTATGTACTTACAAACCGAATTTTAGAATTGAGAACTGTTTTTTCTTAAAGTCAAGCACCCCAGCACATTTGTAGTGTTTTCTTAATTTTTATTTTATTTAAAAGCTAGATATTTTATTTTATTTTTTATTTTTATTCCCATCATTTTGTTGTTATTATAACATAAATTTTGTTGCAGGATTTATTCGTGGCTGGATTAGACACCACATCAGCCACAATAGAGTGGGTTATGGCAGAGTTGCTGCACAACCCTGAAAAATTATCGAAAACCAAAAGGGAACTTGAACAAGTTTTTGGTGAAACTGGGTTTGAACCTGAAGATTCAACCATATCCAAGCTCACTTACCTACAAGCCGTGGTGAAAGAAACCCTAAGATTGCACCCAACAGCCCCAATATTGATTCACAAATCAGTGTCTGAAGTAGACATATGTGGCTTTCATGTTCCCAAAGATGCACAAGTTCTTGTTAATGTATGGAGCATGGGGCGAGACTCGGACACTTGGGCAGACCCAGATTCATTTGTACCTGAAAGATTTTTAGATAATGAAAAGGATTTCAGAGGAGAAGATCATGGTTTCATTCCCTTTGGGTCTGGCAGAAGAATGTGCCCTGGTGTTGCACTGGCTAATAGAATTGTTCATACCGTGTTGGCCTCACTTCTGTACCATTTTGATTGGAAGCTAGCAGATGGAGAAAAATCAGAGGATATGGACATGACTGAAAAATTCAGCATTACTTTGCATAAAGTCAAGCCTCTGAAGACAATTCCCATTAGAAAATGACAAATTGTAGACTAAGATTTGTGGATAAATACGACAAGCATATAGAATAATGCATGTAGTACACTACGAAGTAAGTATGCTAAATTGTATCTATTCTGCATTTTCCTTATTGGAAACGTCCATTTCTCCTCCCTCTTAGGGTAAGTGGTCCCGATATAAGTGGAATATCTTAAATGTTCATATTTATTGCTTGGATAAGTTCCGAAGATGATGACATTCTACCTTCTTATATGACCTACATGTATTCTTGTTGTCTGGTTTCAATCGGTGGAGTGTTCTTACCGGTTTATATGGCCTACTTGTATTTTTGAGCTCTTGTTTGAACAAGTGGAGTGTGTATCTGAAAAGACAAAATACTACACCAGTTAGTCATTATTTATTACGTATTCGTTCTTTAGGAACATTTAAAAAATGTCACTAGATTATAAAAAAATGTTACTATAATTTAGTACCATTATATCATATGTTACATGTATTCTATGTTGTTAATAAATATTAGTGACATTCTTACCTATCAATTGAGATATTTATAAAAATGTTATTAATATCTTTATCGGACGTTTATTGAATAAAAATATAACATTTTAGAAAATGGTACTGAGTGTTTTTAGTTATTAACAACTCAATTATAAATATTTTATGTGGAAAATATATTATTATAAAAATTGAAAATGTTTTTGTGAATAATTTTAATCAAGAAAATTGGTAGGTAATAGAAATAAACATTTGTTTAAAATATAATTTATAATAATATTTATTTAAAAAACGTTTCTGTAAATTATAAACTTTATCTATAGTAACATTTTTAATAACTATAATAAAAAAATGTTACTAAAAGCATAAAAAAGTGTAATACCTATGGTAACGTTTCTAAAAATGTTACGATATAACTGTTAATATTCTTTATACTAACATTTTTTAAAAATGTAACTAAATTATGCATAAAGTAACATTTTTAATAAATGTAATTATAAAAATGTTACTATAGCTTGAAAATGTTGTAGTGTTAGATCTAACTTTGACATATTCTTTGTTTAGTTTTGATTGTTCGTAAACAATTAAATATTAAACATATGTTTATCAGATTTTGTTGGCCCGACAAACACAAGCATGAAGTTGTGTAGTTGGACATACGTGAGCGCCATTAAGAATGTGTTTCGTTTGACACACTGTTCACATGCACCTCTGATAAGATTTTTCTGGAACAAGCACAAGTAATATACGTATTCAAATAAACTTTTGTATGAACAAATAATAAGCATACTTGGTGTAACACACGTAAGCCTTTAGTATTACGGTATGTTTCGGCTATAGGAGCCAAGCACCTACTATCAATATTCAAGTTACCCTTAAGTCTTCCTTCTACATTCTCCCAAGATAGCTGGTTCAATCCTTCGTTCAATATAATCTTTCTCCTCCACCGTTCGGTCACCGGGACAATCGATGTACCTATCTAAAAGGTTATGCTTAAGTCAGTTCAAGTCGATCAGTAGACAATAATAACTGCTGTAATAAATGCGAATTAAAGATTCTTACCGACCTACCTTAGGCCTCTATTTATAGTTTTCGGTGTGGGCCTATAATTAGGGTTTTTTAATCATGGTCCAATTGCTCTTTAAACTTGATTACTGACTTGTATTATCTTAATTTACTTCTAACTTACTGATTCAGGTTTTGGTATGAACAACAACAACAAGAGGTGAATTAAGTTTTTTCAGATTATAAAGTTGTTGTCTATAAAATGGTATCATAGCTAATTAGCTTCAATGTCTGAGTGGGAAAAAAATGATAGAGATTAAGTGTTTGGAAAAATGAGAAAGTGAGATGACTAGTCTTACAAACAACGTGTCCCTACAAGGGATGTCAATGGGGCGGGTAAGGTATAGGTAGTAGCTCCCTCGTACCCTACCCACTGGATAAATATCTGCCCCGTACCCGTACCCATATCCGTCAGATATCCGTTATGCGGGTACCCGCATAATTTTTTAATATCCACGGGTACCTGTGGGTATACAAACAAAAATATATATTTAACAATATATTTTAATTTTAAATTCAAATAAAATACAATACATAACATTCATAAATTTTAAACAAAGTCCAAATAACTCATTTAAACAAAGAAATGATTTTTTTTAAAACTACTTGATAAAAAAATAACTCATTCAAAATCAATATGTTAATATTTTAATCATGTTTTTTTTTTAATTTAAATTAGAGTATATTGGGTACATGTATCCACGGGTACGGATACTATGATACCCGTACCCGTTACCCACGGGTATCCATTTACAATATTCATTTCCTACCCGTTGCGGGTTTTATCTGTGGATACCCGCGGGTACGAATTTTTTTGACATCCCTAGTCCATGCCCAAGTTGACAAAGGTTGTTATGACAATTAGAGTGTCAAAATGAAGGCTCTTCTTGGCTCCCAAGAAAAGTGGGGGGTGGGGTGGTTGAAAATGGTTTTGATGAATCAACTAACACAATGAATTGGTCAAATGCCCAGTTGAAAGCATTGAGAGAAACACGTGTGAAGTACAAGGCAGCTTTGCTCATTATGTACCAAGTTGTGGACGAGTCTAGCTTTGAGAAGATTGAAAGTGCCAAATTTTCAAATGAAGCATGGGATATTTTTGAGAAGGCATATAAGGAGGATGAGAAGGCGGGTGAAGCAAGTGCGGCTTCAAACACTCAAGGTCGAGTTGGAGAGCATGAAGTTGAAGGAGACAAAAAGAGTAGTTGAGTACATAACTTGGGTTGAAACCGTGGCAAATTAACTTGCTAGAAATTGAGAGACGTTGTCCGCTAGCCGAGCTGTGGAGAAGATTTTGAGGTCAATGACCAATGACTTCGAGAGTGTGGTGTGCGTGATTGAGGAGTCCATGGACTTATCAAAGCTCACAGTTGAAGAGCTTGTAGGATCTCTTGAAACACAAGAACATTGAAAGAAGAACTAGGAGCCACTTGATCAATTACTTCAAACGAATACGTCAATTAAAGATGAGAATGCTCCATTGAAGGTAAAGGACGATACCGAGGAGGAATAGGAAGCGGCCCTTGTGGTAAAAGCCAAGGACAAGAAAAAGAGAAACAATAGTCCGGTCAACAAAATTGATAGGGAAACGAACGAGGTCCACTGAGAGAAGGTCGATCGAGTAAATCAAATGCTGAGTGATTTAAGTGTGGCATGTATAACCATTATGCAAAGGACTATTACTTATACAAGTTTTTCAGTTGTGGTAAGGTCGGGCATTTTATCCCTGCTTGCATTTTTTTAAAAAGACGAGTCTTTGTTACATCAGTTATTGTACTAATTGATGTAATATCATCATCTTTGCTTACTTTTCTTTTCCATATTAAAGCAATTACATTTAAACTGAGGCAATATATCAACAATGTTACATTGGTTATATAACCGACATAATATATGCACTACTTTCTACATCGCCTAATACAACATTAGTTAGAAGATCGATGTAATAGGGCCAACTTAAATGGAGTGATTGGATAGCTCGGTGAAGCAAGTGAACAACTCGTGTAGCTCGGTGGAGCAGGTGATGCTGACAAAAAGAAGAAGATGGCCATCTTTCTTCAATAAGGAGTTTTGATGATGACGATGAGTTATGAAGAAGTATGAAAGACTTAATGATGTTATGAATGGAAAAATGTTGAAGACTTACAAAATGCTTGGATTCAATAGACACATTCAAGACTTAAGGGTTTAGTTGTTTAAGTCTTGTAATCTAGGTATGTTATTTAAAATAGTTAAATTGGTATGTCAAAAGTCCAAAGGCAAAATCGAAGCAGTAGAGCACTAACAAAATTTTATTTATTTGTAAAACTCACTAAAATAATCAATTATCTTCACTACAAGAAAAACTAATATCATTGATAGTCATAACTCGTTAATAATGGTCAAAATCCGTCGCTAATCGATGGTAAAAATTTATCGACGAAAATCATGTTCATCGGTAATTACCGACAGAAAAATCCGTTGGTAAAATCTGTCGATAATTACCGGTGAAAAAATCCACCGGTAATTATTGATTGAAAAATTCGTTGATAATTATTGACTGAAAAATTCGTCGGTAATTACGGATCGAAAAATCCGTGAGTAATTACTAACCGAAAAATTTGTCATAATTACCAAACAATTTTTCGGTAAATATTGCGCACTGTTCTTCTTCTTCCTATTCCCTCTCTCATTTTTTTTCGTCTTCTTCTTCGTCGTAGTCGTGGTCGTCACCGTCGCCTTCTTCTTCTTCTTCCTCTTCTTCTTCTTCTTTTTCTTTTTCTTCTTCTTCTCCTTCTTCTCCTTCTTCTCCTTCTTCTTCTCCTTCTTCTTCTCCTTCTTCTCCTTCTTCTTCTTCTCTTTCTTCTTCTTCTCCTTCTTTTTCTTCTCCTCCTTCTTCTTCTTATTCTCCTTCTTCTTCTTCTCCTTCTTCTTCTTCTTCTCCTTCTTAGTATTGCGCAATTGGTATTGCGCCTAGCGGCGCAAGGTGAGCCGTCAGGCGATAGCTACCCAAAATAGTGGTAGTGGCCACTGGACGTGAATAGGGCCTGGCAGCAGGGTTCGTTCTGCCAGGCGAAATCGGAGCGACAGGGCATTGTAAGGCGGTTGGCGCCTGGTGGCGCGAGAGGTGCGCTAGGCGGTCTGGAACCAAGTTCCGCCTAGCAACGTGAGAGGCGTGCCAAGCGGTTTTGGTACAAAGTTGGTGCGCGAGGAGGATTTCTACACAGCTTTAGGTGAAGTTCATGATGTGATGTTTTGGTTGGGGGCCAAGTTACGAGTGTAATTTGTATTGGGGTAACACGTGGCCACTCGAGGTTGTAGCCTGACGATTTAGGAAGTCCAGTGGAGTGTTCGAGATGATTGCTCTCTTCAGTGCATTTGATTGAGTTTGGTAGTCTGGGAACAACAACGAATTTTGGTTCGTTTTGGGGAACTTCACTTAGTGCCGCGCTGTGAGGCCGTGACAATTTATTCCCGCGTGTGGACTATTAGGTGGTGGCCTGTAGTCGAAGGGGCGAGTAGACACTCATGCAGCAAGGATCGATCTGTATACTCACCAAAGGGTGTAGAATCAAGCGGCGTCTATTGTAAGGGTGACAAGGCGAGGAACTGAGGAATAGGAAATACTAATATGAGTTTTATGTTGAGATGCTTTAATAATGATTATGTTGCATTTTGTTCTTATTTTTATTTTGAGCTCACCTTGTTTGTGTGTGTGTGGCGATGATCATGTAACTTGTTACATGGGAGCAAATGGTGATGCAAGTGAGCATGTAGACGCATAGTGTCGGGGTGGGGATCATCGATGGGAGTTTTTATATTAGTTTTCTTCACGGAAGTTTATGGACTATTTTGCAATGATTTTATAAACCATTTATATTTGTAATAATTGAACATCGCGTTTTTTAGTTATTATTGGCTTGTCGACTTTGGATTTCAAATTTTCCCGCGTTTTTAGGGAAAAGGTAATTACAAATAAATGAGGTTATTCATATATACTATCCATACTTTTGTTTTAAATAAGTAATTTCCGGCTAGGACATTACACAAGACCCTAAACAGCCCTAACCCTTCTTATTTCAGCTCACTTTGCAAACAACCCCTTCTCAAACACTCTCTTTTCCTTATAGAAGCTCTACTAGGGTTTTGCTTTCGCTTTCCGTTGAGCTAGAAGGACTCCGTTTATTCGACGTAAGTTAACCTCCCAACAGTTATTCCCTCTATTCTAGTTCTGTTGTCTTTGTTCCAACTAAGGTTCCTCTTGATGACCTCGTTTCCTCTCCGTTCCACTACTTTCTAGCTCACTAAGGTGTTCCAGAGTTGTGGTGCTCACTGTTGGGTATACGAGTCATTTGCTAACCTCTGTCTAGGTAAGGGAAGCTAGGGTTTCATTTTTTAAATCGATCTTTGCCTATGTTTTGGTCTGTTTCATATTTCTAATGTATGTATGGTATTTAAAATGATATGAACATGAACTGTGCATTGCTCTGGTTGAATCTTTGTGTTGGCCTGCATGAACAGTGGAGGAAATATGATATTCTTGCCCAAGCGGGTGGGTCTCGTTTATGTGAGAGTATCAGAAACCCCTCCAAGGTGTTGTGCGAGCTGTCGCCCAGGCGACGAGCTCTAGTCTTGAGCAAGAGGCCATCTTGCTCAGGCGAGGAGGTCTTTCCTAAGCGAGGGAACGCGACAACACCACTGTTCCACTTTTCGAGCTTTCGCCTAGGCAAAAGAAGCTCGCCTGAGCAAGCTCTTTCAGGTTCTACTTTCTTCTTTGTCCTTGTAAGTTTGCCACATGTTTGGGTGAATTAATATGTTAAAGCATGAAATGAGTGATGTTGTATGTATTGAATGTCTGATGGGCTGAAATTAATGAGTTTAGCATGACCTTGGCGTGTGACATGAGGGAGATGGTTGGTTATAAATGTTAACATGGAATTGGTATGTATAATGACTTTGTGTTGGTTGGAGAAACATGATTATGGTGTGGTCAGGACGTAATTCCATGATGGTTGCGTGGTGGTGCCTCATTGGTCAGGACATAATTCCATGACTCTCTAGGTGAGATCTCATGGTGGTTGATAGAGGTCGTACCCCACCAAATTAAAACATAATAAATATAGTATATGAAAGTGAACCAAGTCGTCTCCCAACGACCAATATTTTCATTCAAAGCCAAGTTTCCAGATGAACACAACAATAAAACACAGGGGGGGGGGTTTGGCAGATTTACACAACTTTGCTAAATTCTAATAAAAACACCAAAACTGAATTAAACACAGAATTCAAAATGTACTGGTTCCTTGATTCCACTGAAAATCCACCAATCACAAGTAACTAAATCAATTCTCTTATCCAATTTACTCTCATGAAATATAAATTAATCAACTATGCGAAAATTAACACAGCTTCATTATGCCATTAAGCATAGCACACATCCTTCTTTCAATTCCACACACACACACAGATTAAGCAACTATGGCCAAAACCCGAGCTCATTAAGCATGACAAGGATTCTGAAATTGTGCAAAACATGAACCCACGATTAAGCATCACAAATTCCATTTCATTCAAAGCTACGAAATTGAATACGATGAAGAGAAAATAGGAATTGGAGTGCACTGCAAAACATCAACCTCATGGTTTCAAATCAGTTTCTTCAAGGAACCAATACGAAAAAAAACTTAGCTAGACATAGAGAATGAACAATTAAACATTTCAAAATTGCAATCACAAAACAGAACCAAGAAACCTAACTTATCAAATCTGAAAACGCAATTTAAGAGCAAAAATAGAGATTTCAAAGCTTAAATGGAATGCCAAACGGTGCTATCATATATAATTGCGAAAACCCCATGAATGGGTATTGTTTCAACTCAATGAAATCACAAAACGAGCTGCCCAATGTAGAAAACGAAATCAAAACGCAAAACCCTCAATGGGTGCTGTCAAATGTGCATAAAAACGGTAAAAATAATCCAAAAATGTGAAAAACCGCAAGGGGAGGCATCCATGGAAGCTTGGAGCACGAAAAAATGGAGTTGGAGAGAATGTAGAAGATGAAGTGGCAGCTCCCTCCCCATGCAAACCTAATTTGCGTAGTCCTTTCACCCCCTGCCATTTAGAATTACAAAACTGCCATTATGAGCCGCAGAATTACAAAAATGCCACTCTGGGTCTCAAATGTTGACCCATTGACTTTGCTGACATGGAAATGACAAGGAAATGATGTGGAAATGATGTGGAAAGTCTCTTCAACTAAATATTAATGTCCAAGCACCAAAATTGCTTCACCCAAATACCTAAAAATAATTAAAAACAAAAATTAGGCCAAATAATGTGAAATTAGTCCAAATTCGGAACAGTGGCCCAATAAAGCCCAACAGATGAAAAACACTCTAATGATGAACAATTAAGCACTAATCAACTGTCTAATGGGTGCACAAAGGCTAGTGGAATAGAAGAAAATAATGACTCATCAAAATCGACCACACTTACCCTTTTGTACTCCTAGGCAAAATTAAAGAGTAAAGCAAAGCAAGGACATCACAAACATAACAAGAGAGACAAAAAGACACAATACAAACAGACACGACACAGACAAATGGAAACACATCTAACACAGAAGGATTCAAAGCTGCAAGGTATCCATGAACATCATCCAAGCAATTCAAAACATGTCAAGTACTCAGTTCAGCTTAAGGAGAGAATTGAAAGTAACATAACCTCACGAAATATGCACTGTATCACTCAAATCTCTAGGCTACTGTTTACTCTCAAAGCACCCCTGAAAAACAAACATCAAACAGACTTGGCAAGCCTCTAGAACGAACAACCAAACCAGAAACACATGCAGGTCAAGATCAGAAGGACTTTTCAAGGTTGTAATGGGGCTGAGGACAAGGTGTGGAACATATGGATAAGTAACTAAGCAACCAAGGAAATAGAGGAGCAATGGGGAATAAGTCTCAATCAAGCATGAAAGTAATCCCAAACACCAACACTTCCAACTTCGGTTCTCACACAATGCTCAAATCCAAACTCCTTTTTATTTCTTTTCTTTGTTTTCTTTTCTTTTCTTTTTGCTTTTTTTATACAAAGAACATGCAGAGAAACAACAATTTTGAAATCCCACCTGGGTATACAAATGAGCAATCCCGAGAACCAATAACAAGTGCGCGCATAACCACACTTGTTGTGCGCGACCACACTTAGTTGAGCACCCATTCCCAAAACAATTCCAAAGCTCTAAAATTTTCTAAGGTAGGAATAATCATGGTTTTTCAGGCTAAGGGCTTGTAATGAGCTGTAGAACAATGAAAGGGTATGGAGGCTCAAAAAGGGGTATCAACAGAAACAGTTCAAGGTAGGCTCATTTGGCTATAGTTTCACAAAAAATAATTGCCTAAATCATATCCCAACATGCACGTGTATCAGAAATACATCAGAAAGAGTCAAGCCAAGGCCATTGTGCAAGCATTCAAGAGGCAGTATCATACAACAAAGAACAGAGAGTGGCTCAAATTCTCACACAAGATAAAACAATTCCAAAAGCAACTTGACATGCAAAGACAAAGCAAGGATACCAGTTCACAGAATAACCAACAACTCATCCTCCAAAAGTGAAGTGAGTGTCCCAAACAGAAAACAAAAACATCACACTAATTAACACAAATTAACAAAAAGGAAACAAACAAACAGAAACAACAATAGACAGACTTGGACAAGTACAACAACTCGAGCATCATTAGTTCTAGTGGCTTTGGCTTACACCCATTTTGAAACATAATCAACAACAAGCAAGATGTAAGTGAAACCAAAAGAGACAGGGAAAGGGCCCATGAAATCTATACCTCAGACATCAAACACCTCACAAAATAGCATAGGTTGTTGAGGCATCTGTTGTCTCTAAGAAAAGGCTCCTCCTGCTCGTTGGCATTCCTCACATGTGCTACAAATCCTCCATGCATCTTTGAAGATGGTGGGCCAATAAAATCTGCAATCTAGCACCTTACGAGCTGTCCTTTGTGTGCCAAGGTGACCACCAGGTGCAGATGAATGACAAAATTTGAGGACCGAGTCAATCTCATGGTCCAAAATGCATCTCCTGGTAACCTGATCACTGCACATTTTCCACAGATAGGGGTCATCGCAAATGTAATACCTAGCATCGCTCTTGAGTTTATCACATTGAGCTCTGGATGCTAGGGGAGGTAAAACAGAAGCAGCAAGATAATTAACAAAGTTAGCAAACCAAGGTGAGGAAGAAGTAGAGAGTGTCAACAAACTTTCATCGGGAAAGTCATCCCGGATCGGTGAAGCATCATCCCGGATCGGTCTGCAACTAGGTTTTGTGCTCCGCTCCTATCACAGATTTCCAAATCAAATTCTTGGAGCCAGAGCATCCATCTTATCAGCCGAGGTTTTGATTCTGCCTTCTTCAACAGGTACTTAAGAGCTCCATGGTCGGTAAACACAACAACAGGAGAACCAAGCAGATAAGATCGAAACTTTTCAAGTGCAAAAACTACCGCAAGGAGCTCTTTTTCTATTATGGTGTAATTTGATTGGGCAACATCTAATGTCCTGAAGGCGTAGTAGATTACCCTCGGCTGCTTATCAATCCTTTGAGCTAGAACAACCCCTAAGGCATAGTTGGATGCATCAAACATAAGCTCAAATGGGACTGTCTAGTCGGGCGTCTAAATGATTGGAGTTATGGTCAGGGCCTTCTTAAGGCAATCAAAAGCCTCTTTGCATCTTTCATCAAAGATGAAGTCAACATCCTTTTGCAGTAGGTTGGACAGTGGGAGGGCCTTCTTACTGAAGTCTTGAATGACACGCTTGTAAAACCCTGCATGGCCAAGAAAAGAACGAACCTCTCGCACAGAAGAGGGGTAAGGCAATTGTGAAATAATTAAGATCTTGGCAGGGTCAACTTAAATGCCTTTTTTTGAAATTATGTGCCCCAATACTATGCCTTGTTCTACCATGAAATGACATTTCTCAAAATTGAGAACAAGGTTAGATTGGAAGCACCTGTTTAAAACTCTGTCCAAACTATCCAAACATGCATCAAATGAGGACCCATATACAGTAAAGTTGTCCATAAACACCTTTATGCAATTTTCAAGAAAATCACTAAAAATGCTAAGTATGCACCACTGGAATGTGCCAGGGGCATTGCATAGGCCAAACGGCATCCTCCTATAGGCAAAAGTGCGAAAGGGGTAGGTGAATGTGGTTTTCTCTTGGTCCTCAAGTGCAATGTGAATTTGAAAGTAACCAGAAAACCCATCAAGAAAGCAATAGTGGGACTTACCTGCCAAGCGCTCAAGCATCTGATCAATAAAAGGCAAGGGGAAGTGGTCTTTTCTGGTTTCTTGATTTAGCCTTCTGTAGTCAATGC
>Ga0214544_1006491_pt1 | contig 21517 bp, 13 predicted proteins | sample CNSS3metaG_FD_160074 | JGI IMG/M metagenome (GOLD analysis project Ga0214544, IMG submission 160074) | Root nodule microbial communities from cowpea collected in UCLA plant growth center, Los Angeles, California, USA - CNSS3 | ecosystem: Host-associated > Plants > Roots > Nodule | place: USA...
ATATGTTGATTGGCTCTAGCTTACCCGTTTTGTTGCATGGTTGTGATGTATGTGGCTGTTCTTTCTTGCGATGATCATCAACTTGGTTGATGGGAGCAGATGGGCGAGGTCCTCGTGGTCAGCAAGGGAACGGTGATCCAGCAGCTTAGCCATCCGGGCTAGATTTCGAACGTCTTTCTTTCATGTTTCTTTAGGGCTATGGCCCTTGTATTTTGTTGTTACCGGATTTGTAAACTCTTAGTCAAACTGATTATCCTGTTTTGTTGGCATCATGGTGTGCCTGGTTTAGTAGGGATGATGTCGGGAACCCCAGAACTGCGTGATTTTACTATCTTATGTGTGACGTTTCCTTTAATTTTGATTAATAATTAAATGGGACGTTACAGTTCTCAATAAAAAGAATCTATTTTGTTTTTACACTACAAAGCTCTGTTTACATAACTTTATTTCATTATTTAAAGAGCTATAGAAAAAAGACAGAAAAATAATGAAAAATGTATTAGGAAAGCAATCATAATTTTTTTTATCAAGAATAAAAAATATAACTCCAACAATTTACCAAAGATAAAAAATACATTTTAGTCTTCTCAAAATCTTCCATCTTCCGAAAAATGACATACTATGACCCAAAATAGTTAATAATATTTTGATCAAAATATAAATAAAAAAGAAAAATTGGCCTTACAATTGATTTAAGAGTTTTGTTAATAAAAAAAAAAAAAGAAGCTTTTCAACATCAGTTTTCAACAGAGTTAAAAACATGGTTTTTAAATCGAATTTTCAAAATCCTATTTAAAAACACACATATTAAATTGATTGTATTGAAATCTATTAAAATGACGACCTTTCAAATTGGTTTTCTCTGACGTTGATTTAAAATAGTATTTTTAAAATTTGTACATTATTATCTAACTTGATGATAATGGAAAAGACATAAAATTTGGAGATGAAGTTTCCATAGCTAACCAAAAAAATAATAATAATAAAGATAATAAAAAAATACTCTAAATTAATTATATTCCTTTTGTTTTCATTTTCATTGAAACTTGTGTTTGGTGGAAGTGGTAAACAGTTATGATACATTACAAATTATGAATGATTTTGGATTGAAAATAAACATGTTTAACCTAATAAGGCATATCCAGGGATTGAGGAGATGGCTTAGTTTCTCTTCTTGCAATCATTCTCATTCTTATCTCCAAGAACACAACCACAATCACCAAGATACCAATACTCACTCCATAAGCAAGAAACCACTTAGATCCTTCTCCTCCCAAATGGAGTCCATAAAATGTGTTAAGAATTGCAAAGATAATCAAAATCCTCCCCACATTATGATGATACCAATTCCAGTACTTTCTTATCTTTGATTCTCTTCCTGGTCTTAATATAATGGCCAACACCTATCAAATCAAATCATAAATAAACAACATGAGTGAAAATAACTTTGGTTTTGTATCAGAAAACGAGTTTGATATAAAGCTAAATGAGAGAGAAATTGGTTAGTTAATTAACCTGTAGGAAGCCAAGGATGATGATGAGGATTCCTACATTTTTGTGATGTGTGACTTTGAGATTCCTAGCTAAGAGCAATCCACATAAAACTCCAAATATGCCAGCAAGGAACCCAAATGCTTGAATTGAAGCATGCAGATAAAACCACATGGGATCCCTTTCTTTGAAGTATCGAGCAATTATGGCTCCTATTATCATTAGAATGCTCCATCCCATTATGTTCAGAACTCCATGGCTTCTTCGAAGATTTAGGTTAGAATTGTTTCTAGTTGAACCTCCTGCAAGACAACAAAAGTTATTGCAACATTCAGATTTAGCCACTCCAATGTATAATTCACAATCTTAAGAGGTAGATTTTAAGGTCAAATTTCCATTCACTTATGTATCATAAGTTTGTCTTTTCTCTTGTTCATCAGAAATCTGTAACATATTCTCGTGTCAAGACATATATATTTCGAGCCTGAAACTACATTAATACTACATTAATAGTGGTCTTATAGTGGCTTTATGTCATATGGTACGATAGGTTTAACAATCAATAAATTTCAGTATGATAGACTTTGGATAACTCTGACACCATCTTAAGAATGAACTTTAGGCCTATAAAATGAGCTTATATAAATTCACCTTATTTCTAATTGATATATGGATGTAAGATTTTCAACAGACAATTCTTATCACTTTTCAATTCATCAAATAGTATCGGTGCTACTTATTATGCTGGCATTGTGCTTCAAAAACTATACATAAACAAAGACCATGCTGAAGCTAGTCTAGTGTTAGATTTTTCTGATGACTCAATTGAAAAAGTTTCACAATTGATGTTGATGATGAATAACAAAAGGGTTCTTCACTAACCTTTTGAATAATCAATGGTTATTGATGTCTGATCAATATGTTTGGGCAAGTCATAGCGTGGATAATCAGGAAACTGGCCATTGGGTCCAATGGCAAATATGAGATCGGTAGAAGGTTGTGTGGTCTTCAATTGGAAGATTAAGTAACCAAGTGAATCAGTTGCTGGAACAAATGATGCATTCATAATATAAAGATCACTTCTGTCTTTAATCACTTCATCTTCTGATTTTCCACCCAGATAGTAATATTTCATGCCCCCAGCACCTGGTGATGGCATCCACCCCACAATTGCACTAGAACCCACCATGCTTCCATCTTTCGAGAACCCTATTGCTGCATAAGCTTTTGGGTCTAATGGGAATGAAAATATGAAACTCCACACATCTGATGAAGCCTTAGCATACTGATCACAGAATCAAACAAAAAAAAATAAGATATACACTCAAATTCAGTTTATGTATATCTCAAATAGTCTAATGAATATGTTTAAAGTTTTGCTAGAAGTTAACTTTAAGTTTATCTCAATTCTATAAAATTAGCTTGTAAAGTGAGGTTTGCATCCACTTATATATTATAAAATTGTCTTATCTCTAATCGAGCAAGTTTTGTTATTCATATGATGGAGTTGTTCATAGAAAATCAACACTTCTGAAAAGTTTATTCAGTGTCTGTTAGAAAATTTATGGACAAAAAATGTAAGACACGTACTCTAAGGATGAAACTGTGAGCAGGCCAAACAGAACTGCAGAGGAGTGAACTTGTATCGAAAGGGATAGGAAGCTGAAGTTGCAGCAATTTAGAGGAGCATGAATCTTGAGAAGTCACAAAGGTTGATGAATTATAGAGCATGACGAACAAGATTATCTGGCAGAAACTTGTTAACTTCATCTTTGTGTGGAGGAAGATAATTAAGAACCTAAGACAGCAGAAGTAGCTACTAATGATGTGTCACTAATTATGTTCAATTTTATAGTGAAAAACTATGATCATCCTTGAAATTATAAATGGTTGTTTTTGACAATTGGCATTGCCGGCTGGAAGAAGACATGCAGGCACTGCTATTGTTTCATTCAAATGTTAGATAAGACCAACAAGCCAAACTGCGTACGGTGTTAATTTTCAGCGACAAAATCAACCAAAATGGTGTCATAATAAGTTAGTTTGAGGAGACTTTGTTGTCGGAACTACCGTCTTGTAGCATGCCACTTATCATGGTAATAATGATATACCTTCATAATGTAGAATTGTGTCTTTTGTTCATAAAAAAATTGCAACCTTCTCACAGTATCTAGTATAACACCAGTTGTTAAACGTTGGGAGTGGAAATCTATTTTTTAATTAATGAATGTTTACTTTATTAACAATAGTGTTTTGTATAATCTCATTTTTATATAATGTAATGGACTACTGACAGCAATTTGTTGAAGCCAGCTTTGGCTTTAAGAGGAAGAGGCATGCATGATTAAAATATATGTTAAACATAAAATTAATCGATGAGCAATCCTCTTGGTACAAAAATAAGTTACAAATGGAACTAAACTTGCAAATAAAAAGGCAGTGGTGAAAGAAATAAAAATGTTTGAAGAAAAGAATTCAGTCTTTACTGCAGAGTTGTGTCTCAAAAGTAAGTGCCATTGTAAGTAATATGGCCAGCACAATCCCATAACCTATATTCCATCCATTTCCCTCCTTCCCTAATTGGATTCCATAGAAAATGTTAGCCACAGCTAGTATAATCAAAATTCTCCCCATGTTATGATGGTATAAATTCCAATACTTTCTCACTTTTGATTCCTTCCTTGGTCGACCAAGCAAAGCCATTACCTACAAAAAAGTTTTTGAGTATTCTAGCTCTTAGGATACATAGTTTGAAAAAGCTTTAGATAAAATGCAGAATTACGAAAAATGTAAAAATAAATAAACTGGTATATATACCTGGAAACAGGCTAGAACGAAAATGATGATTCCAAGAGCCTTGTGAAGACTAACGTCAACATGGAGTTGATTATTCAACACAAAACCACTGATTACACCAATTACTCCCAGAACAAAACCCAAGAATTGAACTGAAGCGTGAAAATAAAACCAAAATGGATCCCATTCCCTGAAGTAACGAGCAACTATTGCTCCCATTATGATTAGGATGCCCCATCCCAAGATATTCAGCACTCCATGGCTTCTTTTCAGGTTCATATATGAGTTTCCTAATGCACTCGAACCTGTTTCCAATAATCAAACCTTTTTAATGTTCGTTACCAACAAAAATAAAACAAAAACTTTTCAGTGTCATCCCTAATATTCAAATATGACTACTATATATATATATATATATATATATCTATTTACGAACTTACCGACGGCAAGCATGAACAATAGTAGCATTTCCCATTTTACATTAAAATCCACAAGGAAGAACAAAATGTCGACCTTTTGGCCAAGCTCCATATATATATATATATATATTATTGCTGATTAAAAAAACAGTAGAAAATTTTTTATAATTGTCACTGTAAAATTTAGGACTAATAGTTGTCTTAAACTAGTATGTTCAGTACAGAACATGCACTGTAACTAACAAGTGTTATGGGAAAGGAGTTAATGACCCAAATTTAGTTCATAAAAAAAAAAAATATATATATATATATATATATATATATATAAGAATAAAAGAAAAAAAAGACATGTGGGTTTGGTAGAAGGTCGAGTCAGATTTACATTTCAACTAGATTATTCTTACATGAATATGAGAAAAAGAATGTCATTTCAACAACCACAAACCACTGCGAATAGTTTTTGAGAGCAAGAATGGGCCAGGTATTGGTCCAATCATTTGTCAAAATCAACTCAACCAAAAGGTCATCGCTAGAATAATCTTGATTGGTTTACATGTTTTCGATATATCATCTTTTTCAAACCTTGTCATATGCACATAATTGGTATAATTGTTTTCGAAATATCATCTTTTTCAAAACCTTCTATTTTCTTTGTATAAAATACTGTAAACAAAATTGTGTAGCCAGGAATAAAATTGCTCAAATCACAAACAAATGAGACCAGATTCTGTCATTTTTGCAAGTATCAACGCATTACATTTATAACTGTTGGATGAAGATTGGAAGTTGCGAGTTAGGATTTGAGGTTTAAGTTGATTAATCAAGATAAATACGAGTTGACTGGTTTTAAATTGTTAAATTTGTGAAAAAGGATGAATTTGTTAATTTCTTCTCAGAGTTAATCTATTGACAAGAATGTGAAAAAACACTTGCATGGCTGATTCTTTTGACTAACCTGTTGCGTAATTCAACGTAATGGAGACTTTGTCTTGGTGGTGTGTTAATGCAAAACTTGGTGGTGAAGGGAACACACCGTTAGGTCCAAAGGCATAAATCAAGCGGGACAGAGGTTGGTTTGTTTGTAACTGGAAGGCCATGTACAAACGTGAGGACTGTGATGTAATGAAGGTTGAGTTGGTGAGAACGTTTAAGTTGCCTCTATCTGGCACCACTTGGTTTGGTGCGAGTCCTGTTAGATAATATTGTTTCATGCCTCCACCTGCCCCATTGGATGAGATCCACCCCACAATGGCACTTGAACCCACCATCCCTCCATTGGGAGAGAACCCCATTGCTATATAAGAATTTGTGTTCGGTGCAGAGAGAATGAAGCTCCATATGTTTGGAGAAGTCTGAGAATACTGCACAGTTAACGTATGCATATCCTGTTAGTAGGTTTCATATTAATCTCATGATTGGTCATTCCAAACCTATTAATTCATGTTTTGAACTAACCTATTAATTCAAGAATAATGCACGACTTACTCTAAGGATGTAGCCCTGAGCATTCCAAACAGGAAGACAATTGAGATTGGTCGTGTCAAAGAGGAGAGGAACACTGAGGTTTAGCTTGGAGACACAGGAGTCTGCTGCTGCTTGTGAAGTACTTCCATCTACTTGTGAAGAATTTCCATTCCCTTGTGAACTTCCAATGTTGGCTGAAACATGCAAACAAATAGTGAACATAAGAAATGCTATAGATATCTTCATTTCTCTCTAGTGTTTATGCTTGTGTTGTGTGATTGCAAACGTATTCATGAGATTGTTAAAGCAAGAAAGACGTACTGCTATATGATTAAGTAAAGGAAAGGGAAAGATTGATATAATTAAACAATGGTATAGGTAGCAGTGTATCAATAATTATGGCCTAATTCGATTTAGTAGATTTGGTGAAAGGAAGGCTAGGTAACTTAAACCATTAAGTTTCCTTCATTCATAATAAAAGATTGATTTTGATAATGGGGAAAATTTACGCGAATATGATATAGATCAAACTTTTTAGGTTATCAGACAATAAAGTGTTGTCAAATGTAAATTATGAAAAAGCAATCTCTCCCGAGATTTTCTGAACTTATATTGACTTTGTTTTTTAATTCTTGGAAAGTGAATAAAATAACATTTAAAAAAAAAATTAAAGTATCCCTATACGTATGCGGTCAGTGATCGTAGTGTGCTAACTAAACACGGTGTTCTATAACCTCCATTCTCCAAAGAATAATTTGTCACGTTTGAAAAAAAGTCGTTATAGTCTTCTATATTTCTGGTTTAATGTGATTAAATTCATTAATAAAAAGGGTTAAATCTATATGTTTTTAAAAGTTTAAAGATGAAATTCATTAATATAAAATATTTTTATTGGAAGAATAGAAACCGAAAGCACTTTTTTATTCTATCGTGTTGTTGATAATTTTATTAACACTACCAAACTTCAAATTTAGAATGAATGAAATGGGGTGGGTGGAAGTGGAATTTGCTTTATTTTCTTATAAGTCTCGTCTAGGATGAAAACTTAAATTGAGAATTTCAATATCATTAAATAGAATTAGAACTAGTTTTTTTTTTTTTTTCTTTTCTATTTGATCTTTCCATCATTAACTCTTTGTGTCGTATATTTTGTTTCTGTATATATTTATCACTTCTATTTCAACTTAGGTCCCTCAAAGCAGGCAACTCTCAATAATTATTGTCCGGTTTGTTTGTCTTTCTTTCTCTTGGGTCAGTATACTTTCCGTCTACCCAAAAGTTTAGCGTTACTTATTACAAATAAGTGTTGTAGTTCAAGAAAAATATTTTTTACACTTGCTTCGTTTGCTCTAAAGTATATAGATAAGCAAAAATAAATAAGATCAAATCGTCTATATACTAATAAAAGTAAAAAAAAAAAGTTTTATACTGTTATTATTTCATTATTAGGTATTATAAGTTTCCTCGCTTTATAAAAACTACTTAATATACTTAATATCGAGATGATTTTCAATTTATTGATATTAAAAATATACTAACAAAGCATAAAAATTAAATTCAATAAATAAATAAATCTTATTTCATTCAACCTGCACTAAAAGTGACCAAAGATTAAGATCAACAACGTGAATTTATAATAATAATAATAATAATAAGTGCATAACCAATGATGATGATACGACTTTTTAAAATAAAATACATGTTGATAATTGCCTAAAGGATGTTTTATCATTACCATCGTCTGAAACTTCTAAATTAATTGGAAGAGAAAAAACATAAATAATGCATCTTATTGAAGTTTTATTTGGAAAACAGAACAGGATATTTAAAGTCCTGGCAAAAATTTACACCGAGATCGTGTGAAATATGTATTTTTTTTTTTTACAAATTATTCGATTTTTATTTTACTTTTGCAGTTTAAGATAATATATTAAAATTTCAGGGAATAAAACATTAGTTATTTATTTTTTCGCTAAAAAATTTTAAACAAAAATTTTCTCTTATTAATTTTGACTTTGATTTTTTCACTAAAACTAGTACAATAGAAATAGGCTAAAAGATATTATATATTTGGAGAGAGAAACTACGGTTTTATAAATAAATTCTAGAATAAAATTATGAAGTATTTAATGTAAATATATGCGTTGACAGGGGAAATGGAAATACGGTTAAGATAGATCCTAAGCTAAGACTTAAAGTTGAAGAATTAGATTGCTTCAAATGAAGTCGATCAGGTTGTTATTCCATAACTTCCAAGTCGGAGAGAACATAAAAACACGTGTGAATCTAAGACTATAGACTGTGGTTGCTACCCAGACCAGTTGTCGGCTGTTTTTTCTCTCTCTCTCTCCCTCTGTCTCGAAAAGAAGACTCAATATTCTAAGAAATGGAACTGCGTTGCTCACAACCAACAACTTAAGTTCCACTATTTACTCTTCTCTACTTCATTTGGCTTTTACTAGTATAGTTTTTGATTGAACATATCACCCACTCTATAATGCCCAACCAAAGAATTCTCTAGCTGAATCAATGAATTCTGAATAGTATGCCGTCAAATTTCAACCACAGGCATAATGACATATAATGACGCTCACTTCAATATTACCCACTAATCATATTTATGATCACCTTGCACCAATAGAGTTCGAAGTAAAGAAAAGAAAAACATATATTATTCACTACTGGTTAACTTTGTTTTTGTTATCAGAAGTTTGTAAAAAAATTAAAGGACTTAATTATTTTTTATTCTATAATTTGTTTATTTTGTTTAATTTAGTCTTATTAATAAAAAGAACATAATCAAGTCTTTTTATTTTAATTGCACCAAGTTAATATTTTTACACAATTAACAATATAACCATTAATCTGCACAAGTTAACATTAACAATTTTAATTTACAAGTAATATAATTTATATTCATTATATAGTGACAATTTATAGAACCACTAAAACTTTAAAAAAAAAAAACATCACATTGTTGCATTTTTAAAATTAAGGAATTTTACTAAATTTGAAAACAGTTACGTTATTGCATTTTTTAAATTGAGGGATTGAGACTAATAGTAGTTGAGGTGACAGGATGAACAAAGACTAAATAAAGAATAGAAAAAAAATTAAGATTTACTGTTCAGGCAATACTTTTTCAGATCAAGGCTAAAAAAAATCACAATAGCTTAGTTATTACCGACTTGTAAGAAAAATAATCATTATTTTTAGCTCATATACGGATAGTTTTTCCACATATTGTAGTTTAGAAATTAAATTTATTTAAAGAGAAGAATAAAAATCATTTACGAGAGTTTTGGGAAGGAGTTCAATTTATACTAACCTTTTGAGTAGTCTATTCTTGTGGAAATCTTGTCTAAGTGTTTGGTTAGTGCAAAGCTTGGTGGTGCAGGGAATAAACCGGTGGATCCAGTGGCAAATATCAGCGAGGACAAAGGATCAGCGGTTTGTAACTGAAACACCATGAACAGACGAGAGTTCTGTAGAGTGATGAAGGCTGAATTGGCTATCACCTGTAGGTTGCCCTTATCAGGAACCACCTGATTTGGAGTGACCCCACCAAGATAATACTGCTTGATCCCTCCACTGGCTCCTCTTGATTCCACCCACCCCACCATGGCACTTGAACCAACCATGCCGCCACTGACAGAGAATCCCATGGCTATGTAAGAATTTGTGTCTGGGGTAGAGAGAATGAAACTCCAAATGTTTGCATAAGTCTGAGCATACTGCAAAGTTTACACATAGGTTAGTATATACATGTGGTGCTATTGGAATAAGGTCATATAAATGTGATGAAATTCAAAAATGGTGCACTTACTCTGAGGATGAAACTTTGAGCATCCCATACAGAAAGGCAGCGAAGGTTGGTTGTATCAAAGGGGACGGAAACATTGAGGCTTAGATTGCTGGTACACGAGTCTGGTTCTGTACTTGCAAGGAAGAATGAACAAAGAAAAGTAATCACGAAGAAAAGTCTTAGAGCCTTCATTTGTCTCTATTATTATGCAAGTGGTGTCAGTTTGAAAGATGTGGTAAGCATAAGTCTAACAAATCTTATTGAAGCCGGGCTTACTATTCCTACTGAAGCTAAAAGGGGGGAAAATAAACGATGTAATGATTGTCATTTTGTAACTAACATGGTGCAGGGCCATTCTCAATTATGATCATAAATTGAAAACGAAGATTGAAGTACATGAAAGATTAAAAAACAAAAAATAAAAATGGCAAGTTTTTGTTGACTGAAGTCCGCCTGGTATTTCACTCACCAAATTAAAGGCAACACAAACTCCTACATGAATTCATACGTGATGCAAATGTATACAAAGAAACAGAGATGTAGGGTAAATTATAGGAAAAGTAAATATATTCATAATTCCATATGATACAACAACATATTCCATTATACGGTTGTACACTCTTCCAATAATAAAGAAAATGATAAAGCCCAGACTCCAAATACATGGCAACAGGCTCGGTCAGACTTTAGCACGTCTAGATCCCAATCCAAATGTCCAGGTCTTTCATTCTATTCACTTGTCTTCAAATTGATGAATGGTACAACATCTCTAGATAATTTTATTCGTGTGCCTTTGTTCTTTCGCAAGATACAGAACTTTACAGATAGAAGTACAGTACCATAGCCTTATAGAGCTGCATCATCAGAGGCCTGACTTTGAAGTCCATCGCGCCCTACAAACGCATAGATAATTGTGGCATTAATAAACTGCAATGGATTTCCTAATCCAACGTAATGATCAACGTTTTCACACAACTTTGGGCCGAATTCACGAGATAAAAAAAAATCATATTAAAAGGTATGTTTAAATCAAAGAAATTTCATCCACTAAGTAATAATACTTAACAATAGGGACAGCAATAAAATAGCAGCAGATAACAATTACAGACTGCCTAGTACCTCAACAGAAACCTGGACAAAAGCAGCTCCTTCTAAAGGAAAGACCCCTTTCCAATCTCTATATTTTTGAAATTTGAGGTAAATTTTTTCAACAAATAAGCAATTAAGTTGAACACCTTCTAAAAATGCTAGGTATCTATATAGGATGCATGGATATTTAGGAATATTTTGTTTTACATCAACTGTTAGTCCCCTTACTCTTCTGGGCCTGTGTTTGCCCGGCTTAGGTATGCCTCGCAATTTAAAACATTCATTTATTGGTATACTTTCAGATGTTATGAAAAGTCTCACATGATTACAAACACGTACCAAATATCGGTGATACTCTTGGAAATTTCATACCGGAGACATCTTTATTGGCACCGGGATTCTCACTCAAAGCCACTACTGGGATTGAGATAGTATTAACGTAATTGAGCAGTTTGCAAACTAACTACCATAGTTTATATTATACCAACAACAAAAAATTCCAATTCTATTAATTATCTTCAGCCAGGTATGTGAGAGGGTAAGTATCCTGTGGCAGTTGGAGAGGGACAAAACTGTTTTCAAGTGATTTCTTGGCCCAAAAAACAATTCCTTGGCTCCCCATCTGTTTTAAGCCCAGGACTACCTCAAGGGTGTAGCATTAGCAATCTTGGATTAGCAAGGATTGGGAAGCCTTTTATCATACTTAATTCAACCAACAACAACCAACATGTTACTACAATTAAATCAAAAAGGGAAAAAACAGCTAATGAACAAATTAATCTGCGGCCACCTACCATTGATGAAGTGCCAATAGTAGTCGATAGTTCAATTCACATTAAATTAGTCTAACCAAACTCGTGCCTCAGGTCAATCAATTTCATATTTTTCCACGAAGTCCAAAAAAATATTAACCATTTTCCAAAAAAATGCTTCATTACATGCTAACTAGAATAGACTATAAACCATCTCCTTCATCCTTAATCCACTGGTCTCTAATGTGAATATGTAAGTTATAGAAAATTAGTTTCATGGCTAAGAGCAAATGAAACAGAACTAAAAATAAGGATATAAAAGATGAAACGGCAATGAACTTACTTCCAGAAAGCGGCTCAGGCAAGCTAACATATTTGGGACAAGATCCTTTTGAAGTAACCATGTCAATTTTATCATCAGAACTAACAGCACAATCTCGGGGCTGCAAAACGGCAGACAATATATTCTATAGAATTAATAATGGCCAAATTACTGTTTTTGAATAGAATACCATGAAATCATAGAATTAATGGGGATTCTCTCATAATGTACATGAAAGTTTGTTTACCAGTGGCGTATTTCTTAAATTTCTAAAAATAAACCAAATTCCTGCAATTCTATACATTGAGTTAAATGTTTGTGTCATACATGTCTAAAACATCTCAATGATCTCACAACTATTACATATGTTTTATGCAGTATTACGTCAAAATTGACCAGAGTACAATACTGATATCAATAATTGAAAAGTCTAGTTACCGAAGACTAAACTATTTATCTCTCAACTCATCAAATGATATATCTAAATATGCCAATCTCCCACCATAAATAAGACAAATATTTGAACATATTTTAGTTTCTTGTGTGCTAAACATATATTACAGACTAGAGCAGATTACATACCTGGAAGTCCTTGTAAAAGCATAGACGAAGTTCCTCGATAGAATCTTTTGAGCAAATTATTAAAGGAGATGCATGAAAAGCATTCTCAATGGCAGAGATAATGCCTCCAAGGGGATACCTTTCTGTATTAGAGGGAACATATCCAGCATCATTTAGAACACTCTGGAGAAGTGTGAAAAAAACAATACTCAGAGTGTGTCCCAATGCAGGCGAGCATTAGTTCTTAACAACAAAAGAGTTTTACAAACACAACTGGTAGTCGTTCTTAAAACAGAGTAAACACCAAACCAATTAAGCAGTTTTTCAACAATTGAGAACCTGTGACTGAGATTTTAAGTCTTCAATGCCAATTGACAAGATGGCAGCCCAAGTTGCCAACAAAATTTTGGTATAATTTAGGCTTTGTGCATGTATTTGGGCCATACTACAGCAACAGACTAATTGGAGTGGTTCAGCAGATAGGAAAAAGAAAAATGAAAATGTAATAGGTGCAGAACAGAGAAAAAGAATGACTATATTCAGTTGAGCCAATTTGTAAGAACTTAGAGGCAGAATTGAAAAGAATAAAGCACTCCCAGAGTACTTGAGAAACCCTAAAGTCTCCTCCCAATACTTCCTCCTCTGAAACTATTCTCTCTCGTGGCTAGCTTCTCCTTTATAGTCATAGCCTAACTATCTCTTACATATTCTCAAATGCACCATGGCCAAAAAGACCGCTAATTAATGAATTCATTAATCAACAGACAAACTCTAGTAACCGGAGGAAGGTATTATTGGTTAAATAATCCATTAATCAGCACTGAAACGTTATAACTATTGCAGGAGGAATCATGGGATGCTTAACTTATTAATGAATATATAAGTTTATTAGTTTTTATGGGTGATTGGAAGGGGCAAGACAGAAGTAAAAATTAACAGTTGCATTGAATAATAACCTTTAATTGTCTAACTATTAGTATTCAGTAAAGAATGTTTCGAGCTTTATCTATGAGGAAAAATGACAATGATCAATGGAATGGGAAAACGTAGAAATTTATTTAAGTATATCAATGTATTTTGATCACATTTCATATGAAGTCATAACCTAAAGAAAAGACAGAAAATTCTGGTACCAAGTAAAACAAAGATTTTGCAAACTTACAGTAACATTGTATTTGAAATAGAGATTCAGAACTCCCACAAAATAATCATATTCGTTTCGAAATACAGGATAAGAGCAAGTGCCATGTTTCTCTGCAAATGAAGTTACAGTATTAGAAAATAGGAATATTAGTACAAGAAAACCACATCATTTTGCCTCAGAAAACAGCAAAAAGAGTAAAAACAAAGATGTATTGGAAACTTTGAACATTTTGTTCCGCACCAATTTAACACTGGTACAGCTAACGCTATCCACAAGTTGCAGGTTTTAGGAAAACAACGCAACTAGTACTCAAGAAAAACAATGTACAAACTCATTAAACCAAGTGAGCAAGCAAAAGCAATGAAAGATTATTACCCCACTGCCGATGCCAGCCAGGTTTGATAACCCAAGAAGCGCAATTGAAAAAAGAAAAATTAGAGTCCATAATAATTTAAGGTTGAATAGGAAACTAATTAATATCAACAACCACCTCATGAGCCCAAAATGTTCCTTTCCCACCATGGCATACTGATGGCTTGCCACAGCTCAATGATGGCCAATATTGCTCTAAAGCATTAGTCAAAGTCGATATCTACACACAAGATGAAACAATGGTGGAAATGGAGAGTTTATGCAAACAAATTAGTAGAGGACACCAAGTTGTAATAGTATATAAAAGTAACACTAATGCAACCAACCAAATACAAACAATTAACACTTGAAAAAGCATTAAAATATTGCAGTTTTGAAAGCAAAAAAAAAAAAGTATCTTGGCTTTGTTCAATCAATAGTTAATACTTTATCATTGAACCAATTACCTAGTAAAACTAAAAGAAACGGCCATAAACTTTCCACTACAACTCTTTATTTGTGATAAAATGACTTGCAAAATAAGGCTGGGTAATATACCTCTTTCGGATTGAAACTGGCTCTAGAACAACAGGATGGCCAAGTTCCATCATTGTAGTCAGGCCAGAGTCCATCTATCATACACGTAGACATAACCTGTTAAGCTATTTGTTGCTGGAATCTCAATACTCAACGGACATAAGCAAAACGATCAATATGTTGTTTATCACCAAAAACAGATTTATTTTTAACAAACAAAGAAATCTAAAAGAAAATGATTGATGACGAAGAAATGACAGACAAAAGAACTCACAGGAAGAAACAAAGACCAAAAAGTCATACTTAAGCTAATTTCTCAAAGAGTTAAAATTTTAGTAGAATTTTACAATATTTTTCTAGACCGGGCCAGGGATTCACACCTGAGAAAAAGATATTGACTCAGAACATAGTCAATGCAAGTAGGAAAGTTGAAGTAAAACTAGTAATAAGTATTCCACATGGTCTTCAGCATAGTGATGTTTTTGCATACTTATTTCATAGAAAAACAAAAAGAATTCCACATGGTCTAAATTTACAACAACAACCTCAAAAGAATAAATTAACACGGAATATAATCACTGCAAGTAGTGGAATTCAAGAAAAACAAGTAACAGGTATTCCACGCAGACTAAACTTAGAACGATAACCTCAGAAGGAGAATTTAACTCAGAACACAGTCAATGCAAGTAGCCAAATTGAAGAAAAACAAGCAGTAAGTATTCCATGAGGTCTAAATTCACAACAACAACATGCAAAAAGTATTCCACCACCACGACAATGCCGCATTTGAAACCTAATACTCACGTATTGTGAATATTTTTGGAAAATTGGAGCTGCAATCAGAAACGTAAACATGTCAGCTTCTCATCAAGTGCTTCACATAAGTTGCATAACAAAAAAACAAAATACAAAGCTTACATAAAGTTTCTTAGCTACCTTTGCCATTATTTTGCCATCAGAATTAGAGTTTTATTTTGCTAACTCGCCTAGATTTGCATTAAAAATCCACACAAATTACCGAAGTAAAATTCCAATTCTGATCAGACAATAACACGAAAAGCAGCTGTAGAACTATAACTAAGTTTTGTCCTATCAAAAATCCATTCCATAGAGTAATTATAATCATCAACAAAAAAAAAAAGTCCAAATTCGACCAAAAAGACACAATAAAAAAAGATTAATCACTCCACGTTTTCAAGTCAAAGTAAAAATGCAAAATGATCAAATCTAAGAATTGAACCAATGGAACGTAACAGAATGAGAAATGGAAAGGAAAACGTGGCGTAAATTACTAGATTACCCTCTGCAGCAACCGTTGGTGGGACAGCAACTGCGCGTGCGCTGGCAGTAAGTGCCAGGCCATTGCAAGGCCAACGCGAAATAGTCAAACTCTCGCTGACCGTCGAACGATGCAACCGACGCGGCGCGTGCTGGAGGCGTCGCCGGCGCTGTCAGCGCGAGAATAGCGAGCACCAGCCACGAAATCGAAGGAGGCATCGTTCGTTTTCCGTTGTTGGCGATGGTTATGTCCAAATAGATAGGAGAAGATGAAGAGTACTAGACTATATATAGTAGTAGAGGAAAGGTGAGGTAGTTTGGCATGTGCATTTTAAATTACTTGCAATTGCAACCTTCTTGAGTTTCACACGGAACCCAAATAAATCAGAGCCTCTCTATTCAGAGTATATTCTAAAACATATCCATCTAATATCAAAGTAATGTTTTAAAGTAGAGTTTTAATTTGATAGAAATAATTTCTTATTTAATGGAATGCTCAATTCTAAATAATATTTTAATTTACGATAAATTACTTAAATTACTATTCAAGATTAATTTTACCTCTTCCTATAAAATCTTTCAAACGAAGTTATTTCAATAATCAAATTAATATTTTGGGTAAATTTACCAAAAAAACAATGGTTTTGTGAGAATTAATTTCGTTTTAAAACAAAAAATAAGTCTTTACATGAGAAAAAAAAATGAATGATATGAAGTTGGAAAAAAAATGTAAAACAATAATAGTAAGATAGAAATTTTTAATTCATCACACAACTTTTTTTCATAAAAATTTACAAAATTAAACTACTATTCTAAACACATTTTTGAAATTGTAAATATTTTGTTATGTCAAAAGTAGTTGAAATCAATAAAATATATTTTCAAAACATGAGTATAAGATTAAATAGTTTTTAATGACCAAAAGAAATATGAAAATTGGTAATATCTTTTAGTCAATTTGAATTTATGTTTATTTTCAAAATTTATTACAAGTATCATCAACAATATTTTAAGATTAACATTGGCTGAAATTGTTTCGAATTAATTATGAGTGACATTATGTAAGTTGACATTAATTGAGTTTATTTCTTTTAACATTGTTGGATAGATTTTGCTGACTTTTTTTTTATCAATGTCAACTTAAAATTTTCCATAGTATCCATTAACTACAAAAATAATTCTATAAACCACGATCATCAAGATTACTATAGAAAGTTTGTAGTGGGAAGTTTCATATCAGAAAAAAAATCCTAATTAATATTAGTTGAAATATTCACATATTTACAAAAATACAACCACGATAATAAATAATAAAAAAAATAATATTATATACATACAAAAAATCACAAGTAAAAATATAATTTTCGGTTAAAACATTATACGATCAATATTAATTTAAAATATTCTTATTAATATCGGACACCAACTATAATTATCATAGACTAAAAACTAAAAATTAATGGATGGTCCGTTAGCAGTCTGATATTGGATGAAATAAAATGTTCAAAAAAGTTCGTTAGGATATATTCTAATATGATTGTGATATTATGTTAAAAGTGAATTTAAAACCTAATTCAATCCTACAAAATTGACTTATAAAGTAAGAATTACAATTTACTTTAAATTAAACTTTTATTAATTCACGCGTCACTTCCAACATTTATGATCTATCTCTTAATAAATTTCCCCCCAAATTTATACATACTATTTTTTTTTTTTTTCATAAATCTAATTTTTATATTTAAACAAAATTACCAATCCATCTTTCTCCATCGCACGGTCTTCAAATTGAAGAAGAAAGAATGTCAAGAAGTCGATTGTTATGGTTCTCCTTCGGATTCACATCGGCATACGCCTTGTTTTCCCTATCCCTTTCCAAGGACTTAAAGGTTCAGCGTTTTGTGCTTTCCTCCTGCTTGGAACACGTTGGCGCTCTCGAAAATAGAATCTCCCAAATCGAATCCTCTTCTTCAAAATCTTCGTCTCCTCCCTCCTCTCCTTCAGCTTCCGATGAGGTCATTCATTTCTCTCTCCTTAGCTCTTTTTAATTTCTCGCCTAAATTGCCTTCTCTAGTTTTCTCATAATTTCTTTTATTTTCAATGGAGAAATTTCTTGCATGTTAGGTTTGCATCTCCTGGTTGATAAATACTTGCTCTTACAATTTCTGTATTAATAAGATTTTCTTTTATTATTATTTATGGTAAGATAATTGTTGTAACTTGTTTCTACCAATCTTGAATTTTCAGTGCTTCCTATGATACTGGTTTTGTACAGCAATTTAATTTAATGAAGTATGATATTATGATCTGGATAATGCAGCAATTCGATTAATTAAATTTAATTTGGTATAGTTTTTTGTGCATAGTGATCTTTGATTCATGGAATGAATATAGAACATGAGCTTTGCATACACTCTTTTTGCTTGAGATCTCGTATTTATCGTCAAAATGTTGAGGTAATCCTCATTTTAAGATAACACTCCGGTGTAGGAACATGTTTGATAAATTTGAATTTCATCATTACATTTGATAGGAGACAACATAATGTTTTCTGTTGCTGCTAATTTTAGAAGAGAGATTTTTCAATTGCAGTTACTTTTAATTCTTTCATGGTCACTCTCACATCTGAGTGTGCATTAAAAAACTTTTATTGTCTTTGGCAGGTTGAAGGTTAGATAATTTTCCGGTGAAATGAGTTCTTCTTCTTGGTTCTATGGGATCTATACTTTAATATTGGTAGAAGAAATTGACATAATAAAACAGACGCCGAGGCAACTTGATTTTTTTGTTCACGCTTTTTATTTTTTCTGGGAAATTAACCAATAGTGTTGAAAAAATGTGAAGACTTTTGAATTTTTAACTGTCTTGTTATTCTTGGTAAATTTTGATGAAATTTGATACGTTCAAGAAAATTATGTAAACCAATATCCTCTAGTCGGTTCTGGAAATAGCATGTGGTGAACTTGTGACTTTTTTTTTTCTATTGTTAAAACTTTTTTGCAGTTTCATTCATTTACAAGTCGTATAACCAAAATTGCAGACTGGACAATATGCACAAATACAACATATATAAATTTATAAATTTGAACAACAAATTTTGCACTTTTAAGAATTTAAATCTGTTTTCACTTTTTCGTGATAAATCTGAAAATTATAAGCATAAACACAATAAACATAAGGAAATAGATCATGGTCTATGTGAATATCAAGATGGATAGAAGGATAAGATCTCTCATATCACATGCAAATCTTACCATTAGAAACCTTTTGTAAAGCATTTTTTTTTTTAAAGAATGCATTTTCTCATTTTTTGGAGAATCTTTGAGTCAAATTAAAAACCCTAAACAATGAATTATCATTATCTTAAAACCAGCACTAAAGAGCATAGAAAAGCAAGGTACCTATAATTAGTTTATGGAATTATTTGCCGTTAGCTTCATAGCACGAACCACGATCTGATAACCCTGTATTCAGATATCCAATTTCAAGGTTTGGTTTACTGATGGTCCAATCCGGTTCACTTATAATTTGGTCCAGTTCACTAACGGTTTGGTCGGTTCACTAACGACTCACTATGGTTTACTAACGGTCCGGCCAGTTCATTGACAATCCAGTCCAATTCAGTTTGGTTTGATTCAGTTTGATTCGGTGTGGTTCAGCTCAATCCAATCTGATTTGGTCTGGTCCATTCTGTTTCACTAATGATTCGATGCGGTTGACTAACAGTCCAGTCTGGTTCATTGACAATCCAGTTTGGTTCACAGACGGTCCACTCCAGTTCACTAACGGTTTGGCCTGTTCATTAACGGTATGATTTGGTTTAGTGACAGTCTGGTCCGGTTCACTGACAGTTAGGTCTGATTCACTAACGATCTTATGCGATCCACCAAAGATTTGATCTGGTTCACTAACGACCTGGTTAGATTCACTGACATTTCATAACGATGCAATGTAGTTAAAAATTAATGCAAACTAATTTTCAGTTCAAGGTGATCTAATTTGTTGTAATAATACGGATTGTAAATTTTACTTCATCTCACCAAGAAATCATACTTAAATTAGAGTGGACGGACTAATTTATTGGAAGAGATATTTTTAAAAATGTGTGATCAACGTAAATAATACGTGAAAATATGACATAACTAAATAGTCTTATTCTTGTTATATATTTTATAATTCAATGTATTTTTGTTTTTTTCAATAGTTGAATGAATATTATTTTCATATTTAATTAAATTTTATTTCTCCTATATTAATTAAGTCTAAAATTTATAATTTCATTTTTAAATATTGTTTTTTTTTAATTTTTAAATTTTTTCTTTTTGTATTTTCTTTTTATACTTAAGTCGAGTTGAGTCAATCCCGATCAAAATTTGGTCGAGTCAACCTCGGCCTAAATTTGGTTGTACTCGATGAGTCGGCCCAAACAAAATTTGGTCGTATTCGGGTGATTCGACCGCAACCAAAAGTTGGATGTATTTAGCCGCGTCAGCACCGATCAAAAATCAATCGAGTTAGCCTCAGTCGAAATTTGGCCGAGTTGGCTCTGGCCTAATTTTAGCCATATTTAGTTGAATTAGTCTCGAACGAAATTTGGTCGTATTTAGTTGTGTCGGCTTCGATTGAAATCTTGTCAAGTCAATCCCAACCAAAATTTTGCTGAGTCAATTATAGTCCAAATTTGGTCGTATTCATCAAGGTTGTCCCGGGTCAAAATTCGATCGTATGCGGCCAATTTTTACCGAGTGGTGTTTTACCAAAATATGGACATATTCGCTAGAGTTAGCCTTAATTGAAATTCGTTCGAATTTGGCCAAGTCAATCCTAGTTAAAATTCGACCGAATTTGACCAAGTGGTCGTGACCAAAATTTGGCCGAGTCGACTACGATTGAGAGTCAACTGAGTTGGTCCTATGCATAAATTCGAGCAAGGTGACCTCGACCAAAACTCTACCAAATTCGATCATGTCGGCCTCTCTTAAGGACACAAATTTTAGAAAATTCTATTTAAAATTCTTTTATGAAAAATGAATTATGGATTTCAAATTTGATCCAAATATTTGGATGTAGATTTAAATTTTAATCCAAACTAGTTTTGCTAAAAAATTGAATCTGGATCGAAATTTTGATGTAATTCTAGAAGGGTTAAATATGTTTTTATCCCTCAAGTTTTAGTGAATTTTGGAATTAATCAATCTTCGAAACTTTATAACAATTTCGTCCTTCATCTTTATAAATACGTGTATTTAGTCATTCATACCAAATTTTGTTAACTTTATTTGACATTTTAAACGCATTTTATGATAATATTTTAAATTAATATTGAAGCGAAAATATGTCGAACGGTGTAAATAATTTAAATATTATCATAACATACGCTTCAAACGTCAGATAAACTTAACAAAAATTGATTAAAAATACTTTATTCACATATTTTTAAAAATGAATGATTAAACTAGTCAAAATAAAAAAAAAAAAGACTAATTTCATATTTCAATAAAACTGGGA
>Ga0214544_1006492_pt1 | contig 21515 bp, 10 predicted proteins | sample CNSS3metaG_FD_160074 | JGI IMG/M metagenome (GOLD analysis project Ga0214544, IMG submission 160074) | Root nodule microbial communities from cowpea collected in UCLA plant growth center, Los Angeles, California, USA - CNSS3 | ecosystem: Host-associated > Plants > Roots > Nodule | place: USA...
CACCCCATGCATTCAATATATAAACACACAAAAACGCATAATTTAAATAACACCCAAGTGGCACACATAGGACTCGAACCCAAGTCCTCACACACAATAAAGTACTCTCAACCACTTGAGCTAGTAATTTTCCATGTCATAGTTCCTCACATTAATTGCTTTAAATGTTTCTATTACCCGCCATAATTAAATAATTATTTAAATAACTATTTAATTTTCTCGGGTCTTACACTTTGTAACGTCAGGTGAAGTTCCCAATACGAACCATAGTTTGTATTTGTCCCAAGACTACTAAATTCGTCGGTTAATGCCGAAGACGACAATCTTCTTAGACCCATTCGTATGAGCCATAACTCACACACTCACACTGGCAACACTCACCAATTCGAGCCATAACTCAATGAATGCACGTGTCCATCCGCCATCCTAAGCCACAACTCAAGGGATGTCATACCGAGCCATAACTCAAGGAATGTCACATGTTTACCCTCTATCCTGAGCCACAACTCAAGGGATACCATTCTGAGCCACAACTCAAGGAATGTCACAACAAAGTCCATCCTTAAGGTATCACCCAAAGCCTCGTAGACCACGCACATCAAAGAACAAGCCACAAGTCGTGTAAAACTTCTAAGTTTCATTATGCACTTTGAACTACTATTCCAAGCACACCATACCAATACTTGATCACGGACCCAGGATATATATGCTTCCACGAACCTGCCCACTCGTGGCCCTGCCTCTACGAACCACCCTGCTCGTAGTCCAACTCTACAAACCTCCCCGCCTGTCGTCACTAGTGCAGTTTCATGTTTAGACAGTGCCCAATATGCCTCGATTCTTGCATAAACGAGGTAGATACGGACGCGGTGGCATTTTTGTGATTTTGAACAACTTTTATGCCTCGGTTAACCAAACAACCGAGGCCTATGAATGTTTATGCCTCGGTTATAAATTTAACTGAGGCAGTAATGTTGGCAGAAACTCACACTTTCCCACTTTTTTTAAAATTCGAAAATAATTGGGCAGTTTTATGCCTCGGGTCCCACTGAACCGAGGCATATAATGGTTTACTGCAGCGGGTTGTTTCACCCGAGGCCTATCAGTGCCATAATTTTTCCACGTGGCTGATTTTTTTTTTTGCGTGAGTATATGCCTCGGTTTCGAACCAACCGAGGCAGTAAGCCTAGTTAGGTTTTAAAAACCCAAATCTGCTGCACTGTAGATGCATCTTCTACCTTCGAAAATTTGTGCCTCCACGCCGTTCCGCCACCACTACAGATGCATCTTCACTGTTCAATCCCGCGACCCACCATCGCAGATCCGCCGCCATGCCCGCCTTCTCCACTTGCTGTCGGCATTGCGCCTCCTCCAACGAGAACAACAGCTTACCTTCGTCCGCACATTGGTGTATTTTTTGCGTTTTCATTTTGCGATTTGAATCCATTTTCTTGGGTGTTTTTTCTGTGGGGTTGGGGTTCGTCTTGCTGTGTTTCCTCACGTTTTGGTGCAGGTGAACTTCACATAATGGTTGATGCAATGGTTGTTGGCACGAGATTTTGGACACGCGAGGTGTTGAGGTTTTGCGAAATGGCGGAGTTGCATTTTTGCTTGCTTGTGTTCTTGCAGGTTTCAGCCATTTCAGAATTATTTTTTTTAATTTTTAACGTATTTTATGCCTCGGTTGGTATCAGAACTGAGGCAGTAATGATGAGATATGCCTCGGGTAAGAACCGAGGCAGAAAGGTGGACTTTTTTACCTCGGCTAGATATGCCTCGGGTCTTAAACCGAGGCCAAATGACCAAAATAACCGCGGCAAAAACACTTTTCTGCACTGGTGTGTCTAACACTAACAACTACTAACCTTCACGCTTGTAGCAGCCCTTAAGTGTGAGCACGAAACATTCTAACCTCCCCGCTTCTATCCTCCCACGAGAGCATCATAATATGAACCTCCCACTCATATTAACACATGTTCACCTCCAGTCATGAACCTACCCGCTCATGACATAATTAAGCATCTCCCGGTCCAAGCCCAACATCACAAACACGTAAAACACAAGCCAAGAAAGCACAATCCTCTTTACGTTATCGCTTGGTGCTGCCTAAGCGTTGCCAGGCGAAATCACAACGCAGATCGCTTGGCTAAACCTGATTTCAAACCGCTTGGCATGTATCACACATCACCAGGCGCTACACACCTTCAGAGTTTGTTGTATGATAGTAGTCGCTTGACGGAACCACCCTTGTTGCCAAGAACCGCGCGATTCCAATGGCCTTTGTTTGGCCGCTATCGCCTAGCGGCTTGCCCCGCACCGCAAGCACCATACCAATAGAGTTAAGGCTACTGGTTTTTGGCACTTTGAAAAGGTTCTCAATGAACCCAAACAATCCATATGCAATCCAAAACATCAATCACACTTATCCAATCATATTAGCATGATTGAATCACAATTCAACACATTCATATACCCAATGGGTTCACAATTGAGATCATACCATTACTCAATTATTAATAGAATTCACCATATATCACATGCATCAATCCTTATATATTTATATATATACTCCACCATTTAAATCCATGCTAGCATTCAATTTCAAGTTATGATAATACATGCTCATATCAAATATAAAGTAGTAGCACTCTAACAAGTTAACCACATAATTCTATGCACCAATGTGAATTAATATAGCACTTCAAACCTCTTATGCAACAATTTCCTTTATATTGATACACATGCATTAACCAATAAACTCATTCTCAACATGTGACTAACCCACAACAACATTGAAATTCATGGAGACTCACAACAGGACCTAACCATGCTTCCAACTCATGCATTTCAAAGACCTCCAAACTAGCAATCATGCGTATCACATATCTCCAACTACAGACAACCAAATTAAAATCACACCGTACAAAATTAATAGCAACATGTTACGAATTCGCTGTCAAAATTTCAGCTAAATCAAACGGTTAACAAATCGAAAAATGAAGTTTTACGAAAACTACGCATACTAGAAAAATAGGTGGCGCCCAAAATCCAAGAACCTGGTGCCTGGCAGTACAAAACCAGCGCTCAGTTGTTCCTGCTATGCAAAAAATACAAAAAACAGCATTTTGACACATACTTTGATCAATTTAAAAGCACTCAAACATGCAAAATTTAGCAAAGGTTCATCCATCATGCATAAAACTACCCAAAACCAAAGGTGCACGTTTAAACAAAACGACAAAGTCACAAAAACGAACCAATCTAGTTCGTATCGCCTGGTGGACCTTCGTTGCCGCCAGGCGGTTTCTGGGCAGAATCCAGAAACTGAGTTCAAACATCATGTATCGCATGGCGAACCTTCATTGTCGCTAGGCAGTTTCTAGAAAAATTTCAGAAACACGAAAAATCCAGAAAATTGGTAGAATCAAAAGCCCACATGCATTTCATACATCATTCAATTACATAATATTAAAGATTAAGGCATAAAATGCAGCTCCCCTAACTTGGATTCCTCACTTCCACTTGCAAGTTATGATCCTTGATGATTAGCATAACTCTCACTTCTTGACCCTTTTTACTTTTCCACATTCAATATCTCCCAATTCCCTCTGAGCTCTTTTTATGATGGTTTTCCAGTCCTCTTGGGTTTCTGACCTTTCCCATCCATGCCAAAATTAATTTTATAAAAAAAGAAAGCATAATTCAAGTTTAGCAAGATTTGAACACAACCATCCAATTCCAAAACAAGTGCACAACCAATTCATGTTTCATGATAATAAACTATTAAAATAATATACAAATAGCATACACAGGACTCAAACTCAAATCCTCTCACATAATTAAGTACTCTCAACCACTTAAGCTAATATTATTCCACATCATAAACATTAAATGTCATAAAGATTTTTACTATCCACATTTATTAAATAATTTATTTATTTAATTATTTAAATTTCTCAGATATTACAAATTATTTATACCTGATATAGAATATTTAATAAATAATATTTTTTTCTAATGTTTTTTAAATTTTTTTAAATAACTATTTAATTAATAAATGTAATTATATTTGATTTTCAATAAAGATGGGTAATACTAAAATTTTATATCCATTAAATATGGAAATGATGATAAAAAGGATTTTATTATTGAAAAATGTGAATAAGATAAATAAACTCGCATTCGTTTTATCTTCTAAAGAAAGTCTCTTAACCCATTATTTCTCCTAATTTAATTGAGATTTTTTTTTCACTTAAACATACACACACATCTTTATATATATATATATATATATATATATATATATATATATATATTTACATTATTTTTTTTATATTATGAGTCTTTATATATTTATTTTTGTTAGAAATTAAATCATGAGAAAATATTTTAATTATTAAGATAGCTTAATTATATGAACAATTTTGCACGTTTTTACATTATTATAGGAATAAATAGGAATAATATCGTAACTGTATGCCTTTGTTTATATTAATTATAAATATTCTCTTGTATATATCTATGTTATTCCTTTCAATGAAATACAACATCATATCAGAGCAGGAACGATCATTTGCTCAATCATTCATTTTTTTTTTATTTTCTATCCTTTTTTCCATGGCTAACAATGGAAAAGAAACAAATTCCAATTGTTCTTATTCTCTCCATCATTATGACCATCCTAGAATGATCTTTGATTCAAAACCTCTTGATGGAGACAACTTTTTGACTTGGCATAGAGTCATGGTCATCTCTTTAAATGCAAAATCAAATTGGATTTTGTTGATGGAACTCTCAAGGCACCCTCTACAAAAGTCAAACCAGAAGAATATGCAGTATGGAAGAAATGCAACGACATGGTATTATCTTGAATCTTTAATTCTTTGACACCTGATATTATAAATAGTGTTATTTTCTATGACACTACTCGTGAAGTTTGGGAAGATCTTCAAAATCGCTTCTCTTAAAATCATGCACCACGAATTGTTCAGATTAAGAGAGACATTGCTTGCTTGACTCAAGATCAAATGACAGACGCAACCTATTACATGAAGTTAAAGAAATCATCGGATGAGTTAGACTCCTATAGTAATACAACCTACACTTGTGGAACAAACAATAAAAGGCTCAAATTGATGCAACTTCTTGTAGGGTTGAATGACTCTTATAGTGTTATTCGTGGTCAACTTCTCTTAATGAATCCATTGCCTAATGTTGCACAAGCTTAGTCTTCCATCATTCAAGAAGAAAAAAAAGACATTTGGGCTCCACATGTGACACAATAGAAGCTTCAGCCATGGTTGTTCAAAAGAATGAACCAACAACCTTTGTTGTTCGCCACAAACAAGGTCCTCCTTCTCGTTTTAATTCATCTAATTGAAAGTCGCTGCATTGTTCTCATTTTAATAGAGATCATCATACAAAAGAAACATGTTGGAAGCTACATAGTTATCCTCCTAAACACCCAAGGCATGTAGTCACCCATAATGCTTATTCTAAGCCCAATGGGAATAGTCAATTTTCAGCAAATAATGTCACAACAACTCTAGTGATGCAACAATTGTAATCCACAATGAATGGATTAACCGAACTACAACTTCAACATATGTGCCTATTATGCAGGGTAATGTATCATCTCCATCAGCTAATCCTAAGGTCAACAACACCAATGTTCCTTCAAGTTTGTCATCACCCAAACTTATAATTGATAGTAGGGCCACCGATCACATTATTTCTTCACCAACCTTGCTTGTCAACAGAAAATAAAACACTTCTTTAACAAATGTGCTTCATGTACCATCTTGCAAAGTAGATTTGATGTCAATAAGTCGGGTCACAAGAGATTTAAATTGTTCAGTAACTTTTTTCCTTCTGGTTGTATGTTACAGGATTTGATGACGAGAATGACAATTGGTTTAGGTAAACAACAAGGTGGACTCTATTACTTGGTTTCAATGACATTAAATAAGTCACATACCTCCATTCAATCACTCACAACCCATGTCACCAAAGTCATCTCATCCTTCAAACACTTCTACTACCTTGTGGCATCGACGATTAAGACATCCATCTCCATCTATATTAGATTTCATGGCTAAAACTTTTTAAACTTATCTTTAGAGTCAAATAAAATTTGTGATGTTTGTACTCTTGCAAAACAGACACGCCTCCTTTTCCAAATAGCTCAATTTCTTACATTAAACCTTTTGTATTACTTCATTGTGATATTTGGGGACCATATAAAGTTCCTTATCTTTCTGGTGCACGGTATTTTTTGACTATTATGGATGATTTTTCTCGCTTCACTTGAATTTTTTTCATGCATCATAAAAGTGAAACCCAACATCTCCTTACCAATTTCTTCTCTTTTGTTAAAACCCATTTTAATACCAATATAGCCAATATTCGGGTTGACAATGGGAAGGAATTTTTTTTTCTATGCGAGATTTTTTTTACACAACAAGGAACAACTTACCAATATTCTTGCACTTACACACCACAACAAAACGGATTTGTCGAGAATAAGCATAAACATATTCTTGAGTCAGCACACGTTCTTTGTTTTCAAGCTCATTTTCCTTACACTTTTGGGCAGAATGTGTTTCCACTACTGTTCATATTATTAATAGGTTGCCTACGCCTCTTCTATCACATCAAACACCTTTTAAGCGCCTAGATGGTAAACTCCCTTCTTATTCATACATTCGAGTTTTTGGATGTCTTGCTTATGCTACTAATGTTCATTTTCTCATAAGTTTGCTCCTCGTGTCCAAAAATATGTTTTTTCTTGGTTATCCTCTTGGCCAAAAGGCTTACAAGTTATATGTTCTTGAAACCCACCAAGTCTTCACTAGTCGTGATGTTGTCTTCCATGAGGATATTTTTCCGTATGAATCCATTAACACTTCTTTCACCACCATAATCCCTATCATACCTAATGTTGTCTCAGATAATCCTCCGTCTACGACTCTTCCATACACTCCACCACCACCTACAAAAATACAATTATGCCTCCCACTAATTCCCCACTTATTGTTCCCTTGCATTGTTCTCAACGATCTCATGGTCCTTATGCAACTTTATGAGATTATATTTGCAATCAGGTAGTGTCCTTTTGCCCATTGTCATCCTCCTCATCTTTTCCAAATAAAGGTACATGATATCCTTTCTACAATTTTATCTCTTATGATCACTATACCCTTCAACATCGCAAGAGGCATTGCAATCTGAATTGGCTGCTTTGGAGGCCAATAATACTTGGTCTATTACAACTCTTCCTCTTGGAAATAAGGCTATTGGTTGTCGTTGGGTGTATAAAATCAAGTGCAAATCTGATGGTTCTCTTGAATGGTATGCCACAAGCAAGCTTGAAGCAAAGAATTGATAAAGTCATGTGCATGAAGATCATAGGTGTTTGATGAAGATTGATGAAGATCCACTTGAAGATTATGTTTTAGTGTGTTAAATCTGAAAATAACATGTTAAATGTAATGTTTTGTTGTTATATCATGTTTGTAGGCTATATGACATAGGTTAGATGTCTTGTGTGCCTTAGTGCGTCTCTTTTAATCTGTTAAAATGGGTTTTAATAGGTTAAAAGGCTTGTAGTATATAATTTCTGGTATGAATGCATTCAGTCAGTTGAATTATTTTTCAATCGACTTATTTCACTTAAGTCAAGTGAAATCAACTGACTGTACAAAAAATTCAATCGACTGATTTCACTTAAATCAAACTATATATGTTGTATTTTCGAGAGCATAATAACGTTTTCTGAGTTTTTGAGCATAAAACTTTGTCATTCTTCTTTGGAAAACTCTCTATTTGCAATACACAGTTGTAACTTGTTTGAAGATTTTGGTTGATCTTGGAGGCATTTTGGCTTGTGAGTAGCTTGAAGAACACATGTATGGTTGGCTAGAGACAACCACCATCAGGTTTGGATGCTCTTGTGCCTCTTGTTGGTTTGCCTGATGTGATTTTCGGTCTGTAAGTGTGATTTTTGCAGGGGGTGTGTCTAGATTTTTGTGAGTCAAAAATCTTGTGAGTTTCTTTGTTCAAAAGTGTAATCTTGGTGTGTGATTTGTAAAACTTTTGAATATAATGGAAACCAGGTTCAGGTTGTCCTGGTAAACTAGATGTAGCTCTATGATTGAGTGAACCAGTATAAAAACAACTGTGCAATTCTCTCTCCCTCATCTCACTCACTTTGAATCTCTTTAAAATCTCAAGAAAACCAAGTAATTCATTCTTTGGTGTGATTTGATGCGTTCTTATGTAATCTAAGGTTGTATACTTGTTAAAAATATTGATTGGAACAAGTCTTGTATGTAAAAAATTGTTGTTTTAGTTAAATCTGCGAAGTTTGCACAAATCTCTAGTATTTTAACCGACTAATTTATTTTTTTAATCGACTATTTCATAGCTCAAGAACAAATTAGTCTGCTGTTTTATTTTTTAATCGATTGAATGTGTACTGGTCTGCTGCTTTTACACCCTAACTTTCCAATCTATTTGATTCGATTGAAAAGATGTTTAAGCTTTCAAAAAAAGTTTTAAAAAGCCAATTCAACCCCCCTTCATGGCTTAAATCACCATTTCAAAACTAACATATGACACAACTAGAAGGTATCAATTATCATGACACTTTTTCACCTACTGCTAAAATGGTCACAATTTGCTGTTTATTAGCTTTGGTTGCTGCTCAACATTGGTCTCTTCATCAGCTTGATGTCCATAACGCTTTTCTTCATGGTGATCTTTTCGAATAAATCTATATGTCCCTTCCTCCAGGTTTTTAGCGATAAGGGGAGAATCTTGTGTGTCGCCTCAACAAGTCCTTATATGGATTAAAACAAGCTTCTCGTTAATGGTTTGCCAAATTCTCTACAACTAATCAGGCTATTGGTTTTATTCAATCAAAAGCATATTACTCACTATTTACATGTACAAAAGGCAAGTCATTTACAACTTTGTTGATTTAATTCTTATAACTGGTAATGACCTTATTGCAATATTTAGTCTTAAATAATTCCTACACAATCGTTTTCGGATAAAAGATTTGGGTGATCTTAAGTTTTTCATGGGTATTGAGGTCTCTTGTTCTACAAAAGGTATTTTCATATCACAAAGAAAATACACTTTGGAAATTATCAAAGATGGTGGGTATCTTGGAGTTAAGCTCGTGGATTTTCCCATGGAACAAAATACAAGCTTTCTGATGAAGTGGAATTATTAAAGGACTCGTCAGTATATATGCGAGTTATTGGTCGCTTAATTTATTTGACAATTACTCATCCTGATATCACCTGTGTGGTACACATACTAAACAGATTCATGCACTCTCCATGCAAGCCTCATATGAAAGCTGCAATGCGTGTGCTACAATATTTAAAGAATAATCCAGGTCAAGGTCTATTTTTTTCTTCACAAAATGATTTATCTTTGCGCGCTTTATGTGATTCAGATTGGGGAGGTTGCCCTGTAGCCCGAAAATCAGCTACAGGTTATTGTGTTTTTTTTGGATCCTCCCTCATCTCTTGGTGAACAAAGAGGCAGAAGACAATTTCTCTATCCTCAACAGAAACTGAATATAGATCATTGACAGGTACTTGTTGTGAGTTGACTTGGTTACGATCATTGTTGATAGATTTACAGATATTGCATCCTAAACTGCCATTGTTGTATTGGGACAATAAAGTCGCCTTACACATTGTGGCTAACCGGTATTTCATGAAAGAACTAGATACATAGAGATGGATTGTCACTTCATTCGTGATAAGATTCAAGATGGTTCAATTGCAACAAAACATGTGTCTTCTGTTGAATAACTTGCTGATGTGTTCACCAAACCATTGGAAAAAGAAGTTTTCTCTACCATGAAGCGCAAGTTAGGAGTTTTTGATATTCACTCTTCAACTTGAGGGAGAGCGTTAGAAATTAAACCATGGAAAAATATTTTAATTATTAAAATAGCTGAATCACAGGGACACTTTTGCATGTTTTTACATTAATATAGAAATAATATCGTAATGGTAAGGATTATATATATTAATTATAGATACTCTCTCTTGTATCTCTCTCTCTTATTCCTTCCAATGAAATACAACCCTAGAATTCCTTTTACTTATTTCCTTTACAATTTTCTATGAATATATAGAAGAAAAAGTAATGTATTATATTTGCATTTTTTCGTAACCAATTTTTAATTGTAGTTCGATTATCATAAATTTTTCTTTTAGTAATTATGTCTTTGAATTTTTGATAAAATTATGATAAATTAATTTTAATTTTTTTAAATGTAGATTGATGTGAAGAATAAAAGAATAATTTTATTTTTTAAAAATAATAAAATGGAAACTTCTGTACAAATGAAAACAAAAAATAAATTAAACATATTTATATAATCTAAAACATCATATTAATAATTCAATTGTTTAATTAGAAAAAGTTCACTAAATTATAGATAATGAATTTGATATTAATTATTTGAAATTTGATACAATAAACATCTTTAAATATGATATTATCCAATAAATGAAAAAATGAATTTAAAATTATGTGTATTACAAATTTATATATTTTAAGTGTATTATTTTTTATTCTTCAAAATTATTAGTGAAGATTCCCTCCTAATTATTTAGACAAACTAATATAAAATCTCCTGCTTATTATCTTACTCTTAATGAGTAACGATGATGTAACATATTTTTAACAAAAATAATAAAAATCGTATACCATTTTACTATAATTGAAATATAATTTTATATTAATTAAAGAGGTTAACATTTGTTAACGTGGTGTAGGAACAAAATTACAAAACAACTTAAAATCGTATCAACTTGTTAATAAAAAAAGAAACTATAAATACTATGATGAAAAATTTTAAAAAATTGGAGTATTTAATAAAAGAATTAGATTTAATAGCAATGGACTTGGCATTTAATTTAATTAAGTCTAAAATGTACTGTAAAAATTCAAATATTAATTATTAATATGAAGTAATTGAGTTCAACCCTAGAAACAAATCATCAATTTCGTAAACCTTCGCGAAGATTCTCGAATATGATTAAGTAGTTATAATTTTTTTCCTTTTTACTATTCCGGCACCTTGTGATGGAGCAGACCATGTTCTTGTTAAGCAAGAAAGATACGGTGATGAAATACGGTCGTGGATCACACGCACCCAACAGAGGCACCAAATTCGCTTCACCGTTATCAACTTCGTAGCTCACTTCACTTTCCTATTCTCGACAGAGAATATGGTGCTTCCCGTGGTGAAGCTGGCAACACTCGCTCTCAAAACCGCGTGTAAACCAATCGCCAACAGGCTCAAGAAGGAGGCCGGTTACCACCCCAAGTTCCGCAGCTTCATCATCGCCATTGCCAGGTCCCACTTTCCTTTCTCCCGCTCGCACGTGTCTTCTTTCCGTTTTCACACTCACACGTGCTTTATCCTGTGCTGTGTGTGACTCTGGTTCTTCCTTGGCTCAGGCCAATCACAGATTGACGACGACAGTGCAGAGAAGAATCTATGGTCGTGCCACTGATGTTGCAATCCGTCCTTTGAACGAGGAGAGGGCTGTGCAAGTTGCTGCCGATTTGCTCGGAGAACTCTTCGTGTTCTCGGTAATGATAACATAATGATGTTGTTCTTCCTACCATTATTACCATGTTCGTTCTGTGTCACGAATTGTCTTCAACCTGTTTGTGTGTTTTACTGTTTGATCATCACTGAATTCTGATAGAAGGAAATCCCACTTTGATTAGTGATAAAGCTAAAATAGCGTTTACGTGCTTGACAAATCTTAAGGTATTTTTGGATAAACTTTTTTCATAAAGATAAAAAGAAAATTTGTAAATAAACTAAAACTAATTTATATATAAATTAGAAAATAAGAGAAACTAATATGAGAGATTTTTATAAATTAATTTGTATACAACTTAATTTTATGGAGAAACTAATTTTGTTTTTCTTTCTTATTTTATTCTTCTATAAGTATTTGTGTGAATTTTATAGAAACATACTCTTAGATAAAGAATTAACATTTTAATTGAGTTAGGTTCGAGTCCAAATTATAAGACAGTGCCGAAGCTTATCAGTGTGGTTGTTTTGGGCATGTCGGTTTGTTTTTTATTGGGTTATTATCAATTTTACAAATTTCACGCTTGCAATAGTGTTCGGTATAGTATGTATACAATTCAATGGACATGTTCCCCCATTGTTTTAAGACTTCGTCTCAGACTAATCCGACTCTTTTGAAAGGTACTAAAGTCTGGTCAAGTATTGTTTCTACCAAAGATAGAAATTGGGTTTTGTTAAAACAATTCCACCTTAGATTCAACATATTAGTTACTTGTTCCCAATGTATCCGTATAGACATGAGTAAGAGGCAATCTTTACCCCATTAACTAGTTGAGTCTTGTTGAACTGTTGTGCATGATAGTGAGTTAAATTCTTCATGGGTTCCATTAAAATCATAGTTGCATCTCACAATTATTTTAGCAGTGTGCGGTCTTTCTTTTAGATGATGACAATGTCATCTCTGTGCTCCGCAGAATAAATATTTTGCGCTAAACTTGACTAAATGACATCCATTTTAGCAACTTGAAGAGGTGCCACGATCGTGATTATATTCACTTTCTCAGCACCATCTGTCTCTTGGATGTGGCCATTCTGTTGTAATGACTCTTTGTTGTATTTTTTATTGAATGTTTGTATTGCTAGATATATAAAAAAAAATCGTTCACCTGCCTTCTTGTAATTACTTAAGAGTTGGGATGCTTAGTTTATGACATGATTTTACACTCTTTATGATAAGGTTGTTTAGAGCTCAGTCCTTGTTTTCATGTTCTTCTGAGTGATCATTACGTGAGGTTCCTTTAGTTAGAAATCTTATAGAGTAGTTGGTTGATGACTACTGTAATTGTGTTACTTGTCTTCCAACTAGTTAGGTGGAGGCCCAAAATGTTTAGAGAAAATACTCCGAGTTCTATTTTTTTTTTTTGAATAAGAGTACTCTGGACCAATATTGAAGAACTTTGACAACCATTTGAATCTCTACAAATGACACTTCTGTTCATTAAACTGACTGACCCTTTAGATAATTGTGTTAAAATATTTCCTTTAAAAGGAGAGAAGGGATAACTTATGTTATAGAAGAGTTGGTCGACCTTATTTCAAACTTTGCAGGACATATATAAGATTTCATAGAAACAAAGATCAAGTAGTTTGTTTGCATTTTTTGCCCCGTGTTTGTTTTCATGTTGAAAGAGGAGTGTCCAGTTTGGTTAGCTTTTATCCAAGTAGAGATGAGATAATCAGTTGTCCGATATTTAATATTTCCTTCGAAAGGAATACTATTAATGAATGATAGCCATATATGGCAGGGGAAGCTACCGTTTTTAAATATATGCACAAGGTATTGGGAATCTAATTAATAGATTCGACTTGTGCAGAAACTCCTTGGATAAATATTTTGTTGGGAAGGTTTGAGCTACTCAATAGTAGATGTTCATGCAATTCACTGCCCAAAAATCCGTTCATGTTAGCTTGCTTTTTATTGCCTCTGGTATTAAATTAAGTTCCGGTTAATTCTAGGATGTTTTTAAGAAAGTGCTTATGTACTTTCCAATTTACTCCCATGAGGCGCCAAAGCCAAATAGAGCCATTCTACGAAAAGCTATCTATGGCCTCTGTGTGTAGGTTTTGCCATTGTCTAAAAGCATTTGTAAATTTGTGTAAGCTAGGCTCTTAATGGACTTCCCTTGTCTAATAGAAGAGAAGAAAAAGATTTAAACCAGAAAATAAGATTTGAATTATCTTATTTGAGGGTGTGAAAGAGCCCTCTAGGAGCAAAGTTGTTCTAATATTGAAAACTACTAGGCTTCATATGTATTGAGAAAGAAATATCTGTATGAATGGTAGCATTCAAGATTGATGTCGACCATATGAAGATTGTGATTTGATAACCAATGTGAACTTGTTTGACTTCTAATCCCATTTTATTTTTTTGCGATTTTAAACTGAATATTGCAAATATATATAAACTGAATATTGCAAATATATATGTAAGAAGTTCTTCCCATAATTTGTAGAATTTCCACTTGCTTTCAGGATTAATTAATAGCATGCTGAGAATTATCCATCTGTGCCATCTATCAATATTTGTGCCATCATCAGTTTGTCTTCCTCATAACATAAAGCAGGAGGTTTTGCACAACATAAATTTAATTTCCTTCTATTTAGGTTGCTGGAGCTGCTATCATTTTTGAGGTGCAAAGAAGTTCAAGATCAGAAGCAAGAAAAGAAGAAATACGTAGACAGGAAATACAGGTTGTCTTTCTGCCTTCTCTGTTATAGATGATCCTTTGTGAGGTTGAAAAGTTGAGGGATTCATTGAAGAAAAGTTGGTCTTCTTGTAATCATTTATTTTCTCTGAATGCTATGAAGGATGGAGGTTTAAATTTGGATTTTTCCCATCACATCTAGGTTATACTTTTACCTACCTATTTATTTAGTCTTCTTTACTTCCATTGGAATTGGAGGAAAAAGTTATTGGGGGACCAAAAATATTCTAAATCTCAAGGACGCACGCAATTTTTTGTGACTTTGCACTTTTGCAGGCAATAAAGACGAGGAATGAAGAGTTGGCTAGAGAAATTGAACTTCTTGCACACAAACTTGAAGAGCTGGAACAGCTTTCTAGAGCCCGAGGATTATTTAGCACTCTTAACTTCGGACCCACTCATGTCTCCGAAAATAGAAAATCCAATTGATTGTTGCAATTCAACATTGACCACAGATTTTGTTTAACAAACCATTGCTCTTGGTTTGCAAAGAAACATAACTGATAAAATAGCAGAGCATATAAATTCTCCCTGCTAACTACAATTTTCAAGGCTTTGGATGATCTATACATATGTTTCGTGCAAAATTTTCTTTTTTTACTGCTCTCACCCTCATGGTAGCTCAAATGATATTGTAATTTGGAACAATTGTCTGATATTCTATAAAACAAATACAAATCTGATCCAAGTTGTTTCCTAGGCTCTTAAAGTACTACATATAAAATATAACCTTAAATGAGTTAGACTTCATGATATAATTTATATTGATGTTCTGCAGTGGCACCTGAAATACCAGAAAAAAAAATACAGTGCAATTTATAGAAAACAACCGAAATACAGTGCAATGTAAAAGATTCACAAGTTTTCCTTTGATTCAAGTTACAACCGAGGCACAGAGAACATTCGGTTCTTTCTCTGATGTAATCTCAATCATGTTTGATCTACCCATTTATGCAGTTTTATAAACAGCAGAAATATACAGCATAACACAAAGGATAAAACCGTAATGACGGAATGCAACGTATAAGAACATGTTATTTATTTTGCAAATATTTGGAGGTAAAAGGTGATGCAATCATCCTTTTTTTCCTTTTAGTTGTTATAATTAAAGAATACATAATTGTTTTTAATTAATTTCTAATAATTTTTACTTTTTTTGAATGTATATTTCATTGATAAAGTTACATTTTAAATTAAAATTATTTTCTTCTTTAAGTATTAAATATATTTTTTGTTTACAGCTCATTACCGATCTTATTTTTTCAATGAAATTATCTTTCTATAATGTTTTATATTTTTTGTAAGAAAATTAAATATAATATTTTTTTTTGCCATTTTCTAAATATTATGTATGACATGCAATGATACATTTAAAGGGATTTTACTTTAATTTTTAGAATTACAAAATTAAAATTTAAGATTAAAATAAATAATCTAATCAAATATATTGAAGTGTCATAAATATTATAATTGTTCTCGGTGAGATTTAAGCGTAGGTCGATGACAAGATCTTATAGTGACTTGAATATTTCTAATTGTTGGAATTAAATTCCTGTTTATCAGGAAGGGAAGATCCACACAGTACTTCATGCTAAAATATCGTACTTACAAGGTATCTGAGTTCTACAAAATCGGTTATAAAATAAAAAATAATAAAAATTTATCATATTTATTCTTAACCAGTATATTCGATTGATATATAATATTAAAAGATATTTATAATATATTCAAATTACCTAAATTTGACTATATATTATCTTAATATACAATAATTACATCAATAAATATATCTATTAATATTATTTATCCATACTGGATCGATATTAAATAAGCCTTAAATGACTATGCTCTTAAATATATTTATGAGACGGGGTTACAAGCACAAAATTTCTCTTAAAAGTATAATGAATATCTAAACGGCTCGCTTAACTGTATTTTGTTTTGGTGAATTAAGGACTCATTTACTGTGACACAATATGATAAGGGAATAATTAGAAAAGGCACAGACCAAAATTTCTTGCGTCTAATTGAAGTTTCCAAGATGCAAAAGATCACCACATCATTAATAATAATAATAATTATTATTATATTATTATTAATAACTACAGAAACAAAAATAAAAATCTGAAATTCAACGTAGAGAATTGAGGGCTTCCATTTCAACTATCGGCTTTTCTGAGTCTCTCTCGTCGTGAGCTGATCCCAGTGGAGCCGTCATCTACAGTCACCTTTCCCCTTTCTACGTCGTCGTTTTGCACCCCATTGCTCCCTTCTCTCCAATTCAAGACCAAAGGTAAAATACACCTCGAGCTAATTTCGGTTTTAAGTTCAACGCAGATGTAGAAAGCCCCAAACTTGGTCAATTGGGTTGCTGTTTTTCATTTGGGTGCACCGTCAATGTTGATTTTTTTTGTCACTTTTTTATTTATTTTTTATTTTACTGATGAGTTTTATTGTGGATTGTGGTTTGATCAGTGTCATGCATAAAACCAGATTCTGTTATATACATTTTTGTGAAAAACTTTTGTCTAAGTTAGCCCAATGCTTACGAACTGAATCAGCCTCGGTTGCATGTTACATTTTCAAGATTTTTCTGTTGTGATTTTATTTAATTGTACTCATTAGGGCCCTACATTGGTTATCGTGTGATAATTGTTTTAGGAAGGTATGATGAGAGAAAGTTCCAAGGGCAAGTTTGGATCTTCTTCTATTCAATCCATGAAGGAGAAGGAAAAACACCTGGTGGATAAAATTCAAGGGATTTTCAGCAATCTTCAGTGTGCAAGAAAAGAGGGCAGGGGTAATGACATTGTGATCTTTGAGGAGCAGATGCATCAGCTGCTCCGCGAGTGGAAGGCGGAACTGGAGTCTCCAGCGACCTCCTTAGCTGTATGTATTTAGGTTTTCAGACATGGCCGATTATTATGTCTGTGCTTTCTTTGTTCATCTCAAAGAGAGTTGATGGTTGTTGTAATATATTCTGGCAATAACATTCTGTAGGATGGAAGCTTTGATTCGTTTACCAGTGAACTTGCCCAACTGTTGCAAGTGATTGAGGAGAAAGATGATGCAACTAGTCCATTAACAAAACCTGGGCCATTGAAGACTGAGCTCCAAACAAGTAACACTAGTGACAACAATTTTCAGTTTTTTCAGGAGGTAAGTTTCTTTAACTAGTGCAGGACTTATTTTTATATTTATGGTTTGTTGCCTTACCCTATTCACTAAAATTTACCAGTACTTTTTTTGTTTATTTTACTTGTTGGCTGTATGCTTTTGATATAATTGCTTATGGTTGAAGATGGAAATCATGTGTTTTGTTAATCTATATAAGTATTTTCTGAATGGCATCAACCATATGGAAAAATTTGCCAAGGCCAGGTGAAGCTTCTGATTACTGGCTATGAATTTTAGAGGTGTAAAAGTAGAAGGATTATATGTTTTAACACTGGCGGATTTGGTTATATCATGCCAACACAGGACTTGATTCATGACATTTATCGAAATTGCTCACTTCAAATAGTTCGAGTGCTTTTCTCGGTGCTAGATAGTTAACAAAAAACAAAAAACCAAGGAGAACGTTTGAAGTTATGAAATCCATTGGTTAAGATATTTTTCCAACTTTTTGTTTGTAGAGAAATTGAACAACAGTCCTACACCATAACCCTACCCAAATAGTATCGCTTGAGTCCAAGTGCAGGGAACATCAAGTTGTTGAAAGTTTTAGTGACAACATGCGGCCTCGTTTACATTTTTATTTAGGTTGCTTCGAACTTTTCAAACTTCATTGGTTGAGGAAGAGATACAGAAAAGTGAACCCTTATAAAATACATCTAGCTAGGAATGATTAATTTCTTAATTGGTTAACGCTTGAGTGGTTTGTAGTTCCTAAAACAAATTCCTCTTTTGTAATTTTCTCAACAACAAAAAAAGAACTAGTGCACATGTATAAAGACATACAACATGCATGAACCAAATATTCTATTTTTGTTTAGTAATATTTCTGTGCTTTAATAATTGGCACTTGGTATCTTGCAGAAGCATTTTGATGACAACCAACCTCTAGGTCATAATTTCGAAGGCTCTGCTTCAACTCTGTACAACAATGCTTTTAATAACTCAGATATGGAACAGCTGGATTTTCATCCATTCAGTTTAAATCAAGATATGAATCACAACCAAGTTGGTCACAACTCTGATTTGATTGGTCAGGTGGATTTATATCAGGACCTGGGGCATAACACAGAAATTAAACACTCAGAATCAAATCAATTTAGCATAGAAGGTTTTGATTGTAGCCAATTCTTTGGAGCCGAGGATACTGTGCATCATGGAGAAAACATTATACCTAACATTCTTCCAAATATCTGCCCTCCACCATCTGCTTTCTTAGCTCCAAAATGTGCCCTGTGGGACTGTTTCAGACCCGCTCAAGGGGTAGAATGGTGCCTGAACTACTGTAGCAGTTGTCATGAGCTGTTGGCAAATAATGAGGGTCTTCCTGGCATGACTCCAATTTTACGACCAGGGGGCATTGGTGTAAAAGATGGTCCTTTGTTTGCTGCTGTTCTTGCGAAGACGCAGGGAAAGGAAGTGGGCATCCCCAGTTGTGAAGGCGCTGCGTCAACTAAATCTCCCTGGAATGCTCCAGGTGAGTACACAATTTATTACCTCTCTGTTGTATATCACTGCTTCATTTTAGGATAAAGAATACACACATTGATCGTGTGAAAGTCTTTGACATTGTTTATCCAATCAGAGACTTTTATGTATTGTAAGTTTGTCAATTGTATAAGAGTACCATAAAATTATACTAAGAATAATTTGGCTGATAATGTAAATTTTTTTACATTGACTGTGTGTATGAATTAAACTCTTAATTATGTTGAATTGTTCATTAAAGCTTCTCAAATTCTACCTGTAGGCTTGTCTAATGAATGTGTTATGGAAGAAATTGTCACTGTCCATGTTTTATTGTTTTTCATCTACATTGTTTAGGTTTGAAATGTTACCTTTTTCTGGTGCAGAGTTCTTTGATCTTTCTTTTCTTGAGGGTGAAGCTGTTAGGGAGTGGCTATTCTTTGACAAGCCTAGAAGGGCATTTGAAAGTGGAAACAGAAAACAAAGATCACTTCCAGATTACAGCGGACGCGGTTGGCATGAATCAAGGAAGCAGGTGATGAAAGAACATGGAGGACAAAAGAGGTCCTATTACATGGACCCCCAGCCTCTTAGTTATCTGGAATGGCATTTGTACGAGTATGAGATCAACAACCACGATGGTTGTGCATTATACAGACTAGAATTAAAGCTTGTTGATAAAAAGAAAAGTCCTAAAGGAAAAGTGACCAAGGAATCTCTTAATGATTTACAGAACAAGATGGGACAGCTTACTGCTGCTGTTCTATCATCTGATGATGGAATATCCATCAAGGGAAAAACAAATGCCAAGTCTGAGAATGATGGATCTCCAGAAAAGTAAATCAATACTAAGTTTGGCGATTTTACCATATGACTGACAAACTTGTACATATTTGAGGATATATCACAGCATGTGAAAGTTTCTTACTTTCCTTGAACAAGGTAAAAGGTAAATGGAATTCTCTTTTGGTAGAAGGAGCTCATACTCTTGTGCTGAATTTGTCGTTGATTATACTTTTGATATTTGCGTTATTTGAAGTCTACTCATAAGAAACTCGTTATGTGCTTCATAGATTAGAAGTTAGATCTATGGTGTTAAGAAGACTCTGCATACTTTCTGACGGGTCTTTCTGATGGGTCAGTGGAAGACTCTGCAACTTTCTGACATATTCTTAAACTAAGTAGCATTTATTTGGTTGTAAATGTTCTCTAAAGGTTGGATTATTTTTAACGTATAAAAGTAGTACAATGCTGCAATTCCACGAGGCAATGCAAAATGTCAGTTTTCAATTTATTGAAATGGAGCAATTTTCGATGTTTGTTTTTTGAAGAAAACGAGCTAAATAAAAACGAAAATGATATTTTGACACGATATTTTAACTCATTTTTTACATAATCTACGTGTCGATTATGAAATTGATTTTTTAATTTTTGTTTTCTGTGATGCTCACACGTGGTATTGGGGTCAAAAGTTTTTGTCTTTGGCAGCTTCTTTCATTGGTGGTTCATGTATCTGTCTTCATCTTGCATAAATTGGTAGAGCATTTGGACATTTTTGAGTGTGGGTGTTCCAGAGTATCGAGTTCCTTACGAAATTGGAAGCATTGCCCTCTCTGAGTGTGACACTGTATCTTTGGTTAATATTTCTCGTTTGATTTTTCGGAGTGTGCTTTGCCTTTTGTCCCAAATAAATGTCACAAGACCAACTTAAATTATTTTGTTATTGACAATAATAATTAAAGTGAAGTGTTTATGGACCCAAAGTATGAATTCCCTTCACTGTTGTTCCAAAAAATGCCATTGCAGACATATGTGGGAAGCTTAGTGCAAAGAAATGGGAAAAAACACTTCATTGTTGTCCCAATGAAATGGTTCATATACACTTCAATTTAATTATTATTGCTAATAACAAAGTAATTTATTTAATTATTATTGCTAATAACAAAGTAATTTAAGTGGGTGTTGTGACATTTTTTTGGGACAGAAGGCAACTTACACCCAAAAAAATCGAACAAGAAATATTAACCAACAATACAGTGCATGCATAATACACCCACAAAAAATCGAACAAGAAACGTGAAGAAGGAGATGAAACTCACGTTCAAACAACAAACAATACTTCCAAATTCTTGAGGAACTCAATATTCTAGAACACCTAACTAGAAAAATGTGTGAATGACCTACCAATTTCTGAAGAAAGACAAAGACAATACACGAACCATCAATGTAAGAGAATGGTCCATGGTTGCAGGAAGTGAACAAAGGAATGCCTTGGAGAAAATGAAAGAATGCCCTACTTTTCACTGTTTTGAAAAATGTTTCCACTGCGTAAGTGAAGTATTAAAAGAGTCAAAAAAATTGTGTCAAAATATATTTTCGGCTTCTGTTATTTATTTATTCACTACTTTTGTTTAACTTATTTGTGTATACAAATAATTCTATGTATAGGTAGTGTTTGCATGTGTGACTTTCGTTTAATTTTTTTATCTAATGTTCTTTTTTTTTTTAATTTTTTTAATTTTGTT
>Ga0214544_1006496_pt1 | contig 21511 bp, 6 predicted proteins | sample CNSS3metaG_FD_160074 | JGI IMG/M metagenome (GOLD analysis project Ga0214544, IMG submission 160074) | Root nodule microbial communities from cowpea collected in UCLA plant growth center, Los Angeles, California, USA - CNSS3 | ecosystem: Host-associated > Plants > Roots > Nodule | place: USA...
ATGTATGTATATATATATATATATATATATATATGTATATATATATGTATATGTATATATATATATACATACATATACATATACATATACATATATATATATACATATATATACATACATATACATATATGTATATATATATGTATATGTATATGTATATGTATGTATATATATATATATATATATATATATATATATATATATATATATATATATATATATATATATATATATATATATATATATATGTGTAGGTGGGTGTGTGTGTGTGTGTGATTGATGAGTATATTTTTGGTAGTACTTGTTGAGCCATTGTTGAGCCATATTGAATATATAAATCTATATATGTTAGCCCGAATGTATGATGTTATAAGTGTGTGAAAAAGACCACTATTGATGATATCACTATGATCGAGTGTTGCATGATCATGATGGGTTTTGGGAAAGTATGAGAATATGATAATCATGTTTTAAATGTAATGGGATTGTAGGGGCGTGCATAATATGTATATAGCTTTGATTGTGACTTATGTGGTGTATGAGTTGTGTAATTGTGCAATTGTTTCAATTTGAGTATATGTGAGTTTAAATGACTTAGTGTTGATGTTAATCTTAATTTGACATAAGGAATTGGTAAAAAGGTAGGGTTCCTATAGTTATTGATTGAGGTAGGACTTATGTTTTGTATGAATAAATGAGTTATGTGTCTGCTAGCTTATCATTTCATAATTTCATAGGAGCATAGTTTAATCTTGGGTTCAAATTGAATGTTGGCATTGATTTAAGATGTGAGCATATATGAATTTATAAAAGGATGGAGGTGCACTTATACTTCAATGATATATATGAAGTATATGAATGCGTATTTTGGTTTCTGGATGTTTGAGAATTGAATTGTTGGATGCTAGGAACTAAATTAGAGTACCTAAAACCAATAGTGTCACATTACTGGTGTAGCGCCTGGCGGTGTAAAGTGAACTGCCAAGCGATAACAAGAAACAGGGAAGCTCTGTCTGTCGTGGCACCCAATGGTGTTGTGGAACCGTCAAGCGGTCTGCACTTCCCTTTCGCTTGACGATGCTTAAGTTTCGCTTGGCAGCGCTTAAGTTTTGCTCGACGATAATGCAAGTGGCAAGGTGCATTTATGATGTGTTTTGCAGAGCTTGTTGTGTTGGGCTTGGTTTGGGATATGCTTGATCGTATCACGAACGGGTAGGTTCGTGATAGGCGTTGGAACGCGTGATTAATATGAGCAGGAAGGTTCATATTAATAATACTCTCGTGTGAGGATACGAGTGGGGAGGTTCATATGTTCTGTGCTCACACTTGAAAGTTGCTGCGAGTGGAGAGGTTCGTAGCTGGATGAATCACGTGTGTTGGACTACGAATGAGGAGGTTCGTAGAGTTGGACTACGAGTAGGGAGGTTCGTAGAGTTGGACCATGAGCGAACAGGTACGTGGAAGCATTGGAATCCCTAAGACAAGCTGGAGTGTGTATCTTGTATAGGGAAATGTGTTTTTCTTAATTTCTTTTTGATGTGTTGAGATGTGGACTTGGACTGGGAGATGTTTGACATGGTCATGAGAGGGTAGGTTCATGATTGGTGGTGAACGCGTGATTAATATGAGTGGGAGGTTCATGTTAATGATGCTCCCATGTAAGGATATGAGCAGGGAGGCTCGCATGTTCCGTGCTCACACTTGAGGGTTGTTGTAAGCAGGGAGGTTCATAGCTGGATGAATCACGTGTGTTGGACTACAGGCGGGGAGGTCCGTAGAGTTGGACTACAAGTGGGGAGGTTTGTAGAGGTTTGACCATGAGCGGACAAGTTCATGGAAGCATGATATATCTTGGGTTCATGGTAAAGTAATTGTATGGGTAAATGGAGTAGTAGTTTCATTTATATAATGAGACGATGATCTGAAATCCTTGGGTATCGAGTGTTAAGATTAAGCAATTTAGATGAAATAAAGTAGTTTAAGGTGAATCTTTATTTTATTAATTGTATATTTGTATTGTTATGAGCTCACCTTTTTTTTTGTGTTTGGCGATGATCGTGTGACTTGTCACACGAGAGCATATGATGTTTCAAGTGATGTTGGAGATGCATAGAGATGGAGAGAAGACTATCTTGGGAGTTTTATCATGAACTATTTATAGTTATTCGATTTACCTTCAGTTGGTTTTTGGAACTTGTAAAAAAATTCATAGTTATGTTCATTTGAATTTAAGCATGTCGAACAAATTCTAAAGATTCCCGCATTTTAGGAAGAGTATTTTATGACTATTGAATTTTATTTATATATTATTTATTTTATTAAAGTAATTTCCAGTTAGGACGTTACATATATTGGTATCTTGTATGCAAAAGCCTTTTCGGGATTCTCAATGGATCTTAGCTCATCAATTCAACTCGAGGATGTTGGCTTCATCAAATTAGGGGGAGATTGTTAGCACAAGCAACCTTGGTGCAAGGATTTGATAAAATAAAGTGCATGAGATCACATTAGGTTGAAGAAGATTGATGAAGATCCATTTGATGATCATGTTTCTATTGTATTAAATCTGGAAATAAAGTGAAGAATATGAAGTTTACATGTTGTACTATATTGATAGGCTATATGACATAGGTTGGATTTCTTTTTAGTCTTACTATATCCTTTTCAATCTGTTAGAAATGGGTTTTAATAGGTTAAAAGGCTTGCTGCATATTGTCTTTGGTATGAATATATTCAATTAGTTGAATTGCATCTAAATCAACTTATTTCATTTAAGTCAAGTGAAATCAACAAATTGTACGGACAAATAAACCTATGGATTTCCCTTAAGACCAAACTATATAAACTGGTTGTTAGAGAGTTGAGGCACGATTTTTTGAGTTATTAAGTGCGAAAAGCAGTCATTCATCCCTAGAAAACACTTTCTCCCTTTGAATCACACAATTGCAAGTGATAAATTGAAGATCTTGATTGATCTTGCAGGCATTTTGGCTTGGTTGGAGCTTGAAGAACTTGAGTTTGGTTGGCTAGGGAGAGCCACCATTAAGTTTTGTAGTTCTTGTGCCTCTGGTTGTGTTGCTGGTGTGATTCCAAGCTTGTGAATGTATTTCTTACAGTGGCGTGGTTGAGATTTTTGTGTGATTCAAAAGTCTTGGTGTTTCTATTGTTCAAAAGTGTAAACTTAAGTAAACTGAAATCAACAGATTGAATAAATAAATGAACCTGTTGAATATGCTAACCAACAATCTATAAAATTTGGTTTTTCAGAGAGAGCTAAAATAGTTGTTATTTTGAGCGTGAAATCACTCTGAACTTTTAGGAAATTTTCTCTATATAGACTACAAAGTTTTGTTGTTGTTCGTGAAGCAATCTTTGATTTCTGTGAGAATCGTTTGCTTGGTATAGAGACTTGGAGAAAGAGGTTTGGTTGGCTAGGGAGAGCCATCATCCAGGTTTGAAAGTTTTTGGGTGTTACTTGGTGGTTTTCCAAGTCTACAAGTGGGAATCTTGATGTGCCTTTTTGAGACTCTTGTGGGATTCAAAAGTCTTGGTGTTGTTTTGTACATTTTAAAAGTGTAATCTTGGTGGATTGTGTAAATCTTTTGAAAAAGTACAAGCCAGGCTCAGGTTGCCTTGACCAATTGGATGTAGCTCATTTTTGAGTGAACTAGTATAAAAATCCATGTGCACGTATTTGAATCTCTCTCTCTTTGCTTGACATTAGATAAAAAGTTTCATAAAATCTGTTTTTAATAATCTTTGTATGGTTCTTGTGTGATTTGAGGTAAGCTGAAGTTGTTGTTCTGTTTGTATTGCTATCTAGAATTAATCTTAATGAGTTGCTAAAACTACTTCTAAGTTTATCATCAAATTCATTTTTCTGCATCATTTCCCAATATTTCAATCAATTATTTCTGTGTTTTAATATATTGAAATATACTGATCTGTCTGGTTGACTCTCTATTTAATGAAATCTACATGTTAACTCTGTTTTCAATCCATTGAAAATGCATGTTTTAGTAGTAATTGCACACTAAATTCTTGGTCATTTTTGATTCAATTAAAAGTGTTTTTCAAGTCTAAAAGGAATCGAAGTTTCAAAAAGGCCAATTCAATTGCCTCTTCTTAGCTAATTAGTTCTTTCATTACTTATATATAATAAGTAGGGCAAGGAATCATTAGGATGGCTAAGAATCTCAACTTGATGAACAAGAACAATGAGCTGTAGAGTAACCTCAACAAAACTCTATCAAAGTTAGAGGAATAATAAACATTTGCGAGGGAAGTTCTAGTCTAGTAAGGAAGTGGCATCTCTAAAGCATCAACTTAGTAAGCTTTCTCCCACCATGATCTCTCCCATTGATTACCTTTTTAGATAAAACTTCTATATTAACACCCTTACAACTAGATGAAATTTAATAGTTTTTATAGCCACCATAATTAATTGGTATGTTAACAAAGTCCTCATAAACCAAGGAAGCTTGATAATGTACTTTATTCGTCAACATTTTTGAAAATTGGTGTCCCCAACACACTCATAAAATCATATCCACTACTTGAGTTAGACAAAGAAAGAATACACACCAAAAGCTATGTTGATTTATTAACAACCTCCAATACTAGTAAGGCACAACAAACTCTCATGGCTCAATACCCTTATTGGATGCCAAAAACTAGACTACCATGGAGTGGTTGTATCCATCCCAAACATGGCAATGATGTTGCCTTATCATCACCATCAAAGTAAATCCTCAAGGCACCATATTAGGACAACATCACTCAAACTCATTCAAAGAAGGGGTTGACCTCGACCCAGATGCTGAATTTTAAGATAGTCATCTCACATTTGATGGTCAATACAAGTTTGTAACTTGGATATCACACAAGCTAGTGTCGAATATCAAATTGCTTGCTCAATGAACATATCTAATGAATTTTGGCACAGAAAGTTTATCTCTTAGCATGAAGCGTTGCATATATGTCAGGAATTAACACATTTAATGTCTTATAAGCTGAAATCCTTCGTTAGGCCAAGCCAATGGTCCAGAGGAAAAGAAAACATGAAGAGAGAGGTTTAACCGTCATTAATGAAGTCAACTAATTACTAAAAGTTGACTTCATAAGGAAAATTACATACACCAGGTGACTTGCAAATATGGTTAGATTAAAAATCAAATGAAAAGTGAAGGATATGTATCAATTACTTACCTAGATTCAAATAAGCCATGCCCTAAAAATACTTATATTAGTTAAGAGTAAACTCAATTATTAGTTGCTCAATTTCCTCTACTCATGGATAAAGTGTATAAGGAGCTCGTGAGTAAGACCATGGAAGTATGAGTAAACACGACGGAAATATGTGATGGTTGTTAAAAAGGCTCAAGGCCATCCTCATAATCTAGAAAAAAGTTTTTTCCCATGTTAGGCCATATAATAAGAGCCAAAATATGGAAAAGTGAGCTTTTACCGTTAGAGGAGAAAAATTCGTTGCTTTACTATAATCATTAAATTCGTTGCCTTTTCGGTGTTTGAACTTAAAAGAAGTCCAACACCTTAATGAAAAGTTTGCGGCACTTTCAAGATTTCTTCCGAGCTAGTAAAAATGGCATAATCCTTCCTCAAACTCTTACAAGTGTTAGAAAAATTCATATGGAATGATAAGTACAGGAAAATAAAATAAAAAATTGATATTGCTTCCTTGTCGATATAGTGTTACAAAGGTACACTAAATTTGTAGAAAAATAGTAAGAAGGAAAAGTATTATTTTTCAAACACAAACTTCTTTTATATACTACTCATGACACTTAACCGCCGCCACATCCAGCGCCACATCCAACACCACATCCAGCACCGCGATGTTCAGTATTCTTGGTACTTTTGTTGTCGTCTCCACATGCAAATACGATGATTGAAATGATAGAAAGAGAAGCAATAATCATAAGAAACAAAAATATAGGTGCAGAGTGAAGCACCAAACCTTCTTCACCTTCATTTCCATTAACAACAACAAACTCTCTAGCCATCTTATCTTTTCACTATAAATCTCTATGTAATGACATTATCTCACATGCGTGTTGGCTATATTTATAAATTTGGAATTACAGCATCTTTGACAAGTCAACCAATAAGAACTTTAGATCATATACGTACCTTATATTTTTCTTCAAGTTCACATTCTCAGAAACAACACGTATATAACACGCTTTTATTGAAATGGACATTGTTCATTATCGTTGATGGAAAGCCAAAAGGTATAGCTTTTAATTGCCTTTGATTTTGAGTGTTCATTGGAAAATTACTAGCTAACTACTTGAAAATCATATATACCAAATTTGGTTATTGACTAAAATTTTAAGTGTATAAAATGAACAAATTTATGAATATTAGAAGGGTTAAATATGTTTTTGGTCTTTTAATTTTCGGTGAAAATTGGAATTAGTCCTTCTTTAAAACTTTGGACCAATTTAGTCTCCTATCTTTAGAAATGCATGAATTTTAGTCCTTTAAATGAAATTTTGTTAAGTTTATTTGACATTTCAAGCATATTTCATGACAACATTTGAGTTGTTTGCATCGTTTGATACATTCTCCCTTCAATGTTAACTCAAAAACTATTCTAAAATGTCCTTGAAGTGTTAAATAAACTGAACAAAATTTGGTTAAAATGACTAAATTCATGCATTTCCAAAATTGAAGGACTAAATTGAGTCAAAGTTTCAAAAAAAAAATTCTAAATTTTACTAAAATTAAGGGATCAAGAACATATTTAACCTATTAAAAAATGTGAGAAGATAAAGAAAGATACATGCCAGGAGAATTAACAAAATTAAATTGAGTGAATCAGAAGAAGCTCTCGATGCTTTTAGTCCGAACGAAGAATTTGTGCAGACAAATAAGAAACGAAGAAAAGAAGAAACCACACAAAATATAAATGAAAACAAAAATCTCATATTATCTCACTTCATATAACTACATGAATTTACGAAACAACAGATACAAAGATATCTTAATTAATTAAATATAAGGAAATAGTTAAAACATAAAAATATTTAACCGGTAAAATACATGCGCTATGAATATATGGTCACTATTTTTTGATAATGGAAAATAATAAAATTATTATTATAAAAGTAAAATTAAATAATTTTTACAATTTTATTGTAAGTAATGTCTTTTCTTTTTTAGATAATTATTTATTATAATTGTTATTTCAGTTTTAAAAAAAGTTAAATTTCAGAAGAAAATGTTAAATTAAAATTTAAATGGTTAAATTAAAAAAAAAGTCACTAAAAGATAAAATTGATACAATAATTATTTTGATTTAACAAAAAATATTTAAATGATTCAATTGAAAATAGTATACCAAAAGAGAGAATTTCCTTTATAAAGTGTAGATATAGATAACTAATTATCTATTATTTTTTATATAATTAATTGTTATTAATATTTACGTTTTTATTATAAAAAATAATTAAAATACAAATATTAAAATGACATATTCAATCAAATAAAATAATTTAAATTTTGTTTTTAAATATAATTTTTATTTGTTAAGATTTTATAATACTTGTTTTAATATATTTATCCTAAAATATACTTTCTATTTATTAAAAATTAGGGTAATATTTTAAATTTAACTGAAAATTATTTAATTTTCATTTATATTTTTAAAACTATTTTTTGTATCAAATTATTTTTTAATTCATCTTTCAATTTCAATTCATACCGATTTATTATATTAACTAACTAACTATTCTTCTACAAAATTAACTACAATTGTGTGAGTTTTAAGTTTAACTAAACTTTGTGGATTTGAAGATGTGATTTACACTTTTATATATATATATATATATATATATATATATATATATATATATATATATATATATATATATATATATATAGGAGAGAAGATTGTTTTATTTTATTTCGCCTTTTGATTTTCCTATAGAGCATTAGTCTCAATCTCATTCAATTTATTTGAGTAAGTATGTACCGAGATACCAATCACTTGGTGTGTATACATCTTGAAAAAGAGAAAAAAAAAATCTCAAAAAACAACGGTTTAATAAGAGCATATTCAATTAAAATATTTTAAAAATATCATTTTTTAATATAAATTTTAGGTTTAATTAGTGAAATGATACACACTTTCATTGTCAGTTTGATACCTACCTTTAAAAAAGTGTCAATGAGTCCCAACTTTTGAAAAATTGTCTCAATTAGGTCTTTTTTCTGATGTCGTTAATCATATTATATTTGAAATGACTTACAAAATTAAGTATTGATATTTATATTAAAATTTAGTAATAAAAATCATGAATAAAGTTAAAAGTATTAATAAATTTCTTAAAATTACATTAAAATTACATCATATTAACTTTTTTCACTTTTAAGAAATTTATACTGGTATTATGAGATTCGCATAGAATTGAACTAAACCATACGCATTGTATATGTTCAAAGTTGATAAATGCACCCATTTAATGTATTTTATGCATTTGTTCCTTCTTTTATGATATTGAATGAATCTCAATCTCTATAATACCTTAGATACATTAATTCTGAAATGTATAAGGGAAAAGTCATAACATTGTAGCTGTCAATGTTTCAGATTTCTTCGTTTAATTACATTATTATTGACCTATAAAAAACTTGAAAGATATTTCCTTGATATTTGTATTAGTCAACATTAATAGCGAGATAGATAAGGAAGCGTTGAAACTTCAAATAGTGAAGCTTCCAATATATTTCTTAAAATAGATTTCAGTATTACAACTTTATAAGGTATCCCTGTAGAGGGAATTTCTGTAAATAAGTGTAAAATAGACCTACTTTTTTTTTTTCGAATAAACAGACTATAAATTACACTAATCAACTCATATATTTTAATGTAATATAAATTGAAAAAAAATACATTTTTTTTTTAGTTTATTTAGTTATTTAGTTGGAATGTCTCTTGTAATGATTTTATCTATGTTTTGATAAGCTGTTTGGAATACTAATTTCATCATTAATTTAGAAGCAGCGGCGGATCTTCACAAAAAATTTTTGAAGGGATCAAAATAATAAATTCAAAATTTATATATTTAATTATTGTTATTAATATAACAAAAATATATATAATTGAATATTGAATTTCTACTTAGAAAAATTACAGTTTTTACATCGTATTTGATGTATAATCCATTTTAAATAATTTTTTCTAATTTCATCTATTTCACTTTTTTATTTATTGGATACTCTCATATTTGAGAATGTCTCATCGTTAAGTTTCAAATAATTAATATGAAATCTCAACCTATAATTCTTCGAATATTAAGAAATGACTCATATAATTCGATCATTGGATCTTATTATCATGTTTGAAAATATGTAAAGAAGTAAATCTATCTTATTTCCATCTTCACGGATATCTTCCCTTTACTCACTTTAAAAAATTGAATATATTATTTTATTTTTCTTCAATATACTTATTTTTTTAAAAAATTTAAGACTAAAAATAATTTATCAAAATTTAATCAAAAATTGAGAGACGTAACTAATAAAAAATATTGTATGATAATCAAGAAAAAACTAAAAAATATTATGAAAAAACATATATTATATAACTTTTCCTTCTATATTCACAAAAATATAAATATACAAAACATTTATAAGATAAAAAAAAATACTGACTTTTAAACTATTATTTCAGTATCAAGAGATAAGAGAAGATTATATTTTTATCTTAAAAATGCAAGAGAACACATGAAAAAATGAGAGTAGAAAGAATAAATTTGTGTCTAACTTACATTTAAAAAAACAAAATAAAAGAAAACATGCAATTGTGAAAGATGAGTAAAATATAGAAAAGACTTAGAAGATAACGAGAGAAAATATAAAAAATATCTCAATAATTTTTTTCTTTATTATATTTAATTTTATATTTTATTATTTATTAAAATTAAATATTATACTTTATAAAATAATAAAAGTGTATCTAATTTAATTTTTATATTAATATAAAATATATCATATTTTTTTAGAATTTAAAATTATGTATTTTTAAAGAAAATTAAAAAGTTTTGGATATATTTTTTAAAAAAATTTAAAAATTTTGGGGATGCCATGGCCTAACCATACACTATAATTTGCCACTGTTTAGAAAGAAAATATTCTCGTCATTACGATATTATGCTTATTTTTAGATTATGTATTTATCTTTTTGTTGGTAATCAATCTATAAGTCACTTATAGTATTCGTATGACATGCAAGTTGTCACAAAGGTTTTCCTCCCGGTGGTGGTGACAAAGGTGATGTTGGTGGATTTTTTTTCCCATCTAGCACACTTTTACCAAAATATTACCCGGATAGCATATTGTGTACAATATTTACATGGTTAGTATACTTTTTTTTTTATGTTGAGAATTCAGTTTCTGGGTAACAAAATTCTGAGCTCAATTTTGTTTTTTTTTTTCTTATACCAGTCTGAATTCGGTTCCCAAGAATCTGAGTTCTGTACTAGTTTTTTTTTTCTAAACAATGGAAAGATAAAGTTTGTTTTTAAATAAATATAATTAATTTTTATTTTTGTTATCAATAAAATAGAAATAATTAAATAAATTATTTTAAATAATAGAATTATAAATGTGTTATTAGTTATTTGAAATAAAAAAAAATTATTTGTTTTTGAATTTGTTGATTTTAAAATTGATATAATTAATTTTTTTAAAAAAATAGATAAGAGTAAAAAGAAATTAAAAAATAGAATTAGTAATGTGTTATTAGTTATTTGAGGTGTTATTTGAAAAAATAGTAAAATAAAGAATAATTTTTTGTGTTTATGAATTTTTAAATTAAAAAAATGAATTTGTATTGTATAGTAAGTGATTTTATGTGTAATTTCAAAATATAAAATTCAATTTAATTTTAAATTTTGTTTCATAATTTTAAATAAATTCGTACTTCAACTAAATTTTTTAATTTAAAATATTTAATAAACATTAAAAAATAAATAATACAACACCACATTAAACATTATATATTAATTATTTTTACTTTAGTTACCTCTATTATAATTCATCATTTTTTTCCAAATCACTATTATAAAAAGAAAATTAATCAACAAAGTAAAAAAAATTAAATTAAATTGACTTTTATATTTTCAAATTGCGCATAAAATAACTTACTACACAATACAAAATATATTTTAAAATCAACAAATTCAAAAAGACTAAAAGAATTATTTATTTTTTCATTGTTTCAAATAATACCTAAAATAACTAAAAACACACTATTAAATCTATTTTTTTTAAATAATTTTAACCTCTAATGCAACATTTTTCATAAAAAAAAATTAACTCTTAAAAGTATTTTATTGAAAAAATAAAAAAATCTTAATTCTTATTTATTAAAAAAAAAATCAGTACAGAATTTGGGTCCCTGGGATCGAATTCAGACTGGTATAAGAAAAAAAAAATTACAAAATTAAGCTCAGAATTCGGTTGTCCGATAACCGAATTCTGAACATAAAATAAAAGTGTGTTAACCATGTAAATATCGTACACAATATGCTATCCGCGAAATATTTTGGAAAAAGTGTGTTAGATGAGAAAAAAAATCGGTGTTGGTGAGGCAGGTGGTGACCTTGGTAATGATGCAATATTGTTGGGATATTTTTTATGTAAATGGTATAACTCAAGCATTATTACTACGAAAATTGACAAATTTATAAAAAAAAATACGGAGTTTGGGAAATCATTCAAAGTCGTACCATCATAAAGAAAATTTCCAAAATAAATCTTTTCAAAGTTTCAAAAGTCTTTTAAATAAAAGGTGTATTGTTAAAGTCCAAATCAATCACAAAGAGAGAAATTAGATCAAGAAAGACACAAGACAAAATTTTATATTGGTTCAATTCTAATGAATCTATATCATTTTTTTCTAGTAAGCTGAGTTAAAAATATCATTATAAATCAATAGAGTTAGATTACAAGAATATCTACATAATCCTAAATTTTAGATTCAATTAAACTCTTGAAGAACACCTTCAAGAAATACAATAATAGGTGATGTTTCACACAATCATCATAAACATGAATTACAATACAAAGAATGAAATTACATAGTAAAGATACAACAAGATATTTGTACCATAATGGTCGGATTAACCGCCATGAACCAATGACTAAGTTAGCTATTATATCACGATACTTATATTGGACTGCCAACTTATAGTTGGACCACCAATCTATAAATGGACCGGTAACTTATTAAAATGTCTTTAACTAAGTTCTTATTGAACTTAAGATAATACTATATGGGAAAAAAATTTAACGACCATATTCACTAAACTACACAGTATTCCCTTAAGCAGTAGTCCACCTACTTTAACTTTGAATAAAATAGTTAAACCCATAGGGAAAACGTGGAACTTAAGGCTTGAGTTTAATTAGGCTCATATGAGCCCAATGGAGGCCCAACTAATACCTTAAAATTAGTAAAATATGATTAATCTCCTATAAATAAGAGTGGACACCATCAATAAAAGGTACACAATTCATTAGTGCTAAGAACTGGTATTTGACTTTGAGAGCTTTTTGCTGACTTGATTGTCAGAGTCATTTTTGCAAGTAATCCTCAAAATGTTCCATCGAGCACCAAGATATGAAGACATGTCAAACAAAGCTGAAGAGCATCCGTCCAAGAGGTTCAAAGGTTGAGGTAAGGTAAGATTTGAGTCCCATAATAATCTGTTATTGTTTCCATAGGAACAATATCACATGTATGAAGATATTACAATCAAAACCTATATCCAAGAGAAAAACTCTTCAATCTTTTATCTTTTTGAATAAATTTTTTTCTACAATGTTAAGGCATTCATATCTCTCTCACTACCAGTCTATATTAATCAATTTTTTCAAGAATTAATCGATTAAATGTTGAATTTATCCTTTTATCAGATTTTGGATTAATCAATTAATTTCAAACATAATCGATTAATACAAAAATGAAACATGGTTTCAATTTGTATTTGTTAGGTTTATAGAGAGAGTTTCACCGGGGAGAACAAATACCAATGAGAATTGAGCCCAACCACATAAGGAATTGACACCACTCTCAACCCAAAACCTTAAAAATAGAGACCCAAAAACCCATTGCCTTAAGGTTTTGGGTTGAGAGTGGTGTCAGTGCCTTATATGGTTGGCTTAGGTCTCATTGGTGTTTGTTCTTCCAAGTGAAACCCCTCCTCCTTTGTAAATCCTAACAGTATTAACCTAATCTATTAATGTTTAATTTTAATCGATTCAACTATTAGTTTATACAATTTTCTTTTGAATTTGATTAAGTGCGTGCCTAACCTAATATTAATCAATTATTTTGTGATTAAAATGAATTAAGAGGGTCTTTTCTTGACTTTACATACATGTACACACACTAAGACTAATGGATATCTACCTAACACACATATCTCAGAACACTTGGACATCATCAAATAAGCTAATTGAATATTCTCTTTGACATAATAACAAAGATGTCGTGCCAAATGAATATGACTTTTAGTAATTGGGGTGAAGTCGTGTCAAAAGAGTATGACTTTAGTATTTTATGAATTTAATTGGTTGGTTAGTTTTATTTTTCAAAATTGAAGTCATGTGCTTATGACACGACTTCTTTATTGAGTTTCTTTTCCATGAAATTCTTATTCCTACCAAGGAGTTTGTCCATTAGATCAACCACTTACTTAATTTCCTTTTCAGTCATCCAACAATCCAAATCCTTCCCTGTGTCATTAATTACGGACTGTGGTTTTGGATTTGTCTCATCATCATAACCGTCCAAAAAACCTTGGGACCATTTCTTCATGTGCTACCACTATTCCTTCCCTATTTTTTTGCCACCTTCAACAAAACCATCACTTTCATCCTTCTTCACTAGATTTATATTTGTGGTGGAACTTGTCTTTCTTTCATAAGGGAATTCATTAATAAACTCGAAATTTTCCTCAATATTTTAATGGAAACATTAATGTATGTAAGAAATTAAATTTTCTTTCTCCATCTTTTCCTCAAGACATGAAAAATGTGTCGTGATCTTCATCACGCATAAAATAAAATGGGTCCCTTCCAGATTGATCATTCCCAAAGACTTATCTTTGAGACAAATACAGCAACAAATAAGTCATGCCATAAACACACGACTTTGGTGTAAATTAAAATTGTACTAAAGTCATATCATAATCCCACGACTTCAATTTGGAAAAAATAAACTAATCAACCAGTTAAACCCATAATTGGGTCATAAAACATCAACTTTACTTTTGGTACGAATTCTTCAAAAAATCATACCTGATCCATTCATCATACCATTCAAAACCACATGAGCAAAAATGTAAAACTAGACTCGATATCCATATTTATTCATTCACTCGAACTTTATAAGCTTTGGTTTGTCATGTAAAAAAAGTGAAATCCTTGGTGTTACAATTCCAGTAATGATACCTGGTTTTCCCCTCTCATGATAAAGTGATTTCACTTATAGCTTAAAAGAAAGTCCACAATCTCAAGACCAACTATAGGATTCTCCTTCCCTCTTCTAAAATTGGTCTCTAAATTGATTTCTAAAATTTAGCTACCAACGTTTTAGCTACCAAAGAAAATTGGTCACTAAACATTAGCTACCTAGGTTTCTTCTACCAAAGGAATTCATTTCTAAATTAGTTTCTAATTAATTAGTGACCAATTTAATGTCCAATCATATTTTTTTATAATAGTAACTATTTTAGTAACCAATAATTTTTTATTTTTTAAATTGGTATTTAAATTGGTCACCATAGTGACTAATAACTTTTGGTCACTAAAATTGATTGTTAATGAGATATTTTATTGCAATATTTGTCAACAATATAAAATATTAGAGCTCGTATAGTGTTAAACAAAAAGTAAATAAAAAAACAATTTTAAGCCAACAAGAGCTATATAAAATTTTATAAGAAAAGGTGTCCTAAAAGTACAACAAAAAACTTTCGAAAAATAAATACTAAAAGTTAAAGTATTCAAAGAAAATTTGGAAGAATAGGACACTATGCTAGCATGTGAAGGGTACAACAACAAAATTTAATTAGAATTATATAAAAAATTTAAAATAAGTTTTTAAACTTTTAATTCTGATATAAAAGAAAAGGTTAAATATGTGTTTGGTTCCTTAACTTTCAGTTAATTTTGAAATTAGTTCATTTCAAAACTTTGGACCAATTTAGTCTTTCATCTTTCGAAATGCGTGAATTTAGTCCTTTTAATCAAATTTTGTTAGATTTATTTGATCTTTCGTATGCATATCAGGATTGTATTTGAGTTGTGTATATTGTTTGACACATTTTTGCTTTAATACTAAGTCAAATACTATTGTACAACTCGTTTGAAATGTCAAATAAACTTAACAAAATTTGAATAAAAGGACTGTAACACCCCATTTAATTAATAGTCGTAATTAAAGGAAATGTCACAATAAAATAGTATAGTAGCGCAGTCTTAGAGTTTCCACAAACTGCCTTACGATAAACCAAGGTATACAACGATATCAAACTAAACATATACAGAAATATAACCGAAATGAAATTGGAAGTTTAAAGGACAACCAATACATGGGCCGTGGCCCCAAAAGAAAGCTCTGAATAGAAAATCCAGCCTAGATGGCTAAGCAGCAGAGTCACCATTCCCTTGTTGACTACGAGGACCTCGCACATCTGCTCCCATCAATTAAATTGATGATCCTCGCAAAAGAGAAGAGCCACATACAAGACAACCATACAACAAACAGGGTAAGCTAGAGTAAAACAGTTCAACAAGTAGTTACATGTCAATACACAAGCCAAGCATTTCATATATCATCCAAACATGTTCTGACATTTCAAACAATACACTAGACTCTGATTCGACTCATCCGGATACATATAGTCTGGTCGGATTCAGTGGATGCTTGCACTTGTGGTGGATACCTCTGCTCACCCCCGAGTCGTGTGTTACAAGTGTTACAATAAATCAATTCCCTCACGCACAAGGTTAGCCCTTAATAAGTTTCAAGCCTCCTGCTACTCTCACCACAAGAGTCAGTCCGCTCTAAGTGAGACTAACTGACTCCTTAGAGTGTCAGGATGCAACCTTACCTTGAATCCTTACCAGACCATATAGATGGGGCACCACTATGAACACCCACTAACAGGGGCCATGCAATTACGTCCCGACCACTGAAGCGCGACCCTGGAAGTCTCACCTAGAGGCTCCAAGGAATTACACACTGACACGTACCAATCATAATCAAACCAATACTATTTAACATGCACAGGTATATACATATATTTATATATATCACGTCAACCTTCACAATTCCATTCTCACTTGTATTTCATATTGAATCCATCCCACTCATCCTTCATAAATTACCAATGTAGGAGTGTATTCCCTACCAACACCATGCCACATTCATTGATCCACATTCCCTCATATCTCATGTCAAAGCCATACCAAACCCATCGTTTCAAATTCCATGAATCACCTCATACAAACAACATGCTCAACTCATATTAAAACTCATGAATCATAATTCCCTCTCCCTCATACAAGGTCACTCAATTCATACAGTTCATACCCAAGGTAAACCATAACAAGCCAAACATACAATTAAGGCCCCAACAACATAAAAGGTACAATTGCATAAAGAAATCTCGTGCCAGTCTCGCTCAAGCCACAGGGTCTCGCTTAGGCGAGACTGTCATTAGGGAACCTTGCGAGGCTCGTGGATTCTCGCTTAAGCGAGCCGCTACTCGCCTGTGCGAGCATGTCCCTCGCCCAAAAGAAAGACTTCCTCGCCTGAGCTACGCCTACAACACAAACCTCAAACCCCCACTTGTCCTCGCTTAGGCGAGCCTTTCTTGCTTGAGCGAGATGGTGTCTCGCTCAAACGAAAGCTCTCCGCCTGAGCGAGAGCTCGAGTGCGAGGGATTACCACAGCCCTAGGACAAGATTACAGAGCTAGAAAAACGAACAGAGGGTGTTTAATACCGAAGCTCTAACACTACACACGGAAACAGGACCAGAGATCGAAAAGTGTGGGTTAGGAGTACTTACGTGAGCCAAAACGGTCAAGTTGAATGTGAGACTGGGCACACTATGGAACCCTAGCAGAGGCGGCAGCAGCAGCTCAAGGAAAAGTGAGGGATCTGTTTTTACGAAAAGTGAGCACAAGTTAGGGTTTGGGCACTTTAGGTCAGAAATCGAATTGGGCCAACCCCCTTAGGCCCATAAGATTGGACAACCTATAAAATAAAAGGGGCAGAATCAATTGGGCCTTACAAGGACTAAATCCACGTATTTCGAAAGATGAAGGACTAAATTGGTCCAAAATTTTGAAATGAACTAATTCCAAAATTCACTGAAAATTAAAGAAAAAACATATTTAATCTTAAAAGAAACATATATTGTTGAAAAAGATAATGATGAAGAGAGAAATACAGTAATTATCAATTAGAAAAAGTATTTTATAGGATAATGAAGACAACGAAGATGGAAATTATAGTGTAGGTACTAAGTTACGTCATTGTTGAAATTGTAAAATAGTTTACATGTTAACTAGGTATCAAACCTGTACACTAATTTCCATAACAGAACGAAGGATTTAGCACCAAAAATGTGATATTTTTACAACAATTAAATGAGTTAATATCAACGAGATAGAAAACCAATACAACCAACAATTACGAAAGAAATATATAATAGATTTAAAGGCCAAATAACAAGTAACAGTAAAATGAAAATAAGAATCTTAAACAAGAAGTATAAAAACTAAAGAAAAATTACAATGGTTTTAATTGCTTTTACTCGAGGTTAAAACATCCGCTAAGTCATTTATCTGAAATTTTAGTTTTCTCGCTAAATTATCTTCTGAGAATTGTGACTTTTTTGAAACTCTATAAAATACTAATCAATTGTTGGAAGTTTTTAACCTCTTGTATCTCTTGTATTTGGTGAAAGTTTTAAAATTTCTGTTAAGTTTTGGAGTTTAAAAACCAACATTAACTATCATGGATTTTGAAACTTCCTTTTAACTGCCATGAGTTTTGAAATCTCTATTAACTATCATGAACTTTGAAACCTCCATGAAATATGGTTCAGAATTTCCGTAGAACAATTATTTACAAAATTTTCGTAATTACCATAAATTTCAAATTTTTTATAAAGTTTCATAAATTTTTAAATTATTAATATTATTTTGTTTAACTTATTTATCATTATGCGTTCGTATATTATTTCAATCACAATTATTTATATTTATTGCATTTTTTTATCTATATTTGAGTTATATATACTAAAATTTACATGAGATTGAAGGTTTACAATGTGCATTTACATGAGATTGATATTTTACATATACATAGAATCATGAGGAAAAGAAATTTTTAAAGTTCAAGACAACTATTAGACCTAAAGGATCTTATGAGATTTTATGCAATTTAATCATGACAGTCTAATGTTGATAGTTTATTCAACGGTCTAGTTTTCATTAACTAGTAAAATTTCAATAAGATACTTTAACTTTGTTCATAAAAAATAAGATTAAATTTGATAAAATAATATTTTTTTTATCTCAAACCGAAAACACTACTACAAATTCTTATATTACTTAGGATTTTTCTTGCAAATTTGTTAAAAAAATTTGCAAGAAGAGACTTTTTTCTATCATTTTTTCTAAGAATTTTAATTGGCAGATAATTCTTTCGTGGATAATCATTTCCTACGAAATTATAAAATTTGCAAGTATTTCCTACAAAATTTGTTACGAAAAGTGTTTTATACAAAATATTTTGCAAGAAAATTGGTAGTAATTTATTGCAATTTTTTTTTCACAACAAAATTTATAGGTATTTCCTACGAAAAAATTTTCAAAACAAAATTGGCATGAAATATGAATTTTTTTAGTCGTGAAATCATATTAAACAATAAAATAATATTGTTGTTTAGCATACTAACAACAATTAGACCATCTAACTACAAAATATCTAAACGACACTCACAAAAATGTTCACCACAGAAAAGACAACACTAAAAAATGTGACTATCATAACATGAACTTACTTTTAAATTTGTTAGACCCTTAGGAGCCATCAAAACTCTACACATGAAAATCGTGAAACAAGAGACCAAACTTTCCTAATAATATTGTATGCCAAAGTTAATTATGTCATCGTGAAAAATGACGATGAATACGAAATTACTTTACGCATAATAAGTTGAGTACTACAAACAACTATTTCAGTAAAAAGATTATCGATCTTACAATATTTGTACACAAGCTTCCATGGTTTCGGTAACAATTCCTATAAATAGAAGTTTTACAATACATAAAAAAAACTAATAATATCGTAATTTTTATAAAAAAATTATAACACTTGTACCTACCTAGCACAATACATGTATTAGGTAATTTAGGTAATGCGCATGCCGTCTAACAAAGTTCATTAAATCTCACCGACCTAAAATTATATATATATATATATATATATATTAATATAATATATTTATAATATATTTGTAAAATATTTAGTATATGAGTTACATTGTCATAATAATATTATTATTATTATTATATAATTGAGGTAATAAGTTGATATTCTATTAACATTATTTGATTATATTACCAATTTATTACTACGAATGACTTAGGGAAAACATACATTCTCATACTCGTTCTTTCTTACTCTAAGATTTTATCTCTCTTACTAATTTGAGTGTCAGAGAGTTCTTATATATGGATCTTTTTCTGTGTTTCAATCCTCAGAAACATTCCATCAAGATATGTATGGCAAAGTTATCAAAATGTTGCTACCTATCCAAAGACTTATCTCTAGTCCCCGATAAAAACAAGACTATTGACCTTTACAATTTTTATGAAGTTTTCTAAATAAAAAGTGTTTAAGTTTGTAGCATCTCTTCTTAATGTTATCTTATGATCTTCTTAACAACGTCTGGTTATAGCCAAAAGTAGTATATGTAAAATATTGGAGAATACAAAATTTTTTTAAATCTTAAATAATATTTGTAATTTTTTTCTCTTAAGATGAAAGGGACAATCATGAATGTTTATAAGTCAGAAATGACATTTTGAGAATATTTATATAATTAGATTATAAGGAATACTTTAAAAACTTTCGTAAAGAAAAACTAAACATAACTTAATTGGAGTGAAACAATATTAAAAAAACAAGTGTATTTTTCCTTTAGTAATTACACTTGTATTAGCTTTTGTTATCCATTACAAGCCTTCCAAAAAATAATTAAAACGTTTTTGAAAGTTTTATTCAATTTTCGTATCGAAACAAGTTCAAAAACTTTTATTAACATGTGAAGCATAGTTACAATGCACAAACAATATTGTGAAATAGCATAATTACACTGCATGGACATTCATAATTATTTGACAAATTTTTACTAATGAAAATAATGAAAATAAGTTTATCGATAAATCAAAATTTACAAAGATATTTTACCTACAGATTTTTAAAATTAAATTACTGATGAATATTTTCATCAGTAATTAATTCGTTGAAAAAATTTAGTAATAGAATTCGTCAATAAATTAAAATTTGTATCACAGATGGATATTTCCAATGATAATGTATATGGTCAATTCTATCTGTAATGTACAATCAGTTTTGCCAATAAATGTTGAAGGCAATTTATAATTGCTATAACCAATTTTTTTTTTGTCAGTAAATTTATCAGTAAAATGAGTAACAAATTTTTCGTCAATGGTTACAAAATTGATAAGTGTACCAAATCACACAAATAATAAAGTGGATAAGTTCATATATTGTTTTCTCACATAGACTCGCATTGTTTAAAAAAACTAGGATTATTTACTAATAAAGGCACAAAGAACAAAATATTTTTCGTTTAGGAAAAAATAAATTTCAAATTAAATTTTTAAGAATAAAATGAATTGGCATAATGGAAACAAATAACTTTATTGAAAAAAATATAAGATAAAAGCTTTACCGGGATTGAGTTTTATGATTCCATTCAAAGTACAAAAAAAAAATACTTTTATTTCTGTAACACCCCAGATGGATATTACTAGATAAAGCATATTTCATAAAATTTCTTTTGGAAATTCAGACATTATATAAAGTTCCCAAGCGCGGGAAAATTTAAAACTTTTCTCGCGATAATCCAATCATACTACTCCATCTTTATTACATGTTCGTAATAGATAAAAGCATCATAATGTCTATTACAAAATGCAGGAAAATAAAATATAACGAAAAATCTCCCATCGTCAGTCCCGCTCTGTCGCTAGGCATCAGCGTTCTCACCTGAATTCACATATGCTCCCACGTAACAAGTCACGTGATCATCGCCAAACACAAACACACAAACAAGAAGGGTGAACTGAGAAAGAAAAATAATACAAACAATAAGATAATAAGAATTGACCCTCACCCAATCTAACTTAGCCAATTTTAGTTTATTGACC
>Ga0214544_1006500_pt1:0-5000 | contig 21508 bp, 10 predicted proteins | sample CNSS3metaG_FD_160074 | JGI IMG/M metagenome (GOLD analysis project Ga0214544, IMG submission 160074) | Root nodule microbial communities from cowpea collected in UCLA plant growth center, Los Angeles, California, USA - CNSS3 | ecosystem: Host-associated > Plants > Roots > Nodule | place...
TATATATATATATACTTAATAAAAATAAAAATAATGAGATTGTATATTATGAAAGTGATTTTTGTCTAAGGAAGTGACTAAACGAGAAAGGAGAGGGGAAGAAAAGCATGAGAAGAAGAGTGAGATAGGAGAGAAGGGAGAGAAGGTTGGTGTTGTTGTTTTAAGTAGACGTGAATGATTTGCCTGCCACTATATATAATAAGCTTATCATTATTCTGAGTTTTGTTAAGTTGCTTCTCCAACTCCACTCATCATGTCCATTTAACTTCAATCATCACTTCTACCAAACTCATCATATACCTCATGCGTCATAATTACCTTTTTTTTTTTCCAGTTACAGACTTACTATAATCATTATCTACTTTTCTTTTCTTACAAAATTTACTTTCATATCACCATAACAAACCTACAACACAACATTCATTAATCATCAACTTCTTCTATATAATATCTTCTCAAAACCCAACCATTTTGTAAATACTTAGGACTCAAAATATTATTTTCTTATGGTAGTTTTTATCTTTTTAATGATTAATTTATTAGTGTTTTGCAATAACCAATGCTAATTATTCTTTAATTTATTCTTTTGTTTTCTTCAATATATGAATATATTTCGTATACTATCTCTTATGCATTGAGAATCGGTTTAATTTTTTTTAATAGTTATAATGATTTAGAAACATACAGAAGAGTTTAAATTTAATTTATCTTTATATAATCAGTTTATAAAATAAAATAAAATATATTTTATTTATATTATATATTTTTTTCTATTTGAAAACTCAATTATCCATTTCCTAGGCTTTTAATGTTTTGAAATTTCCCGTTTCCTCACGAATACAATTTATGTAAACGTTTATATATAAATTTATCGTATTGAAATATTTTTTCTGAATTACTTTTAATTAATTAATAGTATTATATTGCATAATAGATTGCATCCTATTTTTTAATTAAATATGTTGAATGTTAAAATAAATTTTTATATTTAATGGTAACCGGATAGTATATTATAAGAAAAGACTTCTTTTGTTATTTTTTTAAAATTCTTAATTGACAGTTGTAATAAATTATTTTTTATAAAATTATAAAATTATAAGATCGTAAGTATATTTTATAAATTTATTGTAAAAATATTTTATACAAAATATTTTACAAAAAGATTGACAACAATAACAAAATTGGTAGAAAATATGAATATTTTTAATAGTGTATGTTATAAAAACATTAACATTTAAAATATAAAATAATTTAAATTTTCTGAAATCATAAAATTTTCTATTCAGATATACAGTAAGTTTTTCTTTCATACTCTTCAGAAAAATGAAATTGAGAATACAGTTTTCTTTTATGAAAGCTACAAAACATCTCTTGTATCACATGTTTTGTACTTTTATATCGACTTTGTCTTGATTATGTTCAATAACTCAATAACAATAACGTCCTCTAATTCTAAAATAAAAATTGAACTCCCTTAAACTCGAAAGAAAATAACAATCCCATTTTTTAATTTATATCAAACTCCCGTTAATTTGTAATAAATTGCAATTAATATCTTTATGTGATGCCCCATCTATTATTTTATTTAAAAATAACGTAATTGTCAAATAATTATTTAATTGAAAATTAAACAATTTAACTATTATATATTAATATATAAAAAATTCTTTTGTCACTCAATTACCTTTAAAATTATGTTATACGAATATTATTTAGAATCACATCATGGGAGTGGTAGGTGTAATTTTTTTTAAATACTATTTATTTAAATTTAACAATTATACTTTTAAATTTCAACCTCCACCCAGGTCAAAAGTTGGCACTCATAAAAAAATGGATACGGTTCAATTACTTTAAATTCATACTTTATTTTTTCTTAAATTCAAAACACTGGTCTATTTTCTTAACATAATCTAGTTAACTACGTGTGTGTGTTCACTTCAGTTACATAAACATATACAGACAACAGTGTAATAACTTTGAGCATCATAAGTCTATCAAAAATTGCATTTTCATACTTCGATGTTAATTATTGGAAGAAATTTAAATAATCAAAAGTGGATATTTCGTCATATTCCAAAAGACCAAGGAATATTATTTTTTCGGTAATAGTCAGAGCCATGATGATGAAGTTGTGACCTAAGAATACTAATGAAAACGATGAGCTAACTCCCCACAATGATCGGTTGATATAATTTAGATATGTGGTCAAATCACACTTTACCTTGCAAAACCTATATTATTTTAATTTAATTCCTAAGTTTGATGCATATCCCACTTCAATTAAGACTAAGTCCATTTACGTAATTAAAGTATCAAATGATAATCAATTAGACTATATCATACATATGATTACATTAAAATTAATTACATAACTTATGTATAAGTTTTAATAAATAATTTGTCGTGATAAAAGAAGCCGAAATATTCTTAGTGGAAGTACGCTAGAAGTGAGGTTTATGTACCTATAACTCAACCAATACTTTAAATACATACTACTATCACTACTAGACAAACCCTATAGGTTATAAATGAATGCATTAACTGTTATCCTACAAATAACAATTTTTTTAAAAATGCAAGAAGTTAAAATAACGACGATCTCTCACCGAATCGAGAAGAGACGAACACATCGTATATTCAAAAGAAAAAAAAAAGACAATTACAGTAATTTCGACAATTTTTTAAGTTTTATTTTTTTTACAAAGTTCATATTAAACATCACTAAAAGTTTTAATAATTGGCAATGAATAAAAGTTTGCGGATTAAAAAAAAAACAAATATAATATCATGTTTAAACAAAAGAAATCCATAAAATTAAATTTGAAATTTTTTTCACTAATTATTGTTTCTTTTATTGATAACTTTATTTTTCAATTGATTTTTAAAAATATAGTCAAATAAAAATCAATAACAATATGATATCCGTTTCATTGAGAAATGAATAATATTAAAATGCTGTTCTTATTACTTAGAAATATGTAATACAACTGTTTATTGTAAATTTTACTGGTGGTGGTGGAAGAAGTTACATGATGTGAATTAGTGGTTGAAAAATGGTATGATCTGAATGGGCCTAACTATGCTTAGAGAGTAAAGTTGGAGATTAGGTGGCTTAATTTGTTCGACCATAGAAAAAGACATCTAACTGTCTACAAATAATAAAGAGCAGAAGTGGGGAACCCAACCCCACCAATTATTGTTTTAAAATGATTCTCCTGCAGCCACCCAAAATGAAAATACTTGTCATCAAAACATAGTGTAAAAAAAAAAGAAAAACTAAATGATATGAAAATAGTGGTTTCTATTAGGGAATCTAGGTTAGTGGTGATTATTGGAAGATTGGGTCTGGTGAGTTAAGTGGCTACAAACTCAAAACAAGTGCATTTTCTGAGCTAATCCCTCGCTTGAATCTTGATTAAAATGTTAATTAAATAAAGCATCGTTTTCATGTTATGAATTTCTTGGTAATTCTTGTCGGATCTTGAAGATTAGATACGAAAGAAAGTAAATGTGGTAGATGTAGCACGAAAGTAACGCAACATGGCGACTTCAGCTACATTTCCTTTCGTGTAATCATATTTCTAGCTCACCCATTCTAGTAGACAACTCTTTCTAATGTGTAACCTAATTAACGATGCTTCATTCATTTATTAACTTGTTTAAGTATTATTAACCAGATTTTGAGTTATAACGTCACCTTCAATTACTAAGAAACTTCTCCAAATGAATTATGAATTTCATACAAGTTTGTGGTTGCGAATAAATAAATTTGCAATCATTATTATGTTTTACACACTTAAGAAAGAAAATGGATCCACTTCTTGCCCATATCTAAACTTCATTTGTTCTTCTTTTCTTTCACAGGTCCCCTTGGAATCTTGTTCAGAACTTTATTATCCAATGTGTTGAACAATCTCTTCACGTCTTGGTTTCCTTTGCTTGCTAGATAATTCACCTCTTGTTCGTATCGCTCATACATAATGGGAAGGGTCACCAAGCAGAGGAACACTGTGGAAGAAAGATAAATAAAGCGCAACAAAAGGTTCAATTATTGTTAAGAATCTTGATATAAATGATAACAGCACAATAGTAATTAGGATCTCACGTATATATAGGAGATTCAAAGTTGTAAAATAATTCCCAATAGCTGACATGACCCAGAGACCGGTGATTGTCTGAAATTCAATAACATGATGTAAATAAGAAATAATAATCAAGACGAAATGTGTTTGACTGAGTGAAAATTAGTTTCTGAATACCATAAAGAAGAGGGTTAGGTCTTTCCCAGTTGAAATGTCGTAAAAATTCCTCAAGAATGAGTTGAGTTTTTGATACAAGAATCTAAAGGTGGGTTCGGGGATTTGAAAATCATAGATTTGAGGCAGGCTCCTGCAAAAAAAAATATAACGTATTATGAAGAAAGATTTGAAATTTAGGAGTTTATAATAAATTAGTGTATGCAAAGATTACATTACCATGTGATAAGTCCTGCGGCATTATACCAAACGAATAGGACGAGCATGATGGCCATGAGGATGTGACAAAGAAGAGTGAGAAAATTGTATTCGACCACTTCAAAGAGGAACCAAATGATGGAGAACCCAGCAACCATTGTTGCCGATGATATCTTGTCTTTCCATAGCAATATATCAGCAACTGCAAAATCAGATCAATCACTCTTCATTGGTCTTTGGAATATAAATGAGCATAAATGCATCCAATGCTTTGGGTTTAGTGCATATCTTGAATAAACCCTAGAAACAATTATTTGCCTAATAATAGGGTTTGTGACATTTTTTCTTTCTCTTCTGGACAAAATCTTAAACGTAGAAATGATTTGTTTTAATTTACTTGGGGTAAAAGTTGGGATGAATTTAATGCGTGAATCCTTGTATAAACTTTTTTCTATAGAATTTGTTAAGAAATATATATTCGAGCATGTGCTATTAAAAGTTGGGTTTTAAAAGTAAGGAGCTTTTATTAAAGAAAAGTAGTTG
>Ga0214544_1006500_pt1:10000-21508 | contig 21508 bp, 10 predicted proteins | sample CNSS3metaG_FD_160074 | JGI IMG/M metagenome (GOLD analysis project Ga0214544, IMG submission 160074) | Root nodule microbial communities from cowpea collected in UCLA plant growth center, Los Angeles, California, USA - CNSS3 | ecosystem: Host-associated > Plants > Roots > Nodule...
TATATATATATATATATATATATATATATAAAGTTACTTAATTAACTTATTTAACTGTGAATATTTTAATAATTTAAGTAGAGACGAGGATATGGTGGGGACGAATATTATGACAAGTATAGAGACAGGGCAGATATGTACATCCAAATATCCATCCCCATACCCAATTGAAAAAGTCGAGAATTTCCCATACTTATACCCATAAATATACCCAGTCAATATGGGATTCTTCGTTAAAACGAGAACTGGTTCTTGCAATACTCTCATGGCGGATTTGTTTTATATATATGTGTGTGTGTGTGTGTGTGTGTGTGTGTGTGACAAAATTTGGACAAAAAATTCAAGATTTTCTTTTCAATTTCATTATGTATAACTCTTGAAACTTTAGAGAGTTATTTTTTATTATTTATAATTCTTCGATTCGCATCAAATTTCTCACGTTTAAGTGAGTAGATGCATTTGTTTTCATCTTCAACACATGTCTTATTCTTAAAAATAAAATAAATTTTTTAAGTTTTTATCATAATTTTCCTAATATAAATTTATCACCTTTCACCTATACAGAAAAAATAACACATACAAGAAGAAAATATATTGTTTAAAAAAGTATAGAAATTGAATTTATTCAAAAGAATATATTAATTGGTCCAAAATGTTTTTAAACTCCTCAATTTCACTGTGATACAATTTTATTTTAAAAAGGATGAGAAATTGTGGATAAAAATTGAGATAAAAGTGGAAATCTAAAAAAGAGATGGTGGTATTTTGACAAACTTTTTTTGACCCACTTTTAACCCACCACTCCAATCACCCTTCAATTACTTATTTTGATTTTTTTTTAGTGGTGTGATGTGATGATGTAATAGTGATTGAAGTGGTGAGTTAAAAGTGAGTCAAAAAAAAGTAGGTCAAAATATCACTATCTATTTTGATTTTTTTTTAGTAGTGTGATGTGATGATTCAAAGGGAATTAGAGTGGTGGGTTAAAAATGAATAAAAAAAGTGGGTCAAAATATCATTATCAATTTTTTATAGGATTAATTATGTTTCTAGTGAAATTTTTTTACAGGATTAATCATATTTTATTAAGTTTGTTTATTTGACGTTTTAACTGTGTTTCATGCTATAATTTTAGTTATTGCAAAATGTGGTTGGACCATTAAATAAACTTAAAAAAATTTGATTAAAAAGATTATATTGATATATTTTTAAAGATAAAGTATTGAATTTGTTTAAAGTTAAAAAAAAAAACTAATTCTAATTTTTAAAAAAAAAAATTAAGGAAAAAATATTTAACTTTTTTTTATAATAAGCTTATAACCTGTGTGTTTATAAGAATAGGGATATATTATAAGTTTAACACTATGGTATGGTGTTGTATCTAAGCTTATTTTATTATATGTGTCGTCCATAAAATCTTTTTTTTTTTCTATTTCTTATTACTAAAATGTGGATTTCTTTTCATCGAATGCACGCAATTTTAAATACTTTTTGTTGTTTTTGACGCCCCAAACTGGGGAAACTGGTTGAGTTTCTGGTGACTTAATTCGTGGGAATAAAATGTGCATCACTTTTCCTCCTTTTTGTTTTACTTTTGGCATTTGTCTTTGGAGAAATAATCATAAAGATATCTCAATTTTTGACCATCCATCACATCGCCGAAAGTCATTCGGCCTTCAGCGTGATATGCTACACCATTTCTCTTCAATCATTTTTAACTACACACTCAAAACTATATATTTCTGTGTTTATGTTTACATTAATTTATTCAAATTTACCATTTATCATTTATTCTTAATTCATTTGAGATATCTATTCATAGTTTTCGAATGTTAAATAAAACAAGTTATTTAAAATAATTGTATTTTTATACAAGTTATAGATATGTGCTTGAGTTAATCTCATGTAAAATCAAATATGTACTTAATAAAATTTATACATTTCATGCATAACAATTAGTAAAAAAAAAATAACGAATATTTACCTATAACCAAACTATTCACAAAAATTTAAAATTTTCATAACAAAAAAAGTTTATGAGCTGTACGTATAAAAACGAAGCTGATGGTTTATTTTTCTCCTTCTTTTTTCGAGTAATGATTTTTCTCTAAATTAGGCTCTCTAGCCCCTTATCCGACAATTCCTAAACCAAACTTTCACAAACTTATTTGGTAAAGAATCATTAAAACGCCTTTGATGTACCCATAATTCAACCTAAACCCACTGGTCAAAATTCAAAATGTAAACAACCCGTCAAAACATGATGCTATCATAATCAGTGTGATTTTTAATCCACATTTATATCTTCATTACGAAATTTTAACAATTTTTTTCTTTTAAAATGAGATGACATTTTTTAAATATTAAAAATAAAAAAATAAAAATTACTGAAAAAATAAAACCTAAAATTATAAAAGAAAATCGTCAATGGTTAAAAATTTATTTTCCATTTTTAATACTTTTCTGCCCCAAATATTTACCAACACTTGTTACGTAAACATACATATTTCTAACGTAACACAGTTTCTATTAACAAACTTGTATAATTTGTTCATTTAACAATTACTCAAAAACTTGTGCTTTCTGGGATTTAACTAAAAATAAAGCATATTTTCGTGTCCCAAGATATGATACTGTTCTGTCATATATTATTGAATTGAGTTATTTTCATGTTTCTATCAGATAACTAAACTCCGGTGCTCATACACTTAAGAACTCAACTATCAGTTAATTGAGTTGTTTTAGAAAATATCAAAATAGTGATGTTTAGAAATCAAAATATGAAAGACGGTTCAAATACAATATTTCTCGATTCGCACAAACATTTTTTCCGAAACAAAACTGTAAGATTCAGTAACAGTAAACCAGAAAATGCATAAAGTGAAGTGATCCTAGGAACTTAAATAATCAACCTTGTGTTTTTTTAAATTGATACAACTTCTAATGATTTGGCAGACAACTTTGTTTGTAATGATGATGCCAAACCTATAAAACTCTAGCATGGCCTGAGTCCAATGACTCTAATCTATTAGCAATGAGAACACAAATAATAAAGCAAAGGGGTCCTCCTAAAAGTCATCATGATTGTTCAATCCAGGGTCCCAAATTCAACACTTATGCGCATCATACAACAACACTTGCCCCTTCATGAAATCGCTTTTATAGTACTCAGCAGCCTTGTCCTAAGGTCAGGTAATGTTTTTTGTTTACAAAGTAGTTGTAGCATTAGATCATGTCCCATGCCATTCTCCTTTTCCACTATAAATAGTAATGAGAACAACACCTTTAGGATCATATCTTCTTCTTCTTGGTCTATATTCGAAAATGAAGGTTTCGTATGCAACACTGTGCATCATGGTTACCTTGGTTGCTCTAGCTGAGACAGAGTTGTGTGTGACAGCAGTGACGTGTAATGCGTTGCAGCTGAGTGCATGCGCGAGTGCCATCACCTCCTCGAGCCCTCCTTCATCTGTTTGCTGTAGCAAACTGAAGGAACAAAGGCCTTGCCTTTGCCAGTATTTGAAAGACCCCAACCTCAAGAAGCTTGTGAACTCTCCCAATGCTAGGAAAGTTGCAAATGCTTGTGGTTCCCCATTCCCCACTTGCTAGATATACACTTTTTGAGTATGTTTCACTTCAACTATTATTAGGGTTGTCGGAGTATCTTATGTGTGTTTTTTTCTGTGTAATGTACTCTGTTTCGTTTTTTATCATGAAGTGGGACAGGTCCTCTGGTTGTCCCAGAGTTTGGTGTGGTTCTGCTTCAACAATCACACTTTCCGTTGGAGAATTTGATGTTGTATTGTACTAGCTCTGATGTGCATCTATCAATGAATGTGTAGTTTAAATTTGTTTGCTGATTATGAACGCCCAGCTTTTACCTGTTACATCGTACAAAAAATGTTCTCGTAGGATTGTATTATAACTATTAAATCTCTTTACATAACAAGTTATGAGACAATCATTTCGTTTCTTGTTGAAGTCGGTAGAACTGTTCGTACTAATGTTTAGACCAAAATATGTTAAATACTTTTTGGTTTCAAATCTATTTAGTGTGTGTACAGAATAAACCAAATAATAAACAAAAAAACAAAAGTGATGTGGTAAAAAAGCATACAGATCAACATCTACCACCCTAACTGCATGTGTTCCACCCATTGTGAATTTTATATACTTAAAATATTGTTAATTTTACATTATGAATAGTTAAAACTTACTATATAATTATATATATACAACCATCGAAATATGATTCATATTAATTGTTTGTTAGATAGATAAATTGTTATGAAGTGTTTTAATAGTTTTGTGATGTTATTATTTATTTGTAAGACCAATGATTATGATTGTGACTGAATAACTTGTGCACTTGCAACAAACATCATATTTCAATTAGTTCTTAAAACTAAAAAAAAAAAAACACATATAGTTCAACAAAGAAAAAGAAAAGAAGAATAAATTCCCATCAGTTACTCTGCATTTAGGATTTGCTCAATGTTAATCTTTTTTTTTTCTATCTTAATTTTTTATATAACTTATGAGAATAAGAGTTAAAATTAAAATAATGGTGATAACAAAATGATTACAATAACTTTTGACCATCCGAATGCTAAATAGAATTATTGTTCGCGGAATCAATTGATTCAAATTGTCATCTTTTATCTTTCTTAGACATTTTGTTGAAGGGAAAAGAAAAGAATATAGTGAGAGTGAACGGAATAAAACTTAGAAAGAGTATATATGCTTTAAAAATAAATAATATTTTAATTATTTTAATCTATCCGTTCACTATTCTATCGAGTCAGAGCCTTTTTCCCAAGTAATATATCAAGTCGAAGACATTGGATGTCTCCTTCACTCACCTGCCTTCTTTCACTCTCCACCATTAGGAAATATACAGAATTCCAAATACGTCATGCATATGAAAATGATTATAGTGATAAAAATAATAATACCATGCCAAAATATCTAGATATTTAAACTTTTGACTCCGACATATCAGATTTCCGCCCATCTGTTTCACCGAACCCAATTAACTAACACCAAATTCAAATGTCAAGATAGACTGACCTAATTCATATAACAAAATTTGCAACAATTCGCCAGTTTTTTTTTCTTTTAATCTCGACTAAAAAGATATTGTAAGAAATTTACAAGTATCTCGGATGACAGTTCTTGGAAATTCTTGACTTAAGAACTAATTCTTACTCGTGATGACCATTGGAGAAAGTTGACATGATTTTCAACTGGAAGAGCTGGTTCTTATAAGAAGAATAGGTTCTTAGGATCAAATTATCATTTTATGGTCATTAGATACAGACTGACCAAAGTTCATAAATCTAATATGGCGTACTAAGATAAGATCCAAGAAAAGGAAGTTTAAGAATCTTCATTTCAAGTATATTATATATAGTGGCTCATGCTCTGGTTAATTTCTATCGCAACAGCACATGCAAGTGAGACACTAAAAGTTCAATAATCAGCAAGTGTCAAAACTTTGAAACTATAAGATTGGAATATATTAAACCACCACCATTGTACTGCCATCTATCTTTATATTTCAAGCATTCTTCCATTACAGCATAAATACTATATATTCACCCATTAATACAAGAACAAGGTTTTGCAAACACTGTTCTTCCTTCTGAACAGGACCACCAAAATTGAGTAAACATCGTTCAAAGCAAGAAATCATGATCAGGCCTTATCAGAGTCAGCCCCTTGGTGGTGGTGGTTGTATTGTGTGGCCAATCCAACCCCTTCATTGCGGTGCTTCTCCCAGAAACCAGTATCAGCCTTGGAGTGTGCCCAATAGTACAAGATGGAGGCCAACATAGACAGCAAGGTCAAGGCAGCACCAGCTGCAAACACACCTTTGCGAAGGGTAGCACAAGATAAATCGTGCCTCACAAAGTACCCTCGGTACTTGGTGTGGTATGCATTCCTCGCAGACCCTGCTAACAAACACGCCTCTGCTCCCAGAAAACTAATCCTGATTTCACAGTACGAATAATTCAAACAAAAACAAATCAACCATTTTTCAACCTTTACCAATTTTTATCCTTTAACAGAAAAATGCTCAATCAATTCACAACACCTGATGTAACTGAAATGAAAGCGAAAGTCTATTTACAAACCCATGGTTCAAAATTTTGTTTAGTACAATTAATTAGGAGATGAATTGGTAGGGGTTTAATTGTTTAGATGCGAAATTAGAAGAAAGTGCGATTAATTCACTTAATTGAGTGTTACCAGGAGAGGATGAAGGAGACGACGGCGCAAGTGGCCGAGCAACCGGAAACAAGCCCTTTGCCGCAGCATAGGCATCGAGTGACGGCGTTGAGGACGGCCTGGCTGAGGAGCAGGAGAGCGACGGCAGCGAGGCCATAGACGGTGGAGGCGTCGGTGGTGTAAGAGCAGAAGGTTCTGTCGTCGTACTCGTCGGGGAGCACCTTCGCCTGAAAACGGAAAAGGAATCAGATTTGAGAGTTGAATCGAAAAAACCAAAGGAGAGGAGAGAGAGGGGGTTACCTCGCTGCGACGTCGTTCGGCGCCAATGGCAAAGACAAAGGCTATGAGATGCAGAGCGATGACGAGAACCAAAATGGTTACAGAAACTGCCATCGTTTTGTTTCGATACCCTTTTCTCTCACTTCACTTCCCCAGCTACTGCTTACTTTTTTGCCTTGTTTTTGTGTGCTTCTTCCTATATTATGTTCTTTAACATCGTCACATTCTCTCTACTTCAAACACTTCGCGAACCTAATTCTTCCTTTTTCTTTTTTTTTTCCTTTTTTTTTATTCCTACTTCAAACTTCAAACTTCTTTTTCTCTAATGAAAACAACGGTTTAGAAGTTTGTATAAAATGGATCAATTGTAATTTTCTACACATGACGTTACTGTAATTATTATTAATAAAGAATAACATATGTGCGATCAAATTTGTCCGTATCTAGTTTTTATTCTCTATTTGTTATTGAGAATTTTTCTCTTTTAAATGAATATGTATTGTATGAATTGACAATTTTGAATAAAAATATTTAATATGAAAACTTTGTTATGTTTATGATAATTTTATTTGATTCGAGCTCAATTGTATTTTGTATCAATAAAAAGATATATGTTGTCTCTAAAAAAATGTATAAAGTGAAAAGAGAAATGTTAGCTTATCTTTGTTTAAACTAAGTTTGGCGCTTGAATTGAGTTTGGGATTGCCATTTTTTAAGTCTAGTGGAAAAGTTTTGTTTTGGTGAGTCATTGTTTGGAAAGAAATGAAAAAAAAAAAAAAAAAACAGAGAGGTTTAGTATAGTGTGTGGAAATAAAAAGACAAAGAAGGTAATGATGTAAGGGACTTATTGAGTATAGGTGTGACCTAAAAACGATGGTGACGGGACCCACCTTGATATTGGGGATTGGAGTAGGGTGGGACCCAATTACTTACTGCGAGTAAAAACAAAAATAGCTGGAACACGGTTGTCTGGTCGGAGCGCCGCTATCCTTCACTGTCGCTCGATTCAAGGATGGCCCGTTCTTCATTAGGCTTAAATATTAAGTTGATCTTATTTTTTAAAACATTTAAAATAATTTTAAATTTTTAAATTGTGTTCAATTTTATTTTTTATGTAAATGTCGTTTAGATGGTTAAAATGAACAATAACTCTCACGTTCTAGTAAATTTCTTTTAAATTTTTATAATTTAAAAAAAAAATTGTTCATGAGACAAGTTAGAATTTAGTGTCATTTGACACATTACGTGGTAAGTTAGTATTTTTGTCATCTCGTAATTTATATTTAATTTAGTTCTTATTTTTATTAATTTTATTTAATTTACTTTTAATTTTTTTATTCAATTTAATGAATTTTTTTCTTCTTTAAATTTATTGAATATAATTTTTATATAAATATTATATTAAAATAGGAATTAAAGTGAACAAAATTTAAAAAAATCATCTCTATTAACTAAAAAATATATCTTTCTTTTGATTTTAAAGGATTAAATATACTTTTAATCTATTACCTTTTACATAAAATTAGATTTCAACCATATTCTAAAATTCGAATAATTTTTACTTCCAAATTTTATTATTAAATTAATTTAGTCTCCTACTAGACCATATAACAATTGCCCGGAGTCTGAACAAATATTTTTTTAATAGTCTTTTTAATTCCTTATCAATATCATTACTATTTTATTTATATTAATCAGCCTTGAATAATGAATTTGAACTTAGAGATTTTGAATTTGAAATTATTTCTTTAAATAAACATTAACAATTATTTTAAACCTTAATTACTCGTATGGTGTTAGAAAGTTTTAATTGCATTTCAATTATTGAAAATATGTTTCGATTAACTTTTATTTTAAGAAAAAAAAATTATTAACTACGTAAGTGGTATGTCATATATCAATATGTGATCCTTTTAATTTTTTAAAAAAAAAAATTTAATTTTTTTGTTGTCCACGTGTCAATATCCTAATGTGACATATGATATTGTCAATGCTATATAATAGGACAATACCATGTATTAATGTCAGTGTCAAGTAACATTGTCTTAATTTCAATATAGTGTCCTATATTTAACCTTTTGATTGAATTTGATCTCAATTTTTTTCTTCAAAATAGAGCAATATTTTTCTTCTCGAAATTAAGACAAAATTTATTATTAATATTAGTATTATATTGATAATTTTATTAAATGTAACTTTTTAACACGTTACATTATTATATATTATTAATTCATGTTTTGTTAACCTATTTTCTATAAAATAAAATTAATTAAGTATAAATATTTATTAAAAAATCCCAAACATTTAAAACTAATATACTAATAATCCATATTTTTTTAATAATAAACTAAATAATACCATTTGTAAAAAATATTAAACTAGATCTTTTTAATTTGAAATCAAATTTATTATTTAGATAAATACTATACTAATATTTATATTAAAATTTATTAAATTAAATTAAAGAGACACACTTATACATATATGGACTAAATTGAAATCAAAATAATTACAATATATAATGACATCAACATCTGACATTATTTTATTGTTCAACATTGACACTAGATAACACAAAATTAAAAAAAAAAAAAACAAAAGTTAACATCCTTTTAAGGTCGTTAATACTTTTTTATAAAAAACAACCTAATTAAAACACTTTTAAAAAATAGAATATAATTAAAACAAAAACTTAATGATAAGAACCAACGAATAATTAATCTTTATTTAAATACATTTTTTATTTCTCCTTGCCATAATCTGTGAGTGATTAAGAGGGGACAAGCGGGAAATCCAGGACGAAGTAATGTGATGAATGTGGTATGGCCATATCCAACGCCTATACTGTCTTCGTTGCAACTCACCACACATTTCAATTCACATTTGGAACACAACACTTAAATCAAGATAATAATATATTGATATTGCAAGAGTGTCGGCTTAGAGTTTTTTATTTTTATTTTTAATCCAGATTCTGTTAAATGTTTTATGTAATTATTTTGATGTCTTTAAAATATATTAAAAAGGTTTTTAAAACATTAAAGTAAATGCATTTTAAAGTTATAATAAAAACAGTATCAAAATTATGGCTGAAGAATAAAAAATCTAATTAATGAATTTTTTCAATACTTTGTTTATTAATTTATAATTTAATTAAGCTTGTAAAATTAATAAATTATTATAGTTTTTTTCTCCAACTGTCAAAAAATAATATATGAATATATCATAAATAATTAAGTTATATTTTATTTAAAATGATAAAAGTAGTTGACTTCATACAAACAGTGTAACGTAAAACGACAGTAACGAATAGTAAAAATTAAATAATTAAGTAAAACTATTTTTCATGCTTATGGCATTGGAAGAAGTTAAAAATGAAAATAAGTGATGTGAAAAAAAAAATTGAGGTATTTTCTACCTCTACAACAATTAATAAAGATGATATATTTTTGTGTAACAGTTTCTTAGTTTATACATTTTTCTGGTTTTACCTTAAAACTGTAATATCTGTTTTATTAAAATAAATAATAATAAATTAACCATTTTACAAGTAGTAATGAAAATTAAACTCTTGTTTTGGCTAGCTCTGTATTTATAATTGCTTAAGCATATTAATTATTTTAACTAAAGAGACAAATAAGAAATTTTGTACCTATCTTATTATAATTACATTTTGTATATTTTACTAACTATATTTTGTTAATGATAATCATATAATTTATATTCATTGTTATAAAAATATGTGAATATACATTACCTACATTAGTGTATATAATGTCTGTTCAAAAGAAAAAATTAAATATGTCATGAGTCGTTAAATTATTAGAATTTGTCTATGTTTCAAATTTTTTCTTCAAACTTAAAAAATAAGAAATATATATTTTTAATCTCATTATATTAATTTCTTTTTTATACTTACACTATCAATTTATTCTTAAAGTTTAAAAATCAAAATTTGAATAATGAATTAATTTATTCCACATCTAAATTTAGAAATTACAAATATATTTATTCAAAATAAAAACATTACAGGAAAAAAAAGTCAATATTAACTATAATTTGTTTATGTTTAAGCTAGTTTCAAATAATATTATTTTATAAAAAATAATATTCTAACAATGAAATTTTGATAACAATTTTACAACTTGATGTATTTTTTATGACTTTTTTTCTCGACGTGGATTAATAAATTATAAAATTAAATTAAGAAGATTTCTTATAAGATGTAAAGATTATTTTTAAAATTTTAATTGTTAGAATCAGTGACGGAACTTCAACAAAAATTTTAGGGGGGCCAAATTATATTTGTTATATATAAATTATTTTTTTTAGTTAAAAAAGTTTTCATTTTCTCACATCATTTTTTCTATTCAAAACTAGCACTCATAACAATAGAATCCAAAAAATATGACAATAATATATATAAAAAAGTAGCATAAAATTTATCATCAACAATAATATATTAAAAAAAAGGAGCAAAAGTTACTTTCCGGATCACATTCTAAAGCATTTAAAAATTTATTATATACAACTTTAGGAACTTTAGAGAGTTGTTTTTCATTTTCTTCAATTTTTGGATTCTCATAAAGTTTCTCAAGTTTATATGACACAGATGTACTTTTTTCATTCTCATCACAAGCCTTCCATTTAAAAAAAAAAATCAATTATTTTACTCTTTGTCATAATTTTTCTAATATAAATTTGTCACCTCTCACCTATTTAGAAAATTATTAAATTATGAATATTCTAAACTAAATCTTAAAACCAAGACTCAATATTCTAAGAAAAATAATAACTTCTAGATTATTACATTTCCTTATCTTAGAGATTCATAATCTTGTTCTTCCCTTACACGACTTAAAGTCTAAAATAACTCTATCTACTCAAAGAAGAGTTTGATGGACAATTAAAGCATGATTTTATGATCTCTAACCGATAGAGATATGCCTAAAGCGTAAAAAAGACACATATTACTTCGGAAAAAAAAAAAGAGAAAAA
>Ga0214544_1006503_pt1 | contig 21493 bp, 13 predicted proteins | sample CNSS3metaG_FD_160074 | JGI IMG/M metagenome (GOLD analysis project Ga0214544, IMG submission 160074) | Root nodule microbial communities from cowpea collected in UCLA plant growth center, Los Angeles, California, USA - CNSS3 | ecosystem: Host-associated > Plants > Roots > Nodule | place: USA...
ATTATTACTTTGGATCCTAAATAGAAGTATTATTTTCTCAAATTTAAAATTATTATTTTAGCTCTTAAATAGAACTATTCATTTCTCAAATTTAAAAGTTTTATATCATTTAATATATAATAAATTAGTACTTTGGATCCTAAATAGAAGTATTATTTTCTCAAATTTAAAATTATTATTTTAGCTCTTAAATAGAATTATTCATTTCTCAAATTTAAAAGTTTTATATCAATATATAAAATATCAATTATGTGTAAAGTTGGAATGATTTTGTAAATCAATTTAATCTATGATATACATTCCTAAAAATTATTTTAGATTTCTTTTATTTTTAAAATAAATAAATAATTATTCCTCTAATGTGTTCCCTTGGACACATTTTAATCACCACTACAAAAATTATGATGCATTTTCAATATAGTTATTGTTAAAGAATAACTTATAATTAAAATATTATAATAATATAAAAAGAAGTTACCAAAAAATTTACTTTATTATCCATTTTATTTTATTTTCAAATATCACAAAAGTTAATTTTTTAGTCAATTGATATTTATAATTTTTTTTCATTTATATTTCTTTTAATGTCACATGTGCACAGAAATTATTTTACATTTTTATGCAAATATTTAATTTCTTAGTTATCTTTATTTATATTTGTTTTCATGTTGTCAAATCTGCATAGAATTTATTTTACTTTTTTATCTATTTTTTTAAACTAATTTGTCTATACAATTTTTTTTTATTCTTAACTTTATTCTTTCATGACTTCTAATTAATTGATCATTTTATACTATTTTTATACTATTATTCTCATTTTTAATTTTATCCAACTCTATAATTTAATATCTAATAAATTATTACTTTTGATCCTAAATAGAACTATTACTTTCTCAAATTTAAAATTATTATTTTAGCTCTTAAATAGAACAATTTCTTTCTCAAATTTAAAAGTTTTATATCAATATCCAAAATGTCACCTATGTGTAAAGTTGGAATTATTTTGCTAAATTTAATCCATGATATGCATTCCTAAAAATTATTTTAAAAATTTGTTAATTTTTAAAATAAATAAATAAATATTTATTTAATGTGTGATATTGGACACATTTTAATCATCACTAAAAAATTATGATGTATTTTCAATATATCTAACACCAAAGAATAACTTATAATTAAAATATTATAATAATATGAAAAGAACTTAATAAAAAATTTAGTTTATTATCCATTTTATTTTGTTAACAAATGTCATAAAAATGAATTTTTTTAGTCATTTGACATTTATAATTTCTTTTTTATTTATATTTATTTTGGTGTAACATGTGCATAGAAATTATTTAAATTTTTATGCAATTATTTAATTTCTTGATTTTATTTCTTTATATTATTTTCCTGCTAGGTGTGCATAGAATTTATTTTTCTTTTTAATCTATTTATTTTATTTATAAAATAATTTGACTATACTATTTTTTTTATTCTTATTAATTGTTAATTTTATATTATTGCTTTCATTTCTAGTTTTATCCAACTCTATCGTTTAATATATAATAAATGATTACTTTTGATCTTAAATAGAACTATTACTTTGTCAAATTTAAAATTATTATTTTAGCTCTTAAATAGAACTATTATTTTCTCAAATTTAAAAGTTTTATATCAATTTTCAAAATGTTAATTATGTATAAAGTTGGAATTATTTTATTAATTAATTTAATCCATGATATGCGTTCCTTAAAATTATTTAAAAATTTACTGATTTTTAAGATATGATAAATAAATAATTTTTTCTTTAATTTGTGCCCTTGGACACATTTTAATCATCATTACAACAAATAATGATGTATTATCAACATATTTATTATTAAAAAATAACTTATGGCTAAAATATAAATTTCGTTGTTCTATACTATTTTTTTCATTCTTAATTTTATGATTTTAGATTACTTAATCATTTAATAATTTGTTAAAGAATAACTTATATTATAGTATTAATTATTTTCTATATTATTTTTATTTTTTATTTTTTATTTTATTCTTTTATGATTTTTAATTACTAGATCAATTAGTAAAATTAAATTTAGAAAAAATAATTTATTTTTATATCTTAAAATAATATTATTTAAAAATATTATATATATATATATATATATATATATATATATATATATATATTAACCATACAAATTATTTATACTGCCATATAAAAAATTCTCTCCGATATGAACTTTTTTTCTTAATCAACTTAAATTATTGCTAAAATTATTTTGAAAATGAGTTGATTTTTAAAATAAAAAAATAATTAGTACTTTTAATCTATGTCCTTAGATATATTTTAACCATAAGTAAATAGTTATTTTAATGTGTATCCTTAAACGCGTTTATTAGAAGTTCTTTTCTAGTATATTTTCAATATATTTATTGTGTTAAAGAATGTTCTTATGTTTAAATTATTAAATGTTTATTTTTATGCCATATGTGTATAGAATTTATTTACTTTTTTATCTTTGTATTTTATTTTTAAACTAATTTGCCTATACTATTATTTTATTATTAATTTTATCCTTTTAAAACTTTCAATTAATTTTGGTCATTTTATACTATTATTATCATTTTTAATTTTATCCAACTCTATCATTTAATATCTAATTAATTATTACTTTTATTCTAAATAGAACTGTTACTTTCTCAAATTTAAATTATTATTTGAGCTCTTAAATAGAACTATTTTTTTCTCAAATTTAAAAGTTTTATATCAATATCCAAAATGTTAATTATGTATAAAATTGGAATTATTTTGTTAAACAATTTAATTCATGATATACATTCCTAAATATTATTTTAAAAATTTATTGATTTTTAAAATAAATAAATAATTATTTCTTTAATGTATGCCTTTAGACACATTTTAATCATTCCTAAAAAAGTTATCATGCATTTTCAATATATTTATCATTAAAGAATAACTTATCACTAAAATATAAATTTTGTTGTTCTATATTATTTATTTTAATTGTTAATTTTATCCTTTGTAATTTCTAAGTACTTGAGTATCTAATAATTTACTAACGAATAACTTATGTTAAAGTATTAATTATTTTTTATATTATTTTTTCATTTTTAATGTTATCCTTTTTTTATTTCTAATTACTAGATCATTTAATAAAATTAAATTGACAAAGATTATTTTATTTTTATTTCTTAAAATAAAATATTTAAATAATATATCATTATTAACAATACAGATTATTTATACTACCATACAAAAAATTCTCTCTCATATGAATTTTTTTTTCTTAATTAACTTAAACAATCCTTAAATTTTATTTTAAAAAATTAGTTAATTTTTAAAATAAAAAATAAATATTTTTTTTAATCTCCGTCTTTAGATACATTTTAGTCATAAATAATTAGTTTCTTTAACATGTGTTCTTACACACGTTTTAACGATTATTAAACGTCTTTTTAATATATTTATTATATTACAGAATGACTTATATTTAAATTTGTAAAATTTTTATATTATTTTTTCCTTCTGTGATGTCTAATTAATTAGTCCTTTATAAAACTAAATTTATAAAATTAGATTTTACTTTTATTTCTCAAGATAATAATATTTAAAAAATAATATTGATAATAAAGTATTAAAATAACTATGATGAAATAATTTTTTCATAAAAAAATTATCAATAAAAAATTATATTTATCATTTTCATATTAAATAATAATATAAAAATTCTTAATATTAAATATTCTTTTTCTTTATAGTATGTAAAAATTAAATTAATTTTACCTAATAAAAAATAGCATTAATGATATGTACATAAAATTTCGTATAAGGTTTTAAATAGTTATATTTATTAGAGAGTAAATTAAAATATTGCATTTAACAATTCATTTCAAAGGTTAAAATATATATTTGTAACAAAAACGTTACACTACTTAATATTATTATTTTTATTTTACTTAATAGTTAATTTCAAAAGTTTAAAAGATATTTTTGTAATAAAAAAAAAAACATGTTTCTTAATATTATAATATTGAATTGAGTATGTGTCAAATGGTGTAAACAATTTAAATGCTAACATGAAACATGTTTAATATGCCAAAAATAGTTGACGTAATTTGGTGAAAATGACTATTTCCATTCATGTTTAAAGTTTGAGGACACAAACATATAAAAGTTTCAAGCATAGATGAATTCCAAATTTGCGTCGAAGTTTTGAAACTAAAAATAAACTTAACCCTAATTTTAGTAACACTAAAACAAAAGATAAAAGCTAAACAACTAATTGTATTAAAATATACCACTAACGTATTTATATTGTCATTAAATGAGTATGAAAACATACAATGATTAAATGAGTCTAGAAACATACACTAGATGAGTATAGAAATAAATTAGACGAGTTTAACAATACACATTGGTTAATTCTCTCCATACACTAATTAGATGAGTATAGAAATAAATTAGATAAATCTAGTAATATACATTAGACGAGTCTTTCTACATATTAATTAGACGAGTATAGCAAAAAATATTAGACGATCCTTTTCACTCATTAATTAAACGAATATAACAAAAATTATTAAACGAGTTTTGCAATACATATTAGAACAATTTGTCTATACACTGATAGTATAGTATAACAAAAAAATTAGACAAGTTTAGCAATATATATTAGACGAGTCTTTCCATATACTATTTAGATGAATATAGCGAAAAACATTAGATGAGACATTATATTCATTGATTAAAAAATATAATAAAAAACATTAAACGAGTCTATCGATGCACTAATTAAACAAGTCTAACAATACACATTAAACGAGTTTGTTCATACAATCAATAGACAATATAGCAAAAAAAAAAATATTAAACGAGACATTTTGTACATTGATTACATGAGTTTAGGAATATTCATTAGAGGAGTTTGTCCAAACACTAATTAGACGAGTTTACCAACAATATACACTGATAAGATGACCTTCTGAATATACATTAGATAAGCCTATTTATACACAAATTAGACAAGTCATTAATACAATATGAGTCTGTTCATTCATTAATTGGACGAGTCTTACAATGCATATTAGACAAGTTTGAACAAATACTAATTAGATAACTTTGTCAATACCCTAATTAAACATGTTTAGAAAAAATTATTAGATGAGTTATTTCATACATTGATCAGATGAGTCTAAGAATACTCATTAGAAAAGTCTCTTCATACATTAATTAGTTGAGTCTATAAAAAAAACATTAGACTAGTTTGTCCATAAACTCATAAGATGAGTTTAACAAAATACAATAGATAAGTCTTTTCATACACATATTAGACAAGTCTATTAATACATATTAAACAAGTTTGTCCACTCAATAATTAGACGAGTTTTGCAATACACAATAGACGGTTCTGAACATACACTAATTAGACAAGTCTAGCAATACATATTAGAAGAGTTTGTTGATGCATTGATTAAACGAGTAATATACATCAAACAAGTCTTTCCATATACTTATTAGACGAGTATAACAAAAAATATTACATGAGTCTAACAATACACATTAGACGATACTGTGGATACATTAATTAGAAGAGTATAACAAAAAGAGATATTTGATGAGAGGGACTTGCCTGAGCGAGACTATCTCGCCTGAGCGAGGCCCTCCAGCCTGAGCGAAGGGCTGAGCGAGACAGTATGTGGTTTGGTTGCTTGGTTGCCCTTGGATGAGTGGTAATTGCTTGGGTATGCTTGTTATGTTGAGAAATATGTATATATATATATATATATATATATATATATATATATATATATATATATATATATGTATATATGATGGATTACCATGTATGTGTGACATAATTCTTGAATGGATGACGGTTATTGGGGAAATTCGGCATGTGAAATTAATGAGTGAGTTGGTATTTATGGGACATGATATTGATATGAGATGAGGCCCTATACTCATGGGGTGGCGATGATCAATGGTGTGGATTCGACATGTGATACAAATGAGATATTATTTTTCAGAGATTGACATGGAATTGTGAGCATGATTGGTATTCTCTTATTGTTGATTTATGACTATTGGGTCCGTGTCAGTGCGTAAGTCCTTGGGGATCTCTATGTGAGATTCTCAAGGTCGCGCTTCAATGGTCGGGACGTAATTCCATGGCCCCTGTTAGTGGGTGTCCATGGTGGTGCCCCATCTGTATGACTAGGTAAGGATTCAAGTTAAGGTTGCATCCTGACACTTTAAAGAGTCAGTTAGTCTCACTTAGAGCGGACTGACTCCTGTGGTGAGAGTAGCAGGAGGCCCGAAATTCATTAAGGGCTAACCTTGTGGTGAGGGAAAATTGATTCATTGTAACACTTGTAACACATAGCTCGAGGGTGAGCAGCTCGGGGGTGAGCAGAGGTATCCACCACAAGTGCAAGCATCCGCTGAATCCGACCAGGTTATACGTATCCGGATGAGTCGAGTCGCATCGTAGTGTATCGATTGAAAGTCATAACATGCTTGGTTGTTGTATGGATATTGAATGGTGAAAATATATTTGACTGTATGATGAGAATGTTGTTGGCTCTAGCTTACCCTGTTTGTTGTATGGTTGTCTTGTATGTGGCTATCCTTTCTTGCGATGATCATCAATTTAATTGATGGGAGCAGATGGGCGAGGTTCCCGTGGTCAGCAAGGAAATGGCGATTCCGCTGCTTAGCCATCTGGGCTGGATTTTATATTTCTTTCCTTCATGAATTTCGTTAGGGCTATGGCCCATGTATTGTTTTACGCCTTGCTACCCTTTTCTCTTTTGTTAGACTTTTATTTAGATTTCCTTTGGCATCGTGGTGTGCCCGGTTTGTAGGGGTTGTGTTAAGGACCCCAGGACTACGCTATATTGTTATCTCTGTGTGACGTTTCATTTAATTTTGCGCATTAAATTAAATGGGACGTTACACTAGTGCTTCAAAAAGACCTATTTTTTCTTACCACGCTTCCAATTAAGAAGTGCTTTAACATAAATCCTTTTTTATTGATGTTAAATTAAGTTCAATAAATGATAGAATTTGATATCATATTAATAGGAAATAAAACTTAACTTATTCTTTCAAAATTATAAGGTGAAATTTCTTTTTCCTTATATAATGTAAATTAATTTTTTTTTATCGATAATATTAGTACAAACTATAAGAAAATATGTCATTAACAACTAATTTTAGTGATTAAAAGTTATTGGTCACTATAATAACCAATTTACGAAATAAAAAATTATTGGTTACTAAAATAGTTACTATTATGAATAAAAAAATTATAATTGGTCGTTAAATTAGTCACAAAGAGACTAATTTAGAAAAAGAAATCCTTAGTAGCAAAAACCTTAGTAGTTCATGTTTAGTGACCAATTTTCTTTGATAGTTAAAACTTTGGTAACTAAATTTTGGAAACTAATTTATAGAAAAATTATAATTTTTTATTTATAATAATGATAATTTTAGTAACCAATGATTTTTTATTCTGTAACTGAACATCTAAATTGGTCGTGATTAACAATTTTTAGCCACTGGACTTATTTTTTTAAATATCTAATCATGCTTTTGAAGCATTTTAAAAGACAGCTTACAAACACAATATATAGGTTTTTTATTCTTATAAAAGTTAAAACTTTTATAACTTTAACCTTTTCTTTAATATAACAAAAACACACAGATTCAAATTCCATTTATTTCTGGCTTTTGGGACTGAGATATCATCTAATAACACGTGTTATAAATTCTTGCAAATATGCTGTATTAATACGTAGATTCCAACCCTATAAATACAACACTATTAATTTCTTGGATTAAGAACTTTGTAATTCATTGGTGTGTGCCATCCGCAAGATCTACCAAAGCTTATCCAAAGCATAAAATCTATAATTAAGTTTTGAGTTAGAGAAGCTATTTGAAGACAAACATGAAAGCTTTATCAAAACTTTTCCTTCTAATAACATTCATGGTTATATTCTACTTTTCATCATCTTCTAATGGAGGTATAATTTTTCTTTCTTTCTTTCTTCTTCTTTTTTTACTTTTATTTTGTTCCTTACATTAACCATAACTTTATGCAACTTCTAAACCATTCTCATTGGTTACTTTCTCTATGTGGATATTATTTCTCTAACCTAATCTTGTTTATGTTGATATAGTGCATGCAAAAGGTCTAAGAACAAACCCTTTTGGAATTCATGCTACTCATCTTGGTCAAGAAAATCTTGAGAAAGAACAGAAACTTAAAGACAATGAAGAAGCTCTGGTTTCAGTGGATTATGCACCACCAACAACAGAACCACCAAGTCATAATAATTAAGTTGACAAATTTCATGAACGTGTTCGTTTTCTATTCAGCTCTCAAAGCAACGTTATAATAATAAGCATATTTATTGTGTATATGTTGCTAAATAGATAAATAAATCATATTTGGCCTTTTTAGTTTGCATATTATAATTTTCTTTCAAAATGATTTTTTTTTTAAATTTTTTTACCCACTATAATTATCTAGATCGTGTGCAAGATTCTCATTCATGTTTGGTTTAAACTTCCAAAATGGCCACGTATGTTTTATATAGAAGAAAAATAATTAATTGGAAACATTATATAACTATATAGTAATGGTATCATTAATTTAATTAATTGGAAACCAACTTCACGGGCTAAACAACCTAATAGCACATTGGTTTTTGTTTTAAAACAATTTAAAAAATATATATATAATCTTTGTCGTGATTGATTTATCGTTGTCAACAGGTTCACCATTGTAATATGAAGTAACTTAAGCGTCTGAAAAAAAGCAACTTGTATATATAAGCTTAATTATATTTTGGAAAAATCTTAAGATTGTACATGTCATTTTTGATAATTTTACTTAGTGTCACTAATGACAGTTGTTTTAATAATACCGTGAGCTATTTAAACTGCCTCATCGAAGGTTTTATATCAATCCATAGTATAAATAATTAATATCATATCATTTCATGCTAGTTATAGTATTCGTGAATTCGTATAAGTTAAGAACATATTAATTTATATATATAAACTAATTTGTAGAAGTTAATACATTACAAAAAAAAAGTTACATTGACAACCAATTCTAGTGATCAAAAATTGTTAATTGTAATCGATTTAGATACAAATTTACAAAATAAACAATTATTAGAATAAAAAATTACCATTAATCTCTAAATTGATTTCTAAATTTTAGCTACCAATGTTTTAGTTACTAAAATTTTTCCTATTAAAAAAATTCGTTTTTAAATTAGTCTTTAATTAGTTAGTGTCCAATTTAACGATAAATTATAATTTTTATTCATAATAATGACTATTTTAATAATCAATAATATTTTATTTTGTAAATTTGTATTTAAATTAGTCACTATAACAACTATTAACTTTTTGGCACTAAAATTTAAATTTGTATTAACTTCTTATAGTGATATATGTTTTTTTTTTCTTTAAAGTTGTAAATAAATTTTATGAATATTTATGTATTTCTTAAAAAAATTACCTATGGCATGATTTTTTTTGCAAATGGTAGTAGATTACAAGAAGGAAAAACTATTTTTGGTTATCGACCCTACAACTAAGGAAAAAAAAAACTTAATTAAAAATTATAATATAATACCTTAAAAGATATTGAAATTTCTAGTGAATAAATGAATAGAGAAAATTACTACATGTATAATATCGGAAGTCGTTGCCGCAATGATTCGTGAGTATCGCTTCCTCACATAAATGTGCACTTACAAAGGTTAATTGCACTCTTTTTCATTTTTATAGCCTCGGATTTTGTACTTCTCAAAGTTGAAGTAATGTGTACTATTATTATTATTGAAAAAAACTATAATAACTAAAGGTTGGCAAAAATATTTATTAGATCACATAATAATAAAAAAATGTTAAATTATAAATATTTGATAAAATCACCCATTAAAGCGATTTATGAATATAAAATTATAAAAGTAGACAAGTCTAAATAAATTTTTTACATCAAAATCAATTCAATTTCATGGATAAAGTTTTATTTTAAGATACTAATCGTATGGTATGAACATGTTGGTCAAATAAGTCTTCTAAATTGATCGAATGATTGATAGTATAACATGCAGATCGAAACACCCGATTGGTAAAAAAAATTTATGATTCAATATGATTAATCAGCCTAAATATGACTAGTGAAGACAGATCACTAATAAAGATATAAACAAGATAGAAAGTGTCACTTTTTATACCAATTAAGTCCATAACTGATACAAAAAGTATTTCACTCATTTGTATTCATTCTCCCCTCCAATTTTCTTCATCTCGTTCTCATCACTCACATTCAAGCATAAATGTTTAAATCAATAAGATGATTTTTCAACATCAGTTGCAGCAATTGAAATTCACACATAACCTAACTTGCATAAAAGCAAAAAGTAATCGTAAGAAATTCAAAGCTTCTTCCCTAAAAATAAAGAATAAAAAATATATCCAAACACAACAAGCAAGTATTCATTGAGACCTAAAATTTCACATACAACAAAAAAAAAACAATAAAAAGGAAACTCTCAACGAGTACCAAGCACCTCAACGAGTACCATTGTCACCACTGACTTTGTTCACAATGCCTTTGTTTACGATTAGGAAGAAGATGATAATGCCATTGGCTCCAATGACATTCAAAATCTCAGAGACTATTCTGACAAGCGTGCAAGAAGAAACCAAATTGTGCAATGGCATTCTCAATGGGGCATAGTGGTTCCCAACTTAAGCTAAATGACAAAGAAAGAGAAATATAAAACCCTGTGACTCGCAAGGATGACCTATCTCGCAAAGCGTTTTGGCCGTTAGCGTTTGCGCTAGTGAAGCTAGCGATATGTCAGAGACAGTCTCAACCACGTCAGCATTTGACAGTCCCATATCATTATTTTATATTCAATTAAATTCCTATATTATTTTTATTCAATTCAGTTTCAATTTTTTTAAAATTAAACAATTAAATATTTTTCCAAATTAAGATTAAATTTAATTTTTATATAAATATTATAGTGATATATTTATTAAATATTTCTAGAATTTCTTCAAACAAACTCTAACTATATTATTAAAATACAGTAGATTCATATTTAATTTTTACTAAGCGTTAAAAATAAGATTAGAATCAGGAGTTGGTTTAAAAATAACAAAGAAGTTTCCTTTTAATTTTAAACTAACTATAACCCTATTTTGTGTTGCATATATATATATATATATATATATGAAAATGATATTCTAACTCTCAATTTTTGACTCTTTCTCTTACTTCCTGACATGGCAGCTGATGTGTATTTAATTTTTTAATTTGTGTTTTGTTTTATAAAGACACTTTGGCAACATGTGAAAAGCTAAGGGAGAAAGGGTTCTTCTATCCCGCAGACCACACCCAAACAAACAATTAGGGTTTCTCTCTTCTGTAGAACACGAACAAAGGTGGAGAAGACGAAATTTGATTATGCCCATTTCCAACTATCACTTAGTTAAAGTGCTTCCATTTTCGATATTAAGGTATGGTAGGTAAGAGTTGTGTTAGTTAGCAATTTTGAAGTACGAGATTGCTTTCGAAATTCAGCAAGTTTCTCAATGGCGATGATTGCGATCGACAGTGATGTTGGCGGCAGCGGCGACAACCAAACCTACAAATTGTATCGTCACTTGAAAACCCTAACCGTCCATGAAAACGTTGTGTTGTGTGTGAAGTTTTCGAACAACAGGACGCTATTAGCCTCGACAAAACCCTAATCATCTGGTCATCTGCCACGCTCTCCCTCCTCCACTACCTCGTTGGCCACTCCGAGGGCATCTCCGACTTGGCCTGGTCCTTAGACTCTCACTATATCTATTATGCCTCTGAAGACTACACCATCTGCATCTGGGGCGCCACCAGGGGCGATTGCATGAAGATCCTTTGCGACCACTCTATCGCGGTCTTCTGTTTGAATTTCAGTCCCTAATCAAGCTACATTGTGTTCGGGTCATTGGACGAGAGCATTAGGGTTTGGGATGTGAAGACCGACAAATGTGTCCAAGTCATCAACGACCACTCCATGCCCGTCACCTTCGTGCACTACATATTTTAGTTTTAAAACAATTGTATTTATTACAACTTATAAAATTGTCGTTGATTTACGGACAATTGTAGTTACTGTTATTGACTCTCTCTTTTTCTTGGGATATAGTTTTTGGTTTATAAAACTAGATTGAGGTGGATATAGGAAATTGTTTTTTATAATTGTTTATCACTGATTAGATTCATTGCAGAATATTTTTGTGGTCAGCAATCCAGTAAAACTGGTTTAGGGGATCAGTCCCTTACAATAGATCATATTGTTGTGCAAAATGTAATAAATAGGTCACCATTTAATATGTCAGTGGTAAGTAGTTAATGAATCCAGTTCATATGATGTTTGTGAAGTGCGAATTGTGGACCAATTAAGTCAGAGCAATTTTTATTATGTTCAATATACCTTTCATACATGTTACTGAGGTCATTTAATACACTAAAAATGATTTACATTTAAACTTCCTTAAAAAAAAGCAATAGTTGTACTGTTATTCAAAAAGTATGGGCAGGTCACCAGTTAATATGTCAATAGTCACCAATAATTCAATCCAAAGTTTACATATATGTGAACTAAATTTTATGGACCAATTCTCTCCCACCAATTTTTATTATGTTCAATATACCTTCCACACATGTTAGGAAGGTCATGTAATTCATTGTAACTGGTTTACATGCTCAGTCCCTAACGACAGGCCACAATTCATATTTTTGTGCAAAACGTAATGGACAGGTCACCATGTAATACATCAGTGCTCAGTAGTTAACGAATCCACATTTATCATGTCTGTGAGGTGAGTGTTGTGGACCAATTATCCTAGAACAAATTTTATTAGGATTAAATATACCTTTCATACATGTTGTTAAGGTCTTCTATAAATGGTTTACATGTGGACTTTCTTAAAATAGAGCAGTGGTTATACTACTATTCAAAAAGTATTGGGCAGGTCACCAGCAATGGTCACCAGTATTTCAATCTCGAGTTTACATATATGTGAACTGAATTTTGTGGACCAATTCTCTCCCACCAATTTTTATTATGTTCAATATACCTTCCACACATGTTAGGAAGGTCATGTAATTCATTGTAACTGGTTTACATGCTCAGTCCCTAACGACAGGCCACAATTCATATTTTTGTGCAAAACGTAATGGACAGGTCACCATGTAATACATCAGTGCTCAGTAGTTAACGAATCCACATTTATCATGTCTGTGAGGTGAGTGTTGTGGACTAATTATCCTAGAATAATTTTTATTCGGATTACATATACCTTTCATACATGTTGTTAAGGTCTTCTAATACACTATAAATGATTTACATGTGGACTTTCTTAAAATAGAGCAGTAGTTATACTACTATTCAAAAGGTATTGGGCATGTCACTAATTAATATGTCATTGGTCACCAGTATTTCAATCTAAAGTTTACATATATGTGAATTGAATTTTATGAACCAATTCTCTCTCACTAATTTTTATCATGTTCAATATACATTCCACACATGTCTGCAGGATAGACGAACATTTTCTCCCTTCGCTTTTCACCCGCTGCCACAGTGTCTTTGCAAAACAAAACACAAATTAAAAAATTAAATACATATCAGCTGCCAAGTCAGGGAGTAAGAGAAGAGGTCAAAATTTGGGAGTTAGAATATCATTTTCCATATATATATATAAAATACACTCACATGTTAATTCTTTGGAACAAGATACATACATTACATTTTAAATTAGATGTAATTCTCTTGACGAAATGTAAAAATAGCAAAATATTAAAGAAAATAACATTAAGTGACTGACTTGATTTTTTATGATTATATTTCTAGAATTTAGCAAACTTCAAAAGCGTTAAAGAATTATATTCTTGGGGTCCCTGCATTTGATACTTGAACCTTAGATTCTGCACTTACCATATCCAATCTTCTCCAACTTGGAGGCAGCTGTAGTAAATGCCTATTAGATTAGATGTAACAAAGGCCCCTTCCCTGCAAGACCAGTGACACAACCAGTATTGGGCACCAAATCTCTCCCATAATAATAAAAATTGACTAAAAGAAAAACTAGTAAACTGCACTAAAATTGAAGAATAAGGCCTTAAAAGTATAAAACTGTAGTGTTGCCTGTTCAAAACACCGAACCTGAACACTAAAAGCAGATAATACAACTAATACAGCTTCGAGCAAAATACAAAATGTTATGTTTCAGGATTGAAAAGAACTTTCTCTAATTTTCACAATGATATACGATGGCCAACCACGAGTACTCCTCTTGTCAGAGTACTCCTTGATTAACAAAATAACCACGAATTTTACTGCTCTTGGCAAGTTAATCCCCATCAAACAAACCTAAAATACTCCTCTAGGTGGAGAGCTCCTTTGGTTCATGTTCAGATATTCTCAGAAAAAAGAAATCACCAATTACGCAAAAAAGTCTAAATAGCATAAAACACCCTTAAAGAGAAATCATAACACAAAAGGTAATTACTAAACCGTAGATAAATATTTTTTTTTTTAAATAATAACATGACCCAAGATAACCCTTCATTAAATATCCTGCACAAAAAGGAAAAGAAAGGTTTTAAACCCCCACAAGATAATAAAAGTTCTCTGATGTTTCTATTGATAAATACCATAGGATCACAGACGTCCATTCCTTTTTAATGTCATGCAAGCAAGTTATTCACAGAGAGAATTCTCCCTAAGATAAAAATAATAGAAAACACGTAACACACAGAGCAAGAACTCAGAATTGTGGCAGCAAAATCGTTAGAGTTGCGGAGCATGGTAAATGAAACCATCGAGGACATAATAGGCGAACATAGGCATAACTTTGTCGGGGCTATCTCTCTTCTGCTTGCAAATAACAAACAGGTGAAGTCCCCGTCATTATCCTGAAGATTTGACTGAACTATTATTAATCAATTATTACAATCCACGAAACCTAAAAGAGTACTGAAAAAAAGAAAGGAGAAGGGAACTAGAGTTTTACATACGAGAATTGAGAGATGTTGATGTCAGAAATATGGCTTTTCTCTCGTTTCCTCTTTCTTTTCTCTATTCATCTTCTTAAATAATACATAGCATTTAGCACTATTAATGATAATTAATCATAGTTCCTAATTTTTACAACCTAAATTAGAAATCCTAAATATATTCAATTATTATAAATATGAATATATTGGAGAAGTAGCTTTTAAGGAAAATAATAATAATGGTCCAGCGAACCCATTGCCTAACATCCCCTCAAATTGACACGGTGGTCAAGGAACATCAATATGTTAATAAGAAATTGGTGCCAAGGACGAGGAAGCTGAACTTGCGATGCAAGGTGGGAAGAGAGACAATACGAGTCAAGTGCCTCTCGAATGGAATAACAATCCACCTCGTTTGAAAATGATTGACCCCCAACATTATTGACCTTACTCATACATATTCTCAATAGAAACAGGATACGTAGTTCATTTGAAAAAATGTTGATATATATATATATATATATATATATATATATATATATATATATATATATATATATATACTTTAAATTCTGTATTGAGTCTAGAATTCTTTAATTAAATCTTCCGGTTGCTACTTTCGAATTCTCGAGTATAACAATCCAATGGTGTGTTAAGAAATTAAATTATAATCATATGGTTCAAGGATTTTAAGCACAAGATTGAGACTTACCTCAAAGATAGTGAACCTTCCTTTGATCTATCAATAATTCCGCTCGGAACTGAACCAGTAAGGTTGTTATTACCAAAGTTTCTGCAACCAAAGTTTATGCAAAAACAGCACAAATATGAAACCCCTTTAACTTACAAGACTTCAAGTGATTGCAGTTGTGTCAGAAAATCAGGTACTGGCCCGCTTGAACTATTGTTTGATAAATCCCTGAAAAGAGCAAGTGCAACATTACGATTTTAAATCTCAAAGAAGAGGAAAAGATAAAAAATAAATGGATTTGGTTATCATTTGTTAACCAAATGAGATGAGATACTCACAAGTAGCGTAACAAAGTGTGCTCGGAGATGAAAGATGATATCAGCCCGGTAAGTCCACTTGAAGACAAATTCTTGGTTCTTTTCCAAATATATTTTTGTTAGTTAAGGGTTTGAGTTAATGAATCTATGTATGATTTTTTTATGATCTCTAAACTTACAAGGATGTGATTCTTGGAGTGTTATCATCATCAAAGCCACAAGATAGACCAGCTCAAATGTATGCTACTAGGCCACATGGATCTCCTTGTCAATTTCTTTCCACCCCATAAGCGCTTTTGATGTTCTTGATCTAATACAAGGGACATGTCTACCACAATGTAACAAACTAATATTCGTATCTCCCGTAGAAGAGACATATATGGTCCACATCTAGTATTTGAAGTGTTTGGAACAAAATTACCCCTAATGGAGAATATTCAGCTACTTGTCTCATTTTCATTTTCAGGATGGACGATGAATAATTTTTCTTTGTCAAACCCATCCGGCAATAGCCGCCTTGCTTCCATCTCGCTACACAAAGCCAATGCCAACTGGTTTTTCCCACACTTGTTAAGTCCATGATACAGCTCAGATAATGTGTTGGAATCTGGCTTCATCAATCTACCCAGCATGTCCCTCAAAACTTGAACAGCCCCATCAAAGTCCTCATTTTTGCAAAAAGCAGATATCAGTATCTGAAAAGTATGTTCATTTGGATTACAGCCACTCCTCACCATGCTCCTATATATAAGAAAGGCACGCTCAGAATTATTCCTCACACACTGCCCAGTAATAAGAGCAGAGAAAGTACTCGCATTGGGAACCATGTTCTCTTTATCAAGCTCCTTTACAAACCCTGCCGCCTTCTTTGTCTTCCCATCTTTACACAGCCCCAAAATCAATGCATTATAAGTTAATATATCAGCCTTAACCCCACTCCTCACCATCTCCTCGTAAACCCTCCCACTCATTTCACTGTCTCCAACCTGACCATACCCATGCAACAAAATATTATAAGTCACAACATTGGGAGCCACATTAGCAACCTTCATCTCATTGAAAACCCTATTCGCCTCATGCAACTTCCTCTCCTTACAAAACCCATTAATCAGAGTGTTAAAAGTAACCACATTAGCTTGCACTCCATGATCCCCCATCAAAGATTTAACCTTGAATGCCAAGCCAAACAACCCCTTCCTACAATACGCCGAAATCAAAGTATTGAAAGACACAACATTAGGACTCAAGCCCATGTCCCCCATCTTCTGGAAAATCTCAAAGCCCTTCTGCACTTCCCCAAGCATGCAATGAGCGCGAATAACCATGTTAAGAGTGTAAACATTAGGCAAAACATAAGTGCGACACATCTCCCGGTAAAATGACAGAGCAATATCTGCTCTGCCAAGGCGAAGCAGAGAACTTAAAAAGGCGTTACAGGATTCAACAGTGAGAGAGAAGCCGTATTGCTTCATTAGGGTATAAGTGAGGGTGGCGTTGCGAAATTTACTGGCGTGGGCAAAGGTTTTGAAGAGGGCATCGAAGACGAGAGGGGAAGCATTGCAGATAGGATAGGAGTGTAAGAGGGAGTGGAAGAGGGTGTGAGGAGAGTGTGAAGAGAGGATTTTTGTGAGGATGGTTTGGATGGTTTTGAATTGGCGATGTGTGGCCAGAGTGTGGAGGAGGAACGAGAGGGTTTCGAGGGTATGCGTGGATGGGTGGTGTTGGAGAAGCCATTGGGAGAGTTTGAGGGACAATACGTGGTCATTTTGGAGCTTGAGGAAGAGGTGTTTGAGACGGAAGGGTGTGAGAACAGGGCACAAAGGTCGTAGCTTTTCCCAATTGGAGTTGATGACGTGACTATGAGCGACGGTGATGAAATCCAGATCTTGGCCATGAGGTTCGGGAAGCGTTCGGTGAGTTATGGGAAGGAATGGCTTCGTGGTTGGGGTTCTGGGAGTTGCTTCGATTATTAGAGTGCAAAATCGACGAGCTTTGATGTGTCGCATTGTCCAATGCTTTTATCTTCCACTGTGTTTGAAAACACTTCACTCAATTTCTTGCAATACCCCCTGGCTCGTTTTTAGATGAAAAATTGTAAATAAACAACATTAGCCAAAAGTGAGAAGGGAATTCGAAAAAAGTTGGCTCTTTTTATTCCCACAAGGACTCTATGGGATTTAGAGATAAATTAGATGTGGGGCTTTGGGTGGGATAAAGGGCAAGAATTGGGTAGACAGCAAATTCTTCTTCTACAGGCCGACAGCATAACCTATTCCACGAGACTCCTTCCTGGCAAAGACATATGAAACAACACTGTGATTATGAAAACTATGTAAAAGAAAAAATGAAATAAAATTTCCACAATCTTTTTTTAACACATTTTTTTTTTAAAAAAAAGAGATGTTTTAATATGTGTGTATGTGTGTGTGTGTGAAAACTATGTAAAATTTCCACAATCACTTTTAGTTAGAGTGTGGGCGTGGGTGTGGGTGTTCCTCTTCTTGTTACAAACTCGAAAGACAATGTCTCATTCTCTTCACAACCAAAAACAAATAAAATAGAAAAAAGAAGAGATTATAGAGCAGCAAATTGTAGATAACTATTTCAAGTAAAATGAGACAGACAGGCATGAAAGAAACAGTCATTCCTCTTCTTGTTACAAACTCTAAAGCCAATCATTTTCTTCACAACCAAAAACAAATAAAATTGAAAAAAGAAGAATCTTACAAGTTCGCCTGAGCACAATGCAACATCATGCTTACAATTGAAAAGAAAAAAAAAAGTAAAAATAAGATGTTTGGCAGAAAGTATGTAAAAAACTAACAAAAAAGGTGATAGAAAAGAATGAATTTTATTTCATAAATTCTAAATCCCAATTGTTGTGGCCATGCATTTGAACCTAGATCAAGCTAGGCCAAAGTTCCCAACTAGCATAAAACGGTTCAACCAGGTGCAGAAATAGTGACAGGTTCAAATAAAAACCAAAAATCAGGTATGCTTTGGCAATCCCAAAAAATAAACAAAACAAAACAGGCCAAAAAAACAAAACAGGTTCTATATTATATATGACATTGGTCTTATGTGTGTGTGTGTATATATATATATATATATATATACATATATATATATTGACACCACTTTAACCCAAAACTTTAATGTAATGGTGTTATGGGTCTTTCATCTTATATAATGTTTAACTTTGTCTATCCTATCCAATGTGGGACTTTTGACTTACACTTGGACTATTCCCAAAACTCCCAAACAGCAGTAAAATTTTCAGCATACCTCTATATAAAAACGTGATGGGTCAAAACTCGGTCCAAACAAAGCAGTGCACTCCATCAACAATCAAACTCCAATTAAAACTAAAGCTATCGACCAAGTGATTATGAGTAAATAGCCTTAGAGACGCTGGAATCCCTTGTCCCAAATAAAACACATTAATCATCAACAACTAACACTAACTCGCATTCAGTAATTAGAAATCAACATTTAAATAATTACATGACTTCCCAATTAAACTCCAGACCTTAAATCTTCCTCCAATACAGGTTTCCAACTTAAGTATTCCAATTGATTCAATAAATTCAATACTAGACAGTTACACACACGCGTGAATCATGAAAATAAATCCAGAATTACCCAGCAGCAAAGCTCATACTCAATCCAGAAGATAATATCATATAAGAGGTTCATGCAAAGCTCAAATTGATTTAAACTCAAACAAAATTGAACTCCTATCAAAACAAACAGGTTATACAATTTCTTCAACACAAATAAGCACAATAATTTCGAATGCCAGCACCAAATAAAATGCGTAATCACCATAGAGCCATCAGCTTCATCATCTCCATTTAAATTTTCATCCCCAAATCAGAAAATAAACACTGAAATAGTCCAAAAAAACTAACCCAAACTCATTCGCAGACCAGGACACTCATATAGCAGCTCCACCACTGTTTTTCACGCAAACAGAACTTCTCCTAGAATAACATCACGTACCCCAAATGATACCAAATAAAAACAAGCCCAGAAAAACCAATTGCTCAATCGAACACAGGTATGATACTAACGAACCAAGAAAAAGCAAGAATAGAGCAATCAGAAAATTTATAATACACTCATCCAACCAAAACCAACATCGAAGTAAACATAGGGATCTTCTATTTACCCAGAACTGCACGGTGAAGATGACTGAAGGCGGTGGCAGCAGGGAATCAGCTCTGCGATGCTGCGGTGAGGAGTGCGAGCTCAAGCGGGGTGGTTCCAGGGGTTTCTGGAGGTGGAGGAAGCACGCGGCAGCCTAGGGTTCCGACGTCGCAGCGCAGCGAGTAGATACAAGCTCCACCGGCGGCGAGCTTGCGGCGAGAGAGGAATGGCCAGCGGCTGACGCGTGGTGGTTCTCGTTGACCCCGTTGGCGGGGTTTCAATCCTCCACTCGCTGGAATCGAAGAAGGAGGGGGCTTCGCCGGCGTTGGAAGTAAGAATCGCTTATAGACCAACAATTGTGTTTGAATGATAAGAATTCCACCCTCGATGAAAAAACTTCAAGAAACAATTTTTTTGACGTGATTTTCTAAGTGACCAAGTTATCCCCTAAAAAATATAAACTACCAAATTTTACTATTATGTTGAAAGTAATTTCTAATTTTTTTTATTTGCAAAAGAGAGCGTGTCAAAGAGAAGTTAATTAATATTAATTTTTTCAAACCGTGAAAGTGAATGGAAATGGCCAAAAACGATTTTGAAAAGAAATCATTTACAGACCATTTGCAAAAGAGAGTGTGTCCACTGAAACTAAAAGATTTCTACAAAGTTTTGTTCTTTATTCCTAAAAGATCCAAACCCAGCAACAAATCTCTCTCTTCAGCTCCAATTATAAGGCACTCAAAGATATATATATATATATATATATATATATATATATATATTCTGCATGGAATAACTGGTGACCACTAACTTATTAAGTGGTGACCTGCCTTGAACTTTTTGCATATTAGTTTCACCACTTCTCTATTGTAAGGAAGTCCACAACTAAAGCATGTTTACTGTCTAGGAAGACCTCAATAACATGTATGGAAGGTATATTTACTCCTAAAAGAAATTGGTGTGGAATAATTGACCCACAACTCCCACCTAACACACATGATAATTGTGGTTGCATAAACTGGTTACCCATGATGTATTACTTAGTGACTTGACCATTACCTTTTTCACATCAATATCAAATGGGGTATGTAGTCAAGGTGCTAAACTTATACACCATTCAGAATGAGTCACATGACCTCCAAAGCATGTTTGCAATGTATATTAAACTTAATAAAAATTGTTGCGAGATAATTAGTCCACAAAATCTAGCTTTTATATATATATATATATATATATATATATAT
>Ga0214544_1006505_pt1 | contig 21489 bp, 9 predicted proteins | sample CNSS3metaG_FD_160074 | JGI IMG/M metagenome (GOLD analysis project Ga0214544, IMG submission 160074) | Root nodule microbial communities from cowpea collected in UCLA plant growth center, Los Angeles, California, USA - CNSS3 | ecosystem: Host-associated > Plants > Roots > Nodule | place: USA...
TTCTTTTGGTAATATAAAATTGGGACATTATTCAGTCAACTAAATTTGAAATGAAAAAAATTAAAATCTGATTGGGCCACAAATTATACAGATGAGAAAAAACTGGCGGGCCGGCCCGCCAGCCCGTGGGCCGGGCTCAGAAACGCAACCTGTTTTACCATGTCGGGCCAGCCTGGCCCGACCCATTTAATACGGGTCAAAAACAGGCCGGACCAAAACGGGCCGGGCTGGCCCGTTTTGACACCCCTAAGTATAAATAATAAAATCTTGTTACATTAATTGCTGTTATTGTATGTTATGATTTGGTTTTATTAGTTTTATAATTTTTCTATATTGAATTCCTCAAACATAATTAATATTATATTTAAATAAATTATTTATTTAAATAATTATGTTTAAGTGTTATAATTATGTATATAATATTTAAATAAAGAATTTGATAATACAAAACTTAAATAATTAATTATATTATTTTTATAACAAATTAACTAAAAATAAATTGTATAGAACTAAAGCAATACGCATAACTTATATAAGTGGTAATGGAACCCATTAGTAAATTTTAACTTTCATCATTCATTTATATGATAAAGTCATCATTTATTCTTTTGGTAAGTTAACCATTTGTTTATAATTTTAAAATATAAATTATGTATAGTTTTAACTAATTAAAATATAAATAAAAGAGAGGTTATAATACAATAAATTTAATAATTATTTATATTTTTAGCAAACTAAAATATAAGTTTTAGAATTTATTATTATTAAGAACAAAAACTATAGATCGAATAATTAATGTTTTATAAATAATAATATTATAGTTCCTTAGTATATATTTGTTTTATAAATTTAATAAGTTTAATATTGTGTTAGATGTAATAACAACCTCTAAAATGCATGTAGGTATATTTTGCCTAAATAAAATAAATACAAAAATAAAATTGATATTTAAATTTGTTGACAAAAACATAAACTTAGACTAATATTTAAAGTGAATCGATGATATGAATTTATAAAAAATGTGAAGCTTGTAACATAAAAAAATATAAATAAATAAAATAAAAGAGATAATTTTTTTAGTAAGAATATTTTGTGAAATTATAATTATATTTTTTCTATAATTTAAGAATTATTGAAGACAAATTTAAAACATAAGATTAATTAGATTTTTTTTAAATCACTTATATATGAAACATATATTTTCAAATTAAACTATAAAATTTTATACATTGAAATTAATATTAAATTATTACCGTACAAGGTAATTCTATTAAAGCAAGAAAAAAATAATAAAAATAGAATAAAAGGGTAACAAGTAGATAATGCATAGAAGCTATTAAAAAAAAATGAAAGGATAAAGTAACAATAAATGACATTCTATCATGTTACTGTGAAAAAAAACAAATCTGCGAACCAGTAATTCAATTGAAACGGAAGTAGCAAAACCAAAGAAAATGGGATTAAATTTGAACTAAAGTAATCATTACAAATAATAGTATAAATAGGATGAAATGGGAAGATCGGAGAGATATTGAGAACGAAAGAAAAAAAAAAGAGGAACAAAAGAAGAAGTTGTGCGTGTGAGAAGGAAGAAAGAGGAGAAATAAATAAATTTATATATCATCGAAGTCTTAGTACAACCTTGGTATAATTTCCACAATAAATAAGGTAAGGAGACATCTATCATTTTATCTTTTTACTTTGATTATTTTTTTATCCGTTTATAATTACTTTTATCTTTATATTTACCTTAAGTGAGATGTCCCTAACCTCATTCTAATTTATATTTAGTTCTCGTCCCTATTTATTTATTTATTTATTTATATTCATCTTCAGTTGTACACTGGTCCTATTTATTCAATTTATATTTACTCTCATTTACTTATTTATATTTATCTCCAGTTACGTACTGACCCTTTTTATTTATTTATATTTATTTTAATTATTCATTGATCCTATCTATTTATTTATTTATATAATTATATAATATTGAACTAAAATTTATGATAAATAAATAACACTTCTTCCTCCTCTAGTGTAGGAAATATAAGATGTACTAAATGGTATAGATATAAGATGCATATAGTATTGTAAATATAATATATATATATATATATATATATATGAATATTTTAAGTGCAATTTTGCCTTTAAATTTTATAAGTATATTGTGGGAAATAATAATAATTAAATAATTAGAAAAAAAAATTATCGTCACATTAGATGGTATCAAAGCAATGTTTCATTCGAGATCTGTAAAATGTGCTCATTATTTTTTTTACTAACTCATACGATTCCAGATGGCAAACATTAGGAGGAACAATGAATTAACTGAAGCAATGCAAGCTATTCGAGACATGGCTGCTGCTCTAATGAGGAATCAAATGCCTGAAGAAAACCTTGAATCACAATGATTAGTTGAATTTAAGAGAAACAAACCCCCACAATTTTTTGAGGATATGATCCAGAGAAAGCTGAATTATGGATTAAGGAAATGGAGAAAATATTTCGAGTTATGAATTGTGCTGACAACCAAAAGGTAAATTATGCTGTATTTATGTTAATAGGAGAAGCCGAATATTGGTGGGATGGTACTAGGAGATTGCTTGAAGGAGGAAGAATAATTATTACCTGGGATGTATTTAGAACAAATTTTTTAGAAAAATATTTCCCTAATGATGTGAGGAGAGCAAAAGAAATAGAGTTTATGCAGTTGAAGCAAGAAAGTATGACAGTAGGGGAATATGCTTCTAAGTTTGAAGAATTAGGAAAATACTCTACTTTCTTTTATCACCTAGAGGAAAGGATGAAATGTATAAAATTTGAAAATGGACTTAGGGATGAATTGAGAAAAGTAGTAGGAATACTAGAAATTGCTGATTTTCCCACGCTTATTCACAAAGAACAACCAAAATATCAAACCAAAGTATTTTGGACCCCAAACAAATAAAAATAAACGTATTGAGGGAAAACCTTACAATCGCCCATAATGGAGGACCCAATCCAACCAATCTTCATCAAGAAATTCTAGTAGACCTGTATATGATCATATCAGATGCTTTAAATGCGGACAAGGTCATCCTGCTAAAGATTGTCATCTTAAGGGACCAATCTGTTTCAAGTGTGGGAAACCTGGTCACTTATTCTCTGAGTGTGGACAACAAAAGTCACATTTCAATCCAGTTGTAACCAAGACAAGACCTACCACAATAGGAAGAGTGTACATCATGACTTGGAGCTGAAGCTACTGAAAACCATGATCTAATTCAAGGTATGTGTTTTATTAAAGGAAAAACTTTAAATGTATTGTATGACTCAGGTGCAACTTACTCATTCATTTCCAATTATTGTGTTCAACATCTTAATATGTCGACCTCTTTTCTAAAAAACTAGTTTGGTCATTTCAACTCCCACAAATGACTTGGTAATTACCAATAGAGTTTGTGTAGGTTGTCCACTGTTCATTGAGAACAAAAAATTCCTTATAAATTTAATATGTCTACCTTTATCTCAATTAGATGTAATCTTAGGTATGGACTGGTTATCTTCCAATCAAGTCCTTTTGAATTGTGCTAAGAAATCAGTGATATTTCCAAACTCTGAGAATCTTCTAAAATCACCTACCAATTCAAAAAGTGAGCCTTTAAGGAATGAAATCCAAGGGTACTTGTTATTATCTTCTATGGAAATAAAAGAGGAAGTTGAGTTGAAAAATATAGCAGTTGTTCGAAATTTTCCTGAAGTCTTTCCCAATGATATCCCTGGCTTACCACCTAACAGAGAAATTGAATTTTCCATAGATCTGATGCCTGGAGTTGGACCAATCTCTATGGCACCATATAGGATGTCACCCTCTGAATTAGCATAATTGAAGAAACAATTAGAAGAGTTACTTGAAAAACAGTTCATTCGTCCGAGTGTGTCACCTTGGGAAGCCTCAATTTTGTTAGTTAAAAAGAAAGATGGAAGTTTTAGGTTGTGCGTAGATTACCGTCAATTAAATAAATTCACCATAAAGAATAAATACACTCTTCCTAGAATAGATGACTTAATGGACCAATTAAGAGGAGCCTCTGTATTTTCTAAGATAGATTTAAGGTTGGGATATCATCAAATTAGAGTAAAAGCAGAAGACATACAAAAAATTGCTTTCAGAACTAGGTATGGCCATTATAAATATCAAGTGATGCCTTTTGGTGTGACCAATGCTCCTGCAATATTCATGGATTACATGAATAGGATCTTCCATCCATTTTTAGATCAATTTGTGGTTGTTTTTATAGATGACATTCTTATTTATTCTAAGACTCTTGAGGAACATGAGGAACACCTTCGGAGTGTCTTACAAATCTTGAAAGAAAAGAAATTGTATGCTAAATTGTCTAAGTGTGAATTCTGGTTAGAGAAAGTAAAACTCTTAGGACATGTAATTTCCAGTAAGGGAGTGTCAGTGGATTCGACCAAAGTAGAAGTAGTTTTACAATGGGAGCCACCAAAAACAGTGACTGAGATTCACAGTTTCCTCGGTTTGGCAGGATATTATAGAAGATTCATTGAGGGATTTTCTAAAATAACTTTGCCTTTAACCCAACTCACCAAAAAGGGCCAAGCTTTTGTGTGGACAGAAAAATGTGAAAATAGTTTTCAAGAACTCAAGAAAAGATTAACCACTTTTTCTGTTTTAGCATTACCTGATCCTACTGGACACTTTGTTATATTTTGTGATGCTTCCAAAATGGGATTAGGTTGTGTTCTTATGCAAGATAGAATGGTAGTGGCATATAGTTCTAGGCAACTAAGAACACATGAGAAAAATTACCCAACCCATGATCTAGAACTAGTTGCCATTGTTTTTGAACTTAAGATATGGAGACATTATGTTTATGGTGGTAAGTTCGAAGTTTTTAGTGATCATAAGAGTCTCAAATACTTGTTTGACCAAAAGGAATTAAATATGAGACAAAGGAGAGGGATGGAATTTCTAAAAGACTATGATTTTGAATTACATTACCATCTAGGAAAGGCAAATGTAGTGGTAGATGCTTTAAGCAGAAAATCTTTACATGTCTCTTCACTAATGATTCATGAAATGAATTTGTTTGAAAAATTTAGATACATGAATTTGTTGGTCACCCTAAGCCATGATAAAATGCAATTAAACTCCATTCAGATCACTAACAATTTACAAAAGCAAATCCATGAGGTACAAGAAAGTGATGAGTTCATTAATAAGAAAAAGAAATTGATAGGTCAAAGGGGTGGGGAGAATTTTGGCATAGATAAATCCGGAACTTTGAGATTTAAGGACAGGATGTGTGTACCCAATAATGAGGAAATTAAGGAAATGATTCTAGAAGAAGCACATAAAAGCAAATTAAGCATACATCCGGGCACAACAAAAATGTAGCAAGATCTCAAGAAAATGTTTTGGTGCCCCAAAATGAAAAAGGAAGTGGCACAATATGTAGCAAAATGTCTAGTTTGTCAAAAAGCTAAAATAGAACACCAAAAGCTAGCAGGAATGCTACAATCCTTAGATATACCTGAATGGAAATGGGATGGTATAGTAATGGATTTTGTAGTTGGTCTCCCACGAACCATTCAAAAATTTGATTCCATATGGGTTATCGTGGATAGGTTAACAAAATCTGCTCATTTCTTACCCATTAACATTAGGTATTCATTGGAAAAATTGATTGAATTGTACATAAAAGAAATTGTTAGGTTACATGGAGTTCCAATAAGTATTATATCTGATAGGGACCCTAGATTTACTTCAAAATTTTGGGGAAGTTTACATTAAGCCTTAGGTACCAAGCTTCACCTTAGCTAAGCTTATCATCCCCAAACTGATGGATAATCTGAAAGAACCATTCAATCTTTGGAAGATTTGTTGAGAGCTTGTGTGTCAGAAAATTCTAATAGTTGGGATCGATGCTTGCCTTTGATTGAGTTCACTTATAACAATAGCTTCCATTCCAACATAGGTATGGCACGACACCCTATGAGGCATTATATGGAAGGAAATGTAGAACACCTTTGTGTTGGTTTGAGACAGGTGAGAATTCAGTATTAGGTCCTGACATGATTCAACATACAACCGAGAAAATCAAAACGATTAGGGAAAAATTGAGAACAACTCAAAATAGACAAAAAAGTTATGTTGACAAGAAAGGACGACCTCTTAAATTTCAAGAAGGTGATCATGTATTCTTGAAAGTAACACCAACCACTGGAATTGGTAGAGTGATGAAATCAAAGAAACTCACTCATCGATTCATTGGTCCTTACCAAATTCTTAAAAAAATAGGTCATGTTGCTTATCAAATTTGTTTACCCCCGTTCCTTTCCAACCTTCATAATGTTTTTCATGTGACTCAATTAAGAAAATATATTTTTGACCCAACTCATGTGATAAGACCTGATACAGTACAATTAAAGAATAACCTTACATTTGACGTAATGCCTATACAGATTATGGATAAGAAGGTCAAAGAATTGAGAGGCAGACAGATCCCTCTATTGAAGGTCATGTGGAATGAAGCTAATGGAGATATTACATGGGAATTAGAAGAAAAAATAAGAGGAATTTATCCTCATTTATTTTAGTCAATAAAAAACAAATTTCGAGGACGAAATTTCTATAAGTAGGGAAGAATTGTAACATAAAAAAATATATAATATAAATAAACAAAATAAAAGAGATATATTTTTTTTAGTAAGAATATTTTATGAAATTATAATTATCTTTTTCATATAATTTAAGAATTATTGAGAACAAATTTAAAATATATCCTAATAAGATTAATTAGATTTTTTTAAATCACTTATATATGGAATATATATTTTCAAATTAAACTATAAGATTTTATACATCAGAATTAATATTAAATTATTACCGTAAAAGGTAATTCTATTAAAGCAAGAAAAAGAAATAATAAAAATAGAATAAAAGGGTAACAAGTAGATAACGCATAGAAGTTATTAAAAAAATAAAATATGAAAGGATAAAGTAACAATAAATGACATTCTATCATATTATTGTGAAGAAAAAAAAAATCTGCGAACAAGTAATTGAATTGAAACGGAAGTAGCAAAACCAAAGGAAATCGGGTTAAATTTGAACTAAAGTAATCACTACAAATAATAGTATAAATAGGATGAAATGGGAAGATAGGAGAGATATTAGAATGAAAAAAAAAAAAAAAGAGGAACAAAAGAAGAAGTTGTGCGTGTGAGAAGGATGAAAGAGGAAAAATAAATTATATATCATCGAAGTCTCAGTACAACCTTGGTATAATTTCCACGATAAATAAGGTAAGAGGAGGAGACATCTATCATTTTCTCTTTGTACTTTGATTATTTTTTTTATCTGTTTATAATTACTTTTATCTTTATATTTACCTTAAGTGAGGTGTCCCTAACCTCATTCTAATTTATATTTAGTTCTCATTCCTATTTATTTATTTATTTATTTGTATTCATCTCCAGTTGTGCACTGGTCTACTTATTCAATTTATATTTACTCTCATTTACTTATTTATATTTATCTCTAGTTACGTACTGACCCTTTTTATTTATTTATTTATATTTATTTTGATTATTAATTGATCCTATCTATTTATTTATTTATATAATTATATAATATTGAAATAAAATTTATGATAAATAAAGATTTGGTTATTGTAGTTGGAGGTATGACCTTAGGGATTTAAACGAGTTAGTATTACACAAGATATGTTCTTGAGTTACTTTGTTGGCCATGAACTCATTTATCCTGACTAGTCACTACAAAATTAATCAATATCTTTATAAAAGTATAATAAAAATCCAAATCCAATTTTATGGAATTGGGAGAATTTTCATTTCATTTTATTTTATTATGATATGTTGTATTTTTTTTATGTGATATTTGTCTCACTTCCCTATTTTATGATTGTGTGTGAAAAATAAAATTTTATAACCTTATCATATATGACTGCTTCCAACATGTCTGATCCCTTCTTTACAGACATTGTGGTTGTTTTCCCAGGAAATTGTGGGAAATTGTCTCACTTCCCTATTTTATGAATATTTTAAGTACAATTTTGCCTTTAAATTTTATAAGTATATTGTGAAAAATAATAATAATAATAATAATTAAATAATTAGAAAAAAAAATTTATCGGCACAAAGCTAAATATAAATTATTATAATCAAGTTATATATATATATATATATATATATATATATATATATATATATATATATAATATTACGGATCCCGTACAAATAAATATTAAGATTTGTTGGGTAATAATTTAAAATAAAATATATTTATTGATTCAAATAATAATAACAAAAACAATAATAATTGTAATAGTATTATTAGTTATCTATTAAAACGTCGTTCATAATTAAAGAAATTTAAAGTTATTAATAAAATAAACTAATTGATAAAAATAGTTTAGAAATTAATAAATGTATAAATTTAAAAGATTTCAAAACGTATGGAATAAAAAAAATTCACTCATAATTAAAAATTAAAAACAATTAATAGAATTAATTACTTAGTTAATGAAAAGATTTAAAAAATAATCATGATTAATTGTATAAATCAATCCTATGTTTTACAGATGAGCATAATTAATTACTAAATTTAGTATTAGTATAAATAATAAAATCTTGTTACATTAACTGCTGTTATTATAGTGTTATTATGGGTTATGATTTGGTTTTATTAGTTTTATAATTTTTCTATATTGATTTCTTCAAACATAATTAATATTATATTTAAATAATTTTTTATTTAAATAATTATGTTTAATTGTTATAATTATGTATATAATATTTAAATAAAGAATTTGATAATACAAAACTTAAATAATTAATTATATTATTTTTATAACAAATTAACTAAAAATAAATTGTATAGAACTAAAGCAATACGCATAACTTATATAAGTGGTAATGCAACCCATTAGTAAATTTTAACTTTCATCATTCATTTATATGATAAAGTCATCATTTATTCTTTTGGTAAGTTAACCATTTGTTTATAATTTTAAAATTCAGACTTCAATTTTATTTATTAAGAAAAAAAAATTGTCACTATAAAATTTTTACTTTTTAGAGACAGTTGTGAATAAATATGGTAATTAAATCACTTTATATCAATATGTCTTTCATTTCTCCATGGACATATAATTACACTAACTATAAATTTGGCAAAATCGTGTCAATCAAAACATACAACATTAAAAAATATATCAAGTATCAGTTAACCAAGACTATATATACATCTCAAACATATTTCACCTCCTTTATGATAAACTTATTTCTCCCAAGTCCTATCTGCCTCACCTTACAAACTCCATATCTCACAAATGGTTCCCCAAGTCCTATCTGCCTCACGTGACAAACTCCATGTCTCGCAGATGGTTTCTAAATCATTCATTCCATAACACATCATCATTTGCATATGATGATAAAAAATAATTAATAAAATGAAACACCATAGTAATATAGTTCGTGAAATTGATATATACATCTTGGGCAGCATCTCAAAGCTTGTTTCTGTTCTCTTCCTTAACTTCCTTAACTGTAGTAACAATCAGATCATGCAATCTTTAACTTGATCTTTAATTTTTAGGAGTTGATTAATGAATGAATGCAAAATATTATTTTACCTGCTGAAACAATTCTTGCTAAAGAATCCTCTTGAACAGTCATGACCATGAGTTCTGTATAATTACATGTGTAGAAATATTCATTCAAACTAAGCTAGTTAGTCTATAGTTTTATATGTGAATTAGGGATAAAATACTTCAAAAATATAAAATAGTAATCAGAAAGAATAAGATAGTATTGGAAAATTGAGATTTCTGTAATAAGGACAAATTGAAAGAATACAATTTCATTATACTCATTCCACCATAACTTCCATTCCATCATTGAATACCCAAATATCGAAAAGCTTTACTACATTTCCACTCATAAAAATCAGAACGATGGCAATAAAATACATGGAGCTGGTTAACATTCAAGCAAACAATGGGTGTAATTTAAAATATATTAGCAACAAACTGCAAAATTTTATAGATAATTGAAAAAACATACCATTTTTCACAGGACCCGAACCTAGCTATACATGCTTGCCCCATCCAAAGGCCAAGGAATTTCTATCCTCCGTAACAACCAATGTTATGCCTCCTTCCTGCTCCAGCTTTGACAATTTTGTACCTTCATTGACAGAATAAACTACAGATCAATACAAAATTAAACCTTACATAGAGTAGGGTTTATAGATAAACAAATGTTAAATAAATGGTCGTATATATTAAAGTTAGAGAGAATGTCTTTTTTCCATTAGTCACATTCATTACAATAAAATATGCATCAACCATAACAACAATATAAATAAACTGAAGTGCATTCTTTACAAAATAATTGACAGTTCCAGCTGAAAGATTTGTGCTCTTCTTTGATGAAGGAGAGTTTAGAACTGTGACAGTGTTTTCATCAAATCTAGCCACAACCTTAGGTGCTATAGTTGGAGCAAGTGATTTGCCACCATAACCTTCAACATGAACATGAAGTTTCATTCCTCCAAGACAATACAACTTGTTTCCATTTACAAAAATATCTCTACCCACCTTTTCTCAATGGCATTGTTGTGTTACCATTCCCAAATGTTGCCAAAACATTGGTCGTGTTACATGTCTCAAAGTTTTCTTTTGTAACCTCTTTCACACTTTGGCCTGATGAATACTGAAAACTGCAAAAATCAAATAAAGTTATCAATTTGGTGAATATTTCAGCTCTTTAAGAAGTATATGCATAAGTTGAATATATCAGTACATTAGTATATCAGTATATCGGAATATGATATAGCTATTATATAACTAATAAGGGTGCATCTGCGTAAATAATTCAAATAAATAAGCTTTGGTTATATAAAATTTAAATATGAAGCTCTTTCTAATTTTCTTTCAAGTTGAGAGAAGTGTTAAGTACTTACTAAAAACATCTCCTACTTTGAATCTAGTAACATTGATATTCACAACAAAAAGTGAAGCTGGTTGCATAATTTGAATACAAAAATAAATAGGTTCACAATTTGTCCTATAATACAACATATTTACCCATTTCCACTGAAGTCAAAGCGGAAAGAACTGAATCCTGAATTCTCTAGAGCAGAAGCAAGATTTATCATGATATTGTCTTCCTGCACATAGAAAAATCTTTAAACAATGAAAAAAAATTAATCAGGATATTTAATGTGTAAACATAATGAAATGAGATGTCATATTAATTTTTAATAGTATTTACATAATGAAAAAAAATTGAGCTCACAATTTATTAAAAGGGAAAATTCACCTTGGTGGGTCGAAGACCATGGCATAAGATGACAATCTTTGAGGTTCCAGATTCATGAAGAATGCCAACCAGTTTACTGGCATTCTTTTTAGTCATTATAACTTTCTGCTGCCGAACTGAAAAAAGTAATTCAACAGTGGTAAATCATTTTCTTTCTCTTTATTATAAAGTATGACATATCATAATACACGATAAACAATGGTTGCATAAACTCCTCAATAACTTAAAAATGGAGAATTTAAGATCACAGACTTTGAAAAGCTAAAAAACAACATGTGTAACATAAAGCTAACGTGCACAAAATGGTGGAACACCACAAAGTAAGATGTATAAAATTACTCTAGCACTCCAGATATCTACTTCTAGTCCATAATTCCGCTTCAATACCTCAGGGGGAACCATGTAATATGGACTTCCAACTATCTCATTAAATCTTTCCCTTGAAAAAAAAGGCAAAGTTTCAGGCATCGTTATGCGCAACATTGCAACAATGCAAATAAAATCATTAAGCAATGTACCATCCAACTAAAAGCATTACCTGGTTTAAAGAACACTAACAACCTAAAATCTATAGTCTTCAAAGTTGTAGTTTTTGGAAATAGAAAGTTTTCCAGCGTAAGATCTTGATGCATCATGCCATGCTTGTGGCACATCTGAAACGTAACATCAAACAAACCTCCAGTATCACAAGTATCCTCAAGTATCACAAAGAATCAGACAAGACTTGTATTATGATTCATAAAAAAAAACTTTGTTGGATCCAGAAACTTCGAAAATGAAAAAACTACTGGTACACACCAACTTGATAGTCGATAGTCGTCACATCGATTAGGGCATCAAAATAGTTTTGAAGGGAATCAAACCCAAGATAAAACCATACATCATCAAAGAAGAAGTATCAAAATTCATCAGAAAACAAAAACAATCAAAACGTCTAAAAAAATCATAAAAATAAATATTACTGATAAAGGCCAAAAAGAAAACAAACATAAATGAAGGATCATATTCCCAAGGTCCACTTGAGGATTGTGTGCTGCAAAGACTAATTTGCCAGTAAAAAAGTTGATTCCCAAAACAAAAGCAAGGGTAGGTTGGTAAATACAACAACAATGAAATGACAAAAAAACTACATTTCTGAATAGCTGTCACGATTTTAAATGAGTATTTGGATAATATTCCTAGTATTTTTTCTTATCCTACAACTGAAGTTGTACTCCCAAGTCATCTTCAAAGCAGTAATAGCATTTTCAATTTGTCTCTTCGGCTTTCCTCTTCTTCCTGCTCGTGCGGTTTAGTTTCCTTACGATTTCTTGTTTTCCTTCAACAGATTCTTAGTTCAACGACTTCGTGCATCTTTGATTTTTTTTTAAGCTCAGAGGTACAATACTTGTTTATTATTTGTTTTTTATTTTTACAACGTATATTATTTGGAGCATGTACCGAATTTGGAAAGATGGTAGAAAAAAAATTGTAAGTATTGAAATTCGAAATCGGGTTTGAAAAATCATTGAATTTTGTATTTTGAAATTTGGTTTAGTAATTCGATTTTAAAATTTGTAAAATATGGTTCAGGAATTCACCATATTTTGAAATACAATTCAGGAACTCACCGGATTTTAAAATACGGTTCAGAAACTCACCGAATTTTGAAATACGAAAAGTTTGAAATACGAATTATGAACTTTTGAATTTCGAAATACAGTTCAGGAACTCACCGAATTTCAAAATTCAATTTATGAATTCACCGAATTTCGAAATCCAATTTAAAAATCCAATGAATTTCGAAATCTGGTTTAGGTACTCACCCAATTTTTAAATCAAGTTAACTTTTCTCTTGGATTTCAAAATCTAGTTAACTCTTCTTTTTCTATTATTTTTTTAGTTTTTTTTTAATTTTCTTCAATTTATCATCTTTAAATTTATTTTATTATTACATAAATTTTTTAAATTAAAATATAATAAATACTTTAATTAGTATACTTTATTTTTAAATATTAATTTTTATTAAAAAAATAAAATTTATTTGATTTGACTCAATTTTAATTTAATAAAAACTTAAATAAAATTTATTAAATATTTTAATTAGTTTAATTTAATATTTTAATATAATTTAGTTTATGTTATCCGGATTCCCGTTAACTTATTTGTTACAATTTTGTTTTAAATTAAAATTTAACAAATATTTTGATTATTATAGTTTTCTTTTAAATTTTAATTTTAATTAAAATTGATTAGTATAATTATTGATTAAAATATCTATTAATAGTATAGTTCGAACTCACTTGAGTGCCTTAATGTTAAGGGCCGCCACACGGTTGGGCCTAAAGGGCTGGCCCATAGGGTGTTAAGACCCCTAAAGCAGCCAAGGTCCCTCAATTGCAAGTAATTCTGAAAAATTAGTGCCCTAACTCACCAATTTTCTCTCCACATAACTGCTAGGGTTTGGAGATCTACCCAAGTTCAAGTGAGCTCAACCTCCGTCTCTCGTTCACGTAAGTTAGTTTTCTCGAACCTAGCCTCTTTCTAAGTTGTTTTCGTGGTTTATGTCGGGACTCATTGTGTGAATCCAATATCCTTTGTCGTGCCACTATTTCAGTTCATAGATTTGTCCTTGGAGCTACTGGTTTCGCTGGCTTAAGGGTCGAAGTTCAATATTAGCCCTTTTCCAGGTAAGGTAAGGGAAGCTAGGGTTTCACGTTATCTATTTTATGTGATTAATGTTTTGTGAAATATGAGAAAAGATTGGGGGTTTTGGGTATATTTTTGAGTTAGGGGTTCAAATATTCATGAAACTGTGATATTTGACATTATTTATATGCGTCGCACAGTCGATGGGCGAGTGCCCTGGATCGCTGAGCGACTGTGTGTTTTTCTGATATGCGCAATTTTAGTAATATTGACTTTCCCGACTGATTAACCGTTGGATTGAGCTGAAATTTTGACATGTGGTTCATAACATGCTATTTTATGGTTTGACCGGTTGGATTGTCGATTAGATGTCTGTAGCTTGAGAAATGTGTCACGCATTACTGCAATGATTTTGGTTTCGTGATAATAAATTTTCTTGGGAATTTTGGTGTAAGAATTATGGTTGTGGGTTATGCTCGATTGTATGGAATTGCAAGTACTTAAACGTTGACACTCATTTATTTGGAATGAATACTATTTTGTGATATATGTATGTCTTGGTATGCATTTATAAAGTATGAGATGAATGAATTTGCATGAGTGATGTGATTCATGGATTGTGAATGATGAACTTGGATAAACTTGGCATGCAATTTCAATGAAATGGTTGGTTATATATGTGGTCATGAATTCGGTATGAACAATAATGTTACATTGATGGCATGGTATTGGTATGAGGTGAAGTTCTATATCCCTGAATTGAGAAGAATGGGATGGTATGAAATCAACATGGAATATGAATGAGGATGGGTTACAAAGGATGGCGTGAGGTGTTAAATGCATGATCAATATTATTTGTTTGTTTGGAATGTGATTGATATGTTGTCAGTACGTAAATCCATGAGTCTCTAGGTGAGACTTCCTGGTCGTGCTTCAGTGGTCGGGACGTAATTCCATGGCCCCTATTAGTGGGTGTCCATGGTGGTGCCCCATTTATATAACTTGGTAAGGATTCAAGGTAAGGATTGCATCCTGACACTCTAAGGAGTCAGTTAGTCTCACTTAGAGCAGACTAACTCCTGTGGTGAGAGTAGCAGGAGGCTTGAAACTCATCAAGGGCTAACCTTGTGTGTGAGGGAATTGATTCATTGTAACACTTGTAACACATAGCTCGGGGATGAGTAGCTCGGGGGTGAGCAGAGGTATTCACCACAAGTGCAAGCATTCGCTGAGTCCGACCAGGTTATATGTATCCGGATGAGTCGAGTCGAGTCTTAGTGTATTGATTTGAAGGTCATAACATGCTTGGATGATTTGTGTATATTGGACTGTGAAAGTATATCTGATTGCATGATGAAATTTTTTTGGCTCTAGCTTACCCTTTGCTTGTTTGATTGCCTTGTATGTTGTTCTTCTACCTTTGCGATGATCATCAATTTATTGATGGGAGCAGATGCGATGCTCATCAATTTATTGATGGGAGCATATGCGAGAGGTACTCGTGGTCAACAGGAGAGAGATGATTCCGCTGCATAGTCTACTTGGGCTGGACTTCACATTTTATTTGGGTTTTTCTTTAGGGCTAAGGCCTGTGTATTGTATTGTCCTTAAGACTTTATTTTGAATACAGGCTATCTCTTACTCCTTTTGGGTTGTAGGCGTTGTAGTGAACTTTAGTATTTTCTTCCATTTACCTTGGATAAATGTAAGGAGTGACCTTATACTCCACAACTTGGCTCTTTATATTATCCGATGTAAGATTTCATTTAATTATGTTATTATTTAAATGGGATGTTACAACTATTGATTAAAATTAACACAAAATAATATGAAGTGTATACAACTTTGTGAAATATATAATAATTAATAACTCATTTCACAGTAGATATTCATGGACAAAAGGTATAACCCTTCTCAAGCATTTGATCAAGGCCATACAATTTCAATTCACGATTTTGATGTGTTCAATCAAGTTCTTGTTCTTGTTGATTATATATTTAGTGTTTAATAAGAGATGTATTCTTATAAGTAAGAAGCATATAAATGTGAAAAAGATTTCTTTTAATGTGCGGTTAAACTATAATTAATTAAGTAGTCTTCCATGTAGGGCTATTCATATATCGTGGTTTTTAGTTGTTTTAGGATTCTAAATATTATATTTTAATATTGTTTGTAGCTTCATAAGCATAAAGATGATGAGGATGATAAAGATGATGAGGATGACGAAGATAATATTTTAGATTAATAAAATGATACTATGTAGTAAAGAAATATTTTTATATATGTAGTGTTTTAACTTTATAGTTTTAACTTTGATAAGTTAATCTTTAGTAATGACTTCACATAATTATTTTAGTCATGTACTTTAAATTTTTATAACCTTCAAGTATATGTTCAGTTATATATATTTTGCCTACGATGGTCTCTTGCCGTGTAATATTATGATTTGAGGACATATATTACAAATTTTCCATTTTCAAGTCTTGCATAAGCAATTTATACAAAATTAAAAAAAAAAACCTAAAATCACAATTTAATAAATGTGGTCTAAAGCAGACTTAAAACCATGGCCATTTCTAATATTTTAATCCATAGTTTTGAAAATGTGATTATATAAAAAATTGTTGCTTATTACCTACAATCACACAAACCTAGTGGAGAACTAAAAAACTGTGGCTTATATTGTAGTTTAAAATGATTTTTGTTGTAGAAAGAAAATTAGGAAGAGATGTAGGATCGGTCAAAAGAGAATGATCAAATGATGAGGTGTGAATCTTTAAAGAGAGAATGAAGAGAATGGGATAATGAAGAGAGAATAAGGGAGAGAGGCGTTGTGCGGTGCCACTAGTGAGCAAGGGACAACTTTTTAGGATTTTTTAGCATAAAGGGAATAAGAGTAAAATGGGAATTTGAAATTTCATAGAGATGCATGAAAAATAAAATGGAGGTGCACGAAGAAGGAGCCTTAAAAATAACTTAGATTATTAGCCCAATATTCTGGTACAAAAATCAAACAATTCAGTGTGGATGCCAAAGGAAAGTGGATTGGGCTTTTACCTATCTAACAAGAGGTGTAGAAAGAAATCAAAGGATTGTGTAGGAATTAAAATATAAGTTGGGTTTCTTTTTTTACTTTTTCTCTATTTTGATCTTTCTCTTTTTTTTTCATCATTTAAACAAATAAATTTCTAATTTTTTAAATCTTTTTTTAAATTTTTAATCTAATTTTTTTAATTAATCTTTTTAATTTTTTTAAAACAATAAAATTGAATAAAATTTTATTTCATACCTTTTTATCTATCTATCTATTTTTATAACCAAATTTATTTATCCAGATAAAATTGAACATTGACATTTAATAAAGAATATCTATAACAATATACAAAGGGGATTCTCCTTTTTGTGTCCACATTTTAAAATACCAATTTCACCCTTTAAATATAATAATTTATTAAATTTTAAAAAATTGATCGTTACTTTTACAAGTTTTTTATAAAATCGGCACTATCTGCTTCTTCTCTTCTTCTTTATTTATCAATGGTTATTCTTTCATTTGTTCTGATATATTTCACTTTATTTTTAATAAATATAATTTTAGTTTATATATTAATTTAATAACATTACAATATTATCACATACTAATATAATAACACACAGATTTAAAAAATACATACATATAGATAACACCTGTGTTTATGCTAATATTAATAAAAAATATGACAAGACGAATATGTGATTGCTAAAGGAAAGTGGATTGGGCTCCTACCTATTTACCAAGAGGTGTAGAAAGAAATCAAAGAATTGTGTAGGAATTAAAATATAAGTTGGGCTTTATTTTTTTTCTCTATTTGGCTCTTTCTCTCTTTTTATTATTATTTAAAAACAACTTTTTAATTTTTTTAAATCTTATTATTTAATTTTTTAATCCAGTTTTTTAAATAATCTTTTTAATTATTTTAAACGATAAAATTGAAGAAACTTTTATTTCGTCCTTTTTATCTATATGTCTATTTTTATATTTGTATAACAAATTTAATTTATCTAGATAAAATTGAATATTGACATTTAAATAAAGAATATAAGAAGAACATATATATGACACGGGATGTGAGACACCGAGTATGGTAGGAACATAAGCCTCTACTATCAGAAAAACATTAATTACCGACGGTCAGAATCCGTCGGTAATAGCCATAATTTGTTAGTAACGATGTTTTACTGACGAACTTTCGACGACAAAATCATTTACCGATAGATTGTTGAAATCTGCCGGTAATTACCGACGAAAACATCCGTCGTCCTGTCCGTCGGTTATTACCGACGGATTAGGCCGTCGATAATTATCGACGGACGTATCTGTCGGTAATGACATTGACTCAGGAATGGATTTACCGACGAATGAGTCCGTCGGTAAGACTAAAAATTTGGTCTGGGTTAGTTTGTTTTCTAGACATTCCACAATACCTGCATATAGAAAATTCCAATACAGACAAATCCAGCAGTCCAACTTTCCAGCATTCCACTATATCAAATATTGTATCATTATCAAACTCCATGACAATACATACCAAATGACACACTAAATTTTTAATAAAACAGAGAAAATAATATGTATCACAGGAAAATATTCTTCATTTAGGTTATCGTCCTCTTCATTATTTTGTTGTTGAGAATGGGGTGGAGGGATTTCAGAGTTTGGTTGAGTAGGGTTTGGCTGTTGTGGCTGTGGTTGTGGCTATGGCTGTGGCTGTGGCTGCTGAAGACGAGCCTGAGCATCAGGAGGGAGATATTGCAGGACTAGTGACTGAAAGGATCGAAACTCAGACCTCAATTGCTCATTTTCCTCTAGGCTGCGTGAAAGTTGCTGCCTAATATTAGTGAGGTCCTCAATATTAGAAGAGGAAGAAACTGGTACTTGGTTTAAGCTTTCATTTGGACCTGTATATTTTGAATTAAGTTGACCAACCCCATAAAGTCTTCCTTTCTTTTTCCCTCCTACTATCTCAATCCAACACCTAGTCCTGATATTCTCGTCCTGTGTAGGATCAACAGAGGACTGCTCTTGTGTTCCATCAGCACATGAGGAAACCTCAGATCTAAGTTGAGAAAGCCTAGTCTGAAATTCTTCCTATAAGTAAACAATGAACAATTATTATTCTGTGGTGGGATACATTTAAGAGTAAATAATATTGAATAGTAAAAGAGACTTACATTTGTCTTCCTAGACCTCTCATCCACATATTCGCCAATACCTTTCTGGATATGTGTATGCTGAAAGACTTCATCAAGAAACACATGGCGTCCCAACTCACATGCCTGCAACAAAATGTTATAGAGTTAGATTTGATTTGATTTCAAACTTTAAAAATGTAGTTCAAATGTGACAAATACAAACAGTTAATGTGTTTACCATACGAAGGGCATGCTCGTAAGTGGTAATGGATCCACCTGTGTGTAGGGTCCCACCTGTTTCAGAAGCCCTATTCTTTTTTGCTGCAATACATTTGCTCCGATAACTTGGAGAATTCCAATGTTCTAGCAGCCTTGTCCACACATCATTAGGAATCCATTCTGGCCTTTCTCTAGCCATTCTAGCATCTCTAAACAGCTCAGATAGACGATGGGAAGCTCTGCTGTTGAAATTGCTCTTAATGGCAATTTCATGCTTTGGTGCCCACTAAACTCTCCTCTATAACACAATTTAAACATATAAAACATTATAAGTATATTAAACATGGAATAGTAGTTAACAACTTAATTTACCTATATAATAAGTTAGAACACATTACCTTGAAACGTTGCTAGAAAATGTCCTTGTCTTTTTCAGGTATTGATCCCCATGATGGCCAAGGATTAAGAAATTATTGCTTGATTGTCTTTGTGATAGCCTGTGAAGCAACTCTAGATGGAACAAACCTACAATTCATGGAAAATTGTCAGAAGATGAAAGAAGTTACATATTAATATAAACAATGAGAATAATTGAATTTAAATATTACCCTCGACCGACAGGTTCAATCATCTGGCGGTCCTGCAGAGGAGGGTCAGGTTCTACATCTAAATCAGCATCAACCATAGGCTGTGGGGCAACTATATCACTTGTAACTGGGGATGGTGCAGACTGCTGACCAACGGCAGAAGATAGGCCACCAATGGAGGTTGGGGATGGTACAATATGAGGTGATGGGGATGCTCCAATGTCTGTAGAAGGGGTATGTAACCTAGTGTGTGGAGCTGAGGAAGATGAGGATGGTATATAGGAGGGTGATACAGAAGGGGGCCTGGGAGCAACAACAGGGGTATGCAACCCTGTGGGTGGAGGTTGAGAAGAGGAGGACGACATATGAATCATCGGGATAGATGTTGGGTTATGTAACCCTGTGGGTGGAGGTGGGGAAGATAAGGATGGCATATGTAAGCCCGGGGTAGGGGTGATGGGTCTAACTGGAATCCGAAGCTCATAATTATTACGTCTCTTTCTTGTTTTTGCAATACCTTTCCCCTTGTCAACTGGGGGTGGTCGAAGTGGATCTCCCGATGACATGGTGTATGGAGTATAGGATCTAAGTGTCAAACAAATTAAGATGGTGTAAAAAACAAAAAAAATATACCAACTTAATAACTATTCATTAGACATATTACACAAGTTGGAAGTACAACAACAAAAAGTTCTAATGAAATGAAAAAAAAACATATTAAAAAGTTAAGTACTAAAACAAAAAGATAAAGTTAGTCATTATCATCACTTTCACCCTCATTGTCGTCCTCTTCTTTCTCCACTTCTTCTTCTTCAGTTTCATCTTCTTCTTCATCTAGATCTTGCTCCTCCTCTTCTTCTTTTTCTTTTTCTTCTTCTTCTTCTTCTTCTTCTTCTTCTTCTTCTTCTTCTTCTTCTTCCTCCTCCTCCTCCTCCTGCTGTTCCAACTCTTCATCATGACCTTCTATGTGATGAAATCCCGGTACATGTTCTACTTCAATTACTTCGTTGACATGTGAAATTTCATCAACTTGGTAAGGGACATCGTCTTCCACCTCATTTGATTCAATGCGACCTCTCGGCTTTGTTTTAATTACAACACACCAACCACGGTTGTCTTTTCGAGATGGTGGGTATTGTACATAATATACTTGTCTAACATTGTATGCTAAAATAAATGGATCAAATGGTTGGTACCTTGAAGTCATGTGAATGTCCACAATGTTATATTTAGGATCCACTCTTGTACCTTTTCTTGAGGGATCAAACCATTCACAAAAAAAAAGTACAACTTTCTTCGGTTTATTAGAAGTATTGTACTCTAGTTCATATATTCTATGAATGATCCCATAAAAATCATCTTCACCTCCTTCGGTAAGGCCCTTCACATGAACACCACTATTTATAGTCTTTTTCCCTTTGCTCCATGCGTTAGTATGGAACTTGTACCCATTCACGAAGTACGTGTGCCATTCTTTGACACATTTCATTGGCCAATTTGACAAATCCCTTAGGTCTTGGTTTCT
>Ga0214544_1006507_pt1 | contig 21485 bp, 13 predicted proteins | sample CNSS3metaG_FD_160074 | JGI IMG/M metagenome (GOLD analysis project Ga0214544, IMG submission 160074) | Root nodule microbial communities from cowpea collected in UCLA plant growth center, Los Angeles, California, USA - CNSS3 | ecosystem: Host-associated > Plants > Roots > Nodule | place: USA...
TACTTTATGGTTTTCATTCCTTATATTTTGTATTTTAGTTTTTTTTTTTTTAATTATTGACATTAACTTTTTTTTCTTAATCTGAATTCACCTGATTTGATAGGTTTCAGCTCTCAAGCCAAGGTTTCAATGGGGTAAAATAGTCTAGTCCACTTCAATTCCAATATTTACCAAATATTCATAGCCTCACGTACTATGTTTAGTTTAAGAAGAAGAAAAAAGAACAAGAGATGGCTTTTCTGAAGTTATTTAGTAAAAAAAATGAAAGAAAGTAAAGTTAAATATGCCTGTGAAACATTATCCATACCCTTTTGTACGAAAAGTATACGCATAAGTAAGGCTGTTTTAGGTATTTAATGATTAAACTGTCTTCTTCCTCCCCTACTTTACGTTTTGCAAAGATTTTAAATTTAGGGCGTAACCTTTTTTTTTTTTTCTCATTTCTATTTTCTAAGGAATCAATCGAAACAAAGGAAAAAATAATGGTTTTATCATATTTCCTCCTTCCTATTCGGTGAAGAAATATTTAAACTAAATAAAAATCAAGTATAACATAAAGACATTCATTAAATGTCATTACTTGTTGTCGAAATGAAATTCTAAATCTAATTAGAGAACACCCATAACTTTTATAATGCTGCATGTAAATTTTCTTCTGATTTAAAGAACAACCAGGTCAGATCCAACTTTCGTTCTTTTAACCCATGACTTAATCAAAATGGCTAAATTGAAAAAAAAGGGGGAAACCTAACTTTCACCTCTCAACTCAATCCAACTTATTAATTTTTGTTCTGTTCAATTTTTATTTTGTCAAGCTGATCAGGTGTTCAACTCTAACTAAAATATCATTAATTCTCTTTTTACGTATTTCCTATTTAATAATGACTATATAATGTAGCACAAAGAATGAGATTAAATAAGATTGTTCTAGTCTGAATGGAATAACATTTTACTTCAATCAAAGTATTCATTAACCTGCATGCATTAACAATTAATATCAATATAGTAGAATGGAAGCAATAATAAGAGTAAAAAAAATTACCAACCCGAATCCCTCACCCCGTCGACTACTGTGCCACTAACCTGATCCAGCTGGAAATAATTAGCAAATAATGGAAGGTGAAAACAATAGTTCATGCTTCCTACATGGTAAACACTGAAAAGAAATAGCAGTGAACTAAGCGCAACACAGAAACATACTACTGTTTTGTGTCTATGCGAGACCCAGAATATTGATATTCTCATACCGGATGAAACCAATAAAGAAATGAACTTCTAATATAATCAATATGTGTTCTATGGGAAAAATCAATAAATTAATAATCAATGTCTAAATGAATTTTCCATGTTACAGAAAATTACAAATTGTATTGACAACAGATGGGTCAGGAGAAATGAGAATTATACAGCTTTCTATTATCCATCATCATCATCAGTAAAGCTTACTCTGTTTGTTGTCCCTCTTAAGCTGAACCTTTAATTTCTTACCACCTAATTGGCAACCGTTCATCATACTAATGGCAGATTGAGCAGCTTCTGGAGTATCGTAACTAACAAACCCTGCAAACGGGAGCTAATAAGATACAAGCTCCACCCAAAACTCATCAAATTCATTAACAGGCCTAACAGTCTTACCAAAACATTTGCTTACACCAGTCGCTTTATCAACAAAAATTTTAGCACTCAAAACTCTACCAAACTGCTGAAATGCATCTGCCAGCTCTTGATCTCCGTATTCTTGAGGAATGTGATAAATAAATAAATTGGCACCGGGTGGTCCTAAGAAAATTTGAAATAATGAAAATAAATTCAATTATCAAGGGAACTAACATTTCCCGCTCTAAGGAAAGACATAAGGAAAAGGCCTATCATATGTTCATACAAATGCATGCATGTTATGTACACACAACGTGCACAACAAAAAAATATAGATAATAACAACCTTCAATCTGACCATTGGAACTTTTGCTGGCACCTGAAGATGAGTAGTTGCTATTCCCACCTCCAGGTGAAACAGAACCAAGAGAACTACTCACTGGCCTCGGACTTGCCATTCCTCTGGGATATACCATTGGATGCTGTATACCTGGCATGGCAGGATATGAGCCCATGTAACTTGCAGGAGGGGCAGGATAATTTCTAGGGTTCATACTGTGACCAAGTTCAGGCCTCACTGCATTTACTTGGTTCATGTTCATATTATGAAAACCTGGTTGATTCTGCATTGGTGGAAAACGGTATGGCATGAGCCCATAACCCCCAGGAGCCTATTAAGAAAACATGATTATTCAAACAAATACCTTCATCAAGATGTTAGGCATGGCAAATAGCAAACATTAATTCATAAATGTAATAATATCAGATAAGGCATTGTGATTAAACTGAAGAAAGCTCACTGGGGGAAAAATGAACATATTCTACTAGCGCATTGCAACAAAACTAACCTGATAACCATATCCATTATATGGAGGAACATAACCCATTGGCACGGCTCCATATAATGAGGGTTGTTGAGGATCAGCATGAGGCATGTTAGCAACTTGGGACTGCGCTTTTTGAGCCCTTCGAGTTTGTCTTTCCTTTTCAGTATCTGCCCATTTAACAACCAAAGGAACACTTGAACCCTGCAGAAGGAAAAATAATCATCACATTCCAATTGTCTGAATTCATTTAATTCAGTTAGCCATTTCATTGACAATTTTCACCATGTATGAGTAGCAAAAATATCAACCACTAAGGAAGAAAAGTTCTATTGTTTGTGGTAACATGGTAAAATATAATTAGGTTCTAAATGAAGATAATATTTCATTAGTCAACGTCTGAAACATTAGTGGCGGTGGAGTGGAAATGTAAATTTGAAGTACATCATATGCCAATTAGTTCTGAATGAATGAAATGCACGTATAGCTCCACCACAATGCTAGTTTGCAAGTGTGTTAGCTTCTTCTGTATATTTATCACGTCATACGTGTGATTGCATATGAGCACAAGTGTGTTTCTATATAACAATCCCAAGTTTCAGCTACATTCAGATAGGACTCTTTTAATGCAAACATATAGCAAGCCTAACAGGCCAGGGCTTGAATTTTCTGATTTGCCAAGCTTGAATTCTGTCCAACCCCATCATATAAACATCGAGTCAACCTAAGCCTACAAATTATCTTACACAAACTAAATGTAGGCTTGTTTCCCTTTCATAAAATTGCTGGGCCCAAAACCAGCTCTACACTACTAAATCAAGAGAAGGGACAAAAAAATAGAATAATAAACCAAGTACTGGGCTCCAGCAGCAAAATTTGAGACACATAATTAAATGTTCACATTCCTCACCAACAGGATTTTGTGGCTAGAAGCTGCTTGAAGGGTGCTGCAATAACCATTTAACACTAAAATTGTAACTTAGTTTTAGAGCATGCATTTTTCCATTTTACGACATTAGGAACAACAAATATGCTCATGAATCTAAAACAGCTCCCAATGAGAAGAATGACTAATAATGTCCAATCCATTAAGCTGAATATTAGTCAGTTCTAATTTACAATTTAGCCGACAGTATGGGCAAAATTGAAATACTGTCTCCAAATTGGACATTATCATCAATTAACTGACCATATAGTTGCATTCACAAGGTGCATTAAATCAATTTCTCACGTTCCCTACATAACTATCACATAGTAATCAACGAAAAATGCCTAAACACTCATAATATTACACACGTGTTCCACTAGTACCAGTAACCAAATCAATAAATACTGTGAAATATTCATGTGATGGTTTTAACAAACCCCAACCTCCATTGTATGCTTTCCATTGATGGCCTCAAGAGCAGCTACGGCCTGTTCTTTGGTTTCATACTTCAAAAATGCACACCCTACACAAAGGAATACAGCTACAATAAAGCTTTGCTATTAAGAAGCACCAAATCCCAAAAGGAACAAAGGATAGCTTCATCTGTAACATTAGGCACCTTTACTTGTCTGCTGGGAACCTCTTAAAATCTGTAAATCCTTTATGTTTCCATACTTTGAGAAAAGATCCGAGACCTCATCTTCAGAAATATTCTTTGGAAGCATGCCAATAAAGAGTTTGTGTTCTGGACACAGATAACAGAATATTATTTATGGAGACACTATACTCGTCTACATAGTGCATAACAAAGGAGTTGCGGAACAAAATATTTGACTACAACATGAAGATATATCAAACCTAATCTTTCCAATTCGCCATCAGCATACTTCACTTGCAACGGACTGGAAGCCTGAATTGGACACAAGAAATAGGATGCTTACCAATCAGAAGGAGAATAGTATTATCGTCAGATCGTAGTAACTAAAGTAAAAATGTCATTTGTCATCAATTGCACTCGTGCGGCCAGTCAAAAATTCAAATATTTTAAATTTGATTCAGCTTGTAATGCATGTTTCAATCGCAACAATCTGGACCAAGAATTAAACAGAATAGTAGATACCCAGCCTGGATGCCTAAGCAACCAACTGAAAGTGGAAGGACCTTTGCCCATTAAAAATATCAAAGATGCATAAAAGCATGTTTTCTAAAAGACATCATTGACAATTCATTAACACTTACTTTTACCTTTTCAGTTTACAGAAAAACAACAAACATGGACTCGCAAATAATGAACACGTATTGCTCACCGGACCGCAACTTTGAAAACAAATTTGACCTGTGTGCATATAATCTCAGAACAACTATAAATAATTACACGACTGACTCCAACTTCTAGTTGCAAAGTGCAAACCTTTCGACGACCAATCTTCCCTACGCTTAAATCAGTTTAACGGGCATGTATTTCATAATGATAAAAATAAATTATAAAAAAAATCTTATTTAGATTTCTATTCGATCTCTCAAAGTTAGCATAGATTGAGGCCTACCCTAATAATATTAGGTGTTTAGTTAAACCGTGATAGTGTGCGTAGGATGCCCAAATATCAAACATAGCAAGTGCTAGATAAATAGATAGATACAAATTGCTAAAAATAGAGAGATGTAGTGGGCAAATCAAGAGGTGGTGGTCAGCATCAGCGACTTTTATAGAAGCAGCCACTTATTCCACACTAGGATTCAAATTCCATGCCATCAAAACATTCCACTGTGAACACTCTCAAAGAGCAGACAACAAGAAGAAGAGGAAAAACGAAGATGCTCGGTGGAAGCCCACTCACCCCAGGCAGCGTTTTCTTGTTGTGACAGGCATTGACCGCCTTATCCGCTTCTTCCCTGGACGGACAAATCAGAAAGCAGCATCCTGCGAGCAAACAAACACAAATCCGAAGCATGCGACCACGCACATTTGAATTTGAACTGAAATTGGAGTTTGGGACGGTTACTACCTCGGGAGGCACGAGAAACTTTGTCTCTGATGATGTTGACCTCGTCAACCAACGCGAACTCCTTGAACATTGCAAGCACTTCATCCTCCGTCATGCGCTTCGGCACTTGACCTACGAACAGCTTCACACTCTCCTCGCTACTCGATTTACTCTCTTCCTTCACCTCCGCCATTAATGACAGCCACAACCACCACCAATCTCTCTCTCTCTCTCTCTGGTTTTCTCCGAGTAACACTCTCTCTTGCTTCTCTTCTTCCGCTACGCTTCTTTCTCCAAAACCTTGGCGTGTAGCTTCGAAAATTTGGGCGCCTGTGCCTCTACGTGTCGTGTGATTTGGTTTGGATTGGAGTGGTCGCAGGGAAATAGCAACAGCAATTGCAATAGGAATAGCAAACGCGAACTTAGATCTTCCATAATATTATTATTATTATTATTATTAATAAATAATAGTTATTTTGAAATTAGAAAATAAAATACGATGGCATTGTTAAGAGTGAATAATGGTTTGAGTAAGGGCTGGAATGTGGAGAATTTTACGAAGATGCCACGAGGTACAGCTGTTGATGAAGTGGGCTTGTTGGTTCGTGGTGGTGGTGGTAGTGGCGTAGTGGGTGCTGCTGGTGGGGTGGGTGCCCTTCATTCTTCAATCTTTATTCTCACTCAACTTATTAATCAAACTTCTAATCTAATCATTTAATCTAATCCAAATGCTAATCATTTTCTTCCTAATAATAATACCACTCTCCAAACAATCACGTGAATAACAATAATAATAATACACCGTGTTATCGCCTAATGTATAGGTTTTTGTGTAGCGGAATAAAGGGATCGGATAAATTGATAATAGATCAAATACAAAATTTATTTTTCAATACTTTTAACTCTTATAGATTAATTAACAACAGTTTTTTTTTTTCAGTTTAACAGAATCTTTTAGTGAAATGTTGCTATTTCTTTGTGATATAATATATCCTGTAAAATATTTACTTATAGTATACGTATGTTAAATAGTGTTTTCAAATTTTTTGTCGGGTTAGACCTATTTTTTTAAATAGGTCAAAACAATGTTGGAATCGTTTTCATCTGATCTTAAGAAATTAAAAATGTAATTTTAACTTTAAATTTAGAGAAAAAATAAAAAACAAATTCAGTCATGAAGTTTATTTCAACCTATATATAAAAGTTTGATGTGTAAAATAAAAAATGTATTATTTTATTTGTTTTAATTATAATCATTACTTCTAAAAACATAACTTCACTTAAATCTATTTGAACTGCGGAGTAAATTAAATTAAAATTATTTGGTTCAAATTATTGTTTTTTTAATCTAACTCAGCCTATTTAAATAATATGATTTTACTATGGGACCATCACTTTTATCTTCTCTCCTATCTAATTCGTCACAGGTAGCAATTCAAATTTTATCTTCCACACTATTTTCATATTTTCTTCCTTATTTTCGTTTTTATCAAATAAGGAGTAGAAGTTCCAAACTTTGTTGAAGCCAATTGATGATGAATCCCATAATATAAAACAAACTAATTAAATTGTTGTTATAAAGTCTATAGTTTCAACTATAGACTTAAAATTGTTTTTTTTTTCATTTGTTTTAATATTTCATGATTTAATTTAATGCTACAAAGTATCTTACTTTAGCCATATTTATTACATTTCAGATAACCATTTAATGATATAAGCGTAATAAATATAAAATCCTACTAAACAAACAGTTACTTATTCATTAACAAAATGTTTTTTTATCTTATATTAGTATAAAATAAAAACTAATTTGCACAAATTAAATAAAACTTCAAAATTACAAAACTAACTTTTAATAAATAAAAAAATAGCCTAATCATAACTGGATTAATTCAATATAAATTAATCAACTTTTTAAAACTTAAATCAACAAACCCAATTAAATACACTCAAGTAAAACTTAGTTTTACTTTAAACTCTCACCAATCCAACTCCTAAACATGGCCACTACACAATAAAATATTAAATTCTCATATTCCTCTCAATATATCTTAATATGGTGTTTGAATTTTGAAAATCGCTATAGACAAAATTGTCTATCCATATCAAGCTCCGTTAATTACACGTTATTCCTTTATAAATTAATAATATAATTTAGTTTAAAACGAGTTCGGCAGAATTAGAAAATGTCCCATCAAGCAGTTACCTTTTCTTATTTCAGAAATCAAATTTAGTTGCAGATTAAGGTGGTTAATGAGACAAGATAATGATAAATACTCCCATTGTTTCATAATTCCTTGAAAAATAAAGAAAAGAAAGCAACAAAAGAACAAAACTACAACATCATAACTCCTACAAAATATGCTAGTTGGAACACAGACGTTGGAACCTGTCTTGTCAAGAAACTCATAACTTTGCTAAAAAAATGCACACAACAATTCCTTTCTGCAATGAATGAGTATTTAGAAATGTAAAGTACACTGAACACTTTGCAAATTTTACTAATCATGAGCTGCAGCTGAACTTTGTCATTTTCATGCCAAACCTGTTTCTCCAAAAGAGAATTATAAAGTGGTAGACCAGTTTCATAAGGCCCTATTCTACCACACATCTATATGTACTTGCTGTTCTTTTGCTTTCTAAGATTTCAAATTTCACTCCTTTGTAATTTATTTATTAAATTATTACTAGCATAGATCATGTTTTTTACTAATCTCATTTTGAGGAAAGTTATGAACCTAAGAATCAAGACAAAATGTTTACTTGTAGTAATTTCAACATAACTATAACTTGAATCAGTGAAAATTACTATAAAACCAGATGACTTTTATTTTGTTGTGAGGTAAGGCAAATTAACAGCAATGACAGTTTCTTTCTTTTTTGTTTTTAATTTTTTCATGTGATTTTTTTAAAAAATTTTAGTATTAAATTGTAAATATTAACCACTCAAACAACTTACTATTTGAATCCATATCATATTGTGAGATGTAGTTATAACAATTGGGAAGACTATATTCAATTAATATTAGTCATAAACTCTAAATGAATAATAGTCAACATGAAAAAAATAAGTTGGTAATAATAATGTTTGAAACGTGGATAACAATAGCAATTGAAATGATTAACTTATTTAAGTATCAACAATATGAAAAGTAGTTAACCAAAGTAATGAAAGAAAATTGTTTAAAAAATTATTTTAATGGCCCAAAAAAGTATAAGTATAAATTAGTTGTGAAAAGTAAGTTAAACATGTTTTTAAATTGTCTCAAAACCAAAATGCACGAACACTAAAAAAATCACATTATTATTCAAGGGAACATAAACGATAAATTTAATTTTCTCTTGCACATGCTATGCTAATATATTTTTTTTATGCTTAAACTATACAGAAATTAGATTGTTAAATCATGTCAAACAGAAAAAAAAAATCTAAGGTTTTTGGGTAAGACATTGTCTTGTCCTCATAATTTAGACAATGTTAATCACAGAATTATTGGAATTATATTGGACGCTACATAACACCATGAATATCATTATTATTGAGATTATGTGCAGAAGAAACTAGACAGTACTATTGGTTTAATTGGTGAGTCAGAGGTCTCTTTTTCCCTTACCCTGGCTATTGAGAGAAAATTACACGTAATAATAGCATTGCTAATCACTACGGCCGAAACCAGACTAAAGAAAGAAACTTCCTTAAAATCAAATGAGTTGGTTGCAACCAAAATTCCAATCAGGAATGCCTTACACGTTATACCTAACAGTATGTATCTTGTCAAGTTTCTCCAAAAATGTACTTACTGACCAAAATCCTCAACAATTAAATAGCCTTGAATACAAAACAAGGACAGGAAGTAAAAGCAAACACTACTTCAGAGAGGAGAAAAATCATCTAAAGATCCAAACCATCCATGCAAAAAACAACCAATATTCAATATCCTTTTGTTGATACAATGGTGGTGGTAAGGGAGAAGAAAGTACAACAATCCTGAGTCTCTCTAACTGGTCAGGACCACAATGCAGTAAATGGGGAAAGAAAAAAAAATGCATGACAACTGCATGCTAGAGAAATGAATCTCATAATATTCATTGCGTTATTGCAGGTCAAAAATGTAATCTGACTCACGGGGGAATGCACTTCAAATGACTGGACAAATAATGAGAAACAAAAAAGAATTTCCCAAATTGGGAGGGGTTTTGTTTGCAAAGGTATTATTCTTCAGCATTTCATTAATTGTAGTGGTTAGTTGGTGTGGCACTAGCTACCAGTGGAGATTTTTGTCACTAGATTGCCTTCAATCCAGCGAGTTTCCTTAACTCCTCGCACAGTATAAATGTAATAGTGGTTTGTGGCCCTAATCTTGCAAAAATTGCAAAGCCCCTGAGACAAAAGTTACAGCTTAAGTAAACTAATATACAAACAGTTGTGATTTGTGAAAATTTTCAGTAAGTCATTGATCATAGAAGATTATTGATGATGTGAAAAAAAGCTAAGGAACAAGAATCATGCTGACCAACATAAACTCACCCTTTGTAAAGTCCCATGGGACCCTCACTGAGCAGTACCTGTTACCACATAAGAAATGCATCATATAAACAACAGTAATTTTATAGTGAATGCAGTTATGCAGACATGAATTGCATCATATTCATAGATGGGGCTTATGGAAGCCATTTCTTTATTACTATTACAAACTACTGTAGTAAACAATTTCATCCGACTTTGATTCTCTAAATTCATTCAGAGAGATTTGATTTAGGGCTTCTTCCTTTTTGTTGTTAAGTATCTTTCACTCTTTCGTGGATAATATTCTTCATTATAGACACAGGAGGGAGGCCAAGAATTTTCTAATCCAAAATACAATGCAATCATTCTTCTTGAACCTTTCAGGTGTTATTACATAAGCAGCCAGCACACATTTTTTCTCATAAAAAAGAATCAGGACAAGCTAGACTTGATTTCATGAATGCATGAAAGTAACATAGAACATAGAACAGCACCAAATTATCAACTAAAGTCAACCTTTCACTGGATTCACAATATGTTAACCAAAGAAATCATCGTTAAAAAGTGTTTACTGAAGGTAGCAATAGTATAAACTTACAACATCTGTATAAACCTCACAGGAACGAAGTTATTAGAAGACTAAATATGCCCAGTCCAATGAACAAATTGATTTAAAGGTCAATTAAAGATTTTAAATGCACAACTATGGCCTCAACTACGGAATTTTTCTTTTCTTTTTACAAGTTCCACCAAAGAAAATTAAAAACATCTTGTTTCGTCAAATCCCTTTAGTCCATCAAACCTGGTACTGGATGTTAGTGATGCCTTAATTTCTTGGAAATGTAAGAAGCAAGATCGTGTTTCTAAATCTTCTACTGAGGCTGAATATCGTTCAATGTCAGCTGCTTGTGCTGAAGTTATATGGTTACGTAGTCTTTTGGACCAGCTTGGGTTTTCCCAACCTACATCTACACCTCTTCATGCAGACAATACAAGTGCTATTCAGATTGCTGCAAATCCAGTGTTCCATGAACGTACCAAGCATATTGAAGTGGATTGTCATTATATTCGAGAGGCCTTGACCAACAATGTCATCTCTCTTCCTTACATCTCTACTGATTTTCAAGTTGCAGATATCTTTACCAAAGCTATGACTCGACAGCGCCATCAGTTTCTTGTTGGCAAATTGTTGCTGGTTGATTTACCAGCATCAATTTGAGGGGGGATGTTAGTGTGTATAAATATAATTGATTATGTCTTTAATAGATTATTCTATACATGTAACACCTAGCTGTTAGGGATCCTCAATTACTCCATGTAAATAGGAAATCTCCTATAATCCCTCCCCCTTTATTGAATATTAATGTAAAGATATTCTGCAGTGCCTATTTAAGAAAAGGGTGTTGTAGAATCAAAGACAAGTCATTCTGAAATACAATCTTGAGTATTGGATTGAAGTATGTTTTCACATACCGCGATATTGTGACAGTTTGGATATCTACTATAAGGGTGTGTCTGGATATACACTAGAATGATGATGAATAGAAAATTATTCTTTCCAATACAAATAGAAGAAGTAATGTGAGTGTTAGATTGAATTGAAAGTGGGTGATGGAGCTCGAATTCAAATACATATTAGGTGTGTCCTACACTCGCTATACACTGCAGCAGATTTCTTAAACATCAAGCAACCACTACTGAGAATCAAAGGATTGAAAGGATCACATATAGGTTTGGTATTACCTCCATGCAAGGATGAAAACTGAACATTGGAAGACACACTTTCTTCCCAAAATTTTGTCATCTCTTTATTATTGCTGTTACTGATTAGGGCATTAGAGTCTTGTAGGTATCTTGCTACCAACATTCATTTGGGACCGCAGAGGAGGACTTCCATACCATTGTGAATTTGAAGCAGAGGTTATTGTAGAAGAAAGTTGTTGGAAAATTCCACGTTGTCTATCTCCTTCATTCTTGAAGTGTTTCTTTTATATATGTGTGTGTATATATATATGTTGAACAACTTTGATTAATGTTAATTAAGATCAAATATGACAAAAGTAGTTTTCATTGTATTTAAAATTACAATTCTACTTCGTAAATTTCTTAGCAGTCTCAGCACTTCAATTTGCCATTATAGGCTGGTAACTGCAAGCAACATAAGGAGAATCACATCTCTTCATTCATATTTGTTCTGACACACTCTTGTAGACACACTCTTGACATTTATGTAGACACACTGTTGGACATCCTTTCTTCAACACGCTTTAATTTTTTGATGAATTAAGTACAGACATTAAAAAATAAATTGTGTTGGAAATTTTGTATCGGTAACATTTCTCTATCCCAAATGTGAAGAACAGTTTAGTAGTGAAACGTTTCCCTTCTGTTTTTCCTCCTTTATGGTATGTCTTAAAGTAACGAAATACCAGTAACAAAGTCTTGGTCTTCGACATCCTTTTTTTCTACATGCTTTATCATTTGGCGAAAGAGCTGCAGAAATTAGAAAATTGTGAGTCAAAGTGTGCTTTGGAAAAATTGTATTGTTAACATTTTTCTTTCCAATACCAAAAGAAAAGTTAAATAAGCCAGTGTGGAATGTGGAACTATAGTGATCTTATTCCATCATGGGCATGTTGCATGCTTCTGAAATTTTTGATGCACATGTAGAAAGTTCCCTCCATTTTCCACTATTATGGTGTCTCCAAAGGAACAGAACTTCCCCCTAAGGTTAATGCTTTTGTTTTTTCCCCTTACTGATTAGGATGCTAATGAGTGATGTGTTAATGAAGATGACTTAACAGAGGATGATGTGTCACAGACTGAACAGTGACACCACTGGTAAGGGAAAAAACAATGAGATATCCCAAATTCCTTCCATGTGAGGAAAATCAACTGCTATTATCCAGACAGGACTATTAACTTTTTTAATTTTTAAAAGCAGCATATAAGCTAAAGGGAAATCCAGTAGAAATTAGGTAAGGTTCTTAAGTGAGATTCTCTTTACAAACATATTCTTATTTTAATTCAAACTTTATTATGATCAAAATTCACAAGTATTATAATCAAAATTATAGTATAATTTGAGCTACATGTAAAGATCAACTTTGAAACTGTTTGATTCCGAATCAGGGTTGAACAGTGAAAGAATCCTGACCATAACTACGAGCATTGAGCATCGGTTGTCATTTTTCTACTTACGTCCAGAAGACACGCTATAGATGCATACTTGTGAAGGGAAGTGGTATTATTAAATGAATAAAATAAGATTAAACTGACCAGGCCAAGAGACAAAACATAAACCAGTGGATGAGAAAGAATGAAGGAAACTTTTGCGAAAGATCCTTTTGTGATGGACAATTTACATACCATTGGTGCTATTTTTCAATTAAAGTTAATATTTTATTAGATAATTGTAACCTTCATTCTGGAATCTGAATTCAATAACAGTTATCCATTATAATTGGAAAATACAATATGGTTCTATATTGGGGTTTTTCTATAATTTTTGTTTTCCTTTAGTGACCACTTGTATATTCAGACAAAACAAAACCAGAGAAGGAAATAATAGTAAAATCCAGACCCTTAATTTTGTTTATCATTTGTTTGCATGTGAGACATTGTGAGTTGAGATCCCTTTCTGTAAAGTTTCACAGATAATAATTGCCACGAGTGTTCAATGGAGACAGTAGCATAGGTTGACACATTCAATGCTCTCTTAAATACATAGTAAATGCCATATGCCACCACACAGTCTAGTTTTCCACGCATATTAAATTTGTTTTTTACTGTCTTGGTTTGAGTAGCTACATAATTAGGTGAGTCTTAAATGTGCAGATAACCTTTGAATTAAATTCAAAGAAAAAATCTTAATTAAGACATTAATTAGTACCAAAACAAATCAAGACATTTACCATAATTCTAGTTCTTTCTTTTATTGTTAAACCTTTTGTTTATATAAAAGTGGAATGTTTTTTATTTGTTTCCTTTTTTTTCTCTAGAAGCGACTAATTCTTGACCAGCCACCTCCAGAAAAGTGAATTTCATTAGTTTATAGTATTTTTTTCTAGTTCTGTCTCCAAGTAAATTTCCCATAGTTAAAAAAATCATACGAAATTCCATGAGATTATAAAATGATCATGCACTACACATTTTCTGATGGAGGAAACAGAATCATGTCATGAGTCTTTGCATTTGTGCCTGAGAATATCCTTTGGCAGTTGCCAGTTGGCCCATAATTACTTTGGTTGGTTCAATCTATCTAACTAAGCTTATCATCAACCTGACACTCAGACAAGGACATCCCCTAAAAATTTTTTGGTGTTCCAAGTTCACACAAACACATTCTGATGTTACTGTTCATTTCACCTTGTCTTCTTCCTATATCAAAAACCAAAGCCATGAAAAATATTTAATTACCAAAGAAAAAACAGATAAGGACCTTACTTTACTTTCCAAAGTGGCCAAGCTCAAGCCTTATATATCTTCTTGCTACTTCAACCCCACAAGGAGTACTGGTACAAGTTGAGTTTTTTTTTTTTTTTTTTTTTTTTTTTTTGTGTTTAGCTCCCAAATTCCCAAAGTCAGTGATGATTTCTGGTAAAAGAAATGGGTTTGGCACCAAGGGGAGAACGGGTTTAGATTTCATGGTTTTGGTGTCAACAGTGTTGTGCCTTTGTTTGACTGGTATAAGTGTCTCAGCTACAACACAAGCAGAAGCCCCATCACCTCAACCGAGCCAAAAGCTAAGGTTTAGCCAAAATGGAGAATTCAAGATATTGCAGGTGGCAGATATGCACTATGCAAATGGCAAAACCACACCTTGCTTGGATGTGCTCCCTTCTCAGAATTTTTCTTGCTCTGACCTCAATACTACAGTCTTTATTAACAGAATGATCAAAGCTGAGAAGCCTAATCTTATTGTTTTCACCGGTAACTAGTCTTGGTTTTAGTTATCGTTTCATTTGATTTCTAATTGTTTGATTTTTTGGCTTCTTAGTTTTAAGAAAATTACCTTTTTCCCTTCATCCCTTCGAGTGGAATGTTTCTTTTTGTAGAATCTTGTTTTGGTAGCTTGTAGTTTCTTTTTTACTTTGGTTAATGATACACGATATAAGTTTTCTTGGTTAATGATAGATGATATAACCTATGGAGAATGTTTGTTGTGGTGTGACAGGAGACAATATCTTTGGGTTTGATTGCACGGATTCAGCTAAATCAATGGAGGCTGCATTTGCTCCTGCAATTGCATCAAACATTCCTTGGGTAGCTATTTTGGGCAACCATGACCAAGAAGGAACCCTCTCTAGGGAAGGGGTGATGAAGCATATTGTTGGGATGAAAAACACCTTATCTAAATTCAATCCTCCAGAAGCACATATCATTGATGGTTTTGGGAACTATAACTTGGAGGTTGGAGGAGTTGAAGGCTCTGATTTTGAAAATAAATCAGTGCTCAACCTATACTTTCTTGATAGTGGAGATTATTCCAAAGTTTCTACAATTTTTGGTTATGATTGGATCAAGCCCTCCCAGCAACTTTGGTTCCAACGAACATCTGCAAAGCTTAAGGTTCTGTCTTCATTTCCTATTCCATAAAAAAAGTTACAAACCCACCACTTTTTCAACATTTCCAATAGAAACCTTTGAAAGCAGGAAAAAATTTGAAACTATGACATATTTCTCATGTGGAAGGAAATTTCTGTGGATTCTCATTAAACATGTGGCTTATTGTTCAGTTTTCATTGCTAATATCTTATTTTTTTGTTATCCTGCAGAAAGCATATATAAGTGGACCTATGCCTCAGAAAGATGCTGCTCCTGGTCTTACATATTTCCACATCCCTCTGCCAGAATATGCTAGTTTTGACTCATCAAACATGACTGGTGTGAAACTGGAAAATGGCATTAGCTCAGCATCTGTGAACTCTGGCTTCTTCACAACTTTGGTTTCAGCAGGAGATGTGAAAGCAGTTTTCACTGGCCATGATCACCTCAATGACTTCTGTGGAAATCTTATGAATATACAACTTTGTTATGCTGGGGGATTTGGATACCATGCTTATGGAAAGGCAGGGTGGTCTAGGAGAGCAAGAGTGGTGGTAGCTAGCTTGGAGAAAACAGAGAAAGGAAGTTGGGGAGATGTTAAGTCTATTAAAACATGGAAACGCCTTGATGATCAGCATCTTACTGGAATTGATGGTGAGGTACTTTGGAGCAAGAACTCTCAGTGGTAAGATATCCTGTGATACTTATAAGACTACTCTTGTTCTGCATGCAATTTATCATAAGATTTGTCTGAGAGATGCTTGTTGGTCCCAAAGAAAATGAAAAATTAGGAAACAGTTGCGCATAGAAAGAAATGTTAAAACTAGATGTCATAATTGAACACTTTATCATAGGAAATGTTAGAAATGTTGCTATTTCATTCTCAGATTTTCTCATCATCTTTCTATACTTGTTTACTTCTTTCTTTTGTTTTGAACTCACAAAGGCCACACATTACACTTCTCTTAATTTTTTTTTTCTTTTCACTTCATTTAGTGACAATTCACAGACAGTTCCATTGCACTGGCCCATGCTTCAGCTCCTTGGATGGGTTTCCATCATTTTGGCTTGGTAGGAGGAGTCCCTCAAGGAGCTGCTGTGTTTGAGTGTTCTATTAACCTAATGAGGAAATTCATCACTGTACTTCTGCAATAAAGATACCAAGTTTCTACCACTTACTAATGAATATTTCAGCAATGGCATTGCATTTGAAATAGTTATGGACTAGAATTACATAGGTAAATTAGGAAGATGTATAGAGCTATGTGTTATCAAGTATTCTACTTTGCTTGTATGGAAAAGAATTTGAACTGAGATGATTAAATGTCCAAAGATTTTAATAGTACATAATGTAGAAAAGATCATAGAATAAGAAGACCAGAAAAAGTTCCAATAAGAAAAGTAAATTAGATGGTGTCATAATCCTTAGAAAAAGGGAGTCAGAAAAATTATAGACGAAACAGCGAAGAAAGTTTAGGAGTCAATAATTTATCTATAATATCATTACTCACGTTACATAATTTCTTTGTTTTCTAATTTTATTTCATGTTATCTACTTGGATTCATCTCATCGTATTTTTGTTTTCATTGCAGATGCCAAATATAACAACCAAACGGAGGTGCTTGAGAATTTGAAAATTATGCAGACAGATATTGATTTCCACGAGGCTATTTTGTATTGAGTTCCATACGATAAATCTTGTTCAGGGAAATTTGATACTCTTTATTATACATGTCTTGTGATTTTATACTGTAATAGAAGTTAGCTTGCTAAGAGTAAAATAGGAGTTAAAGGTTCATACACAAGAAAGTAGAATTACAACTATCCATACTCCATACCAACTTGAAGGATCATGTCATTAATTTCAAGTTTTTTTATGTGACCTTGAACCAGAAAAATTTTGTTGTTATTTTTGTCTAAGGATACAAGAAACGCAATATCATAAGAAAATTCCCTTAAATTAGTGCGGGTTGCTTCAAAATTTGTGTTCTAATTTACTTTCTTCTTATAAACGCTTCACCTTAGGAATTGTTAACAGGCATTGCGTGATATTAAAAGTGGTTCTCGGGGAGAGAAAAGTTCAATGGTTTTATATTTGGTAAATTTATTGTGAAGATTTCATGATTATAAGATAAAAATGAAATTATATGCTTACTTTTTACATATTTTTCGGTCCGTTTTCTCTGAATCGATTAAGAGCATTGAATTTTAGGAAACGTGAATGAAGATTAAGTAGGCTTTCAGGACCATCTAATATCCCCTGTGCGAGTTATCATCACATAGTGTTGCAGTCCTATCATGCATGCAAAAATTGTGATTACTTCCTGAATTTACACTGAATGCATCTAAACTTAAATACGTATTTGTACATTGAATCATCAATCTGTGCATGATAATAGAAGTAGCCATTTTACAAGCTTTCACCCACATAAATTCTCCTCCTTAAACACATTTAAGCCTTACAACTTAGTTAAACAGATTTGCCAATGTTCCTCCATGGCTTGCAATCACAGAGTTGTTCCAACCCTTCTCACTTGGGAGTGAAAGCCTGCAGCAGTAACAGATAAAGTCAGCAGAAACAACAATGAATGAACAAAACTTACATAGTATATTATTCTCCAATCAGAATTTTATTTTGACAATCCAGGTAACTAAGACTTCCATGAAATGTCAACAGATTAGAGAAATAAAACTCTGATTTTTATAGGGAAAATCACCACCAAAAAAAATTAGTCAAAATATTAGGCAAGACCCAGTTGTAAAATGAACTTACAGCAAAAATAGTAGCATGGCCTGGATCTGCAAGGTGAGCAAAGAGGTTGTCAATAGGACCAGTGCCAGTGTATATGTGCTGGAACCATGCACCCATCACAGCCAACATGGCCAACCTCCCATTCTTGATCTCCTTTGTTCTCAACTCCTTGATCTTCTCGGGAGAGCCACTTCCCCAGCCCAGTGGATCAAACCAAAGCCCACCTGGGTACCCAACATCAGTTCCTGTGAGCTTGTTGTTGGGAAAGATGGGGTCAGTGTTGACACAGCCTGGTTTGATGATGTCAGCCCATCTTCTACCCTCAGCCCACCCAATGAAAAAGAGCTCAACTATGAACAGTGTGGTGGTGTCTGTGAAGTACTCCAACTCTCCAGCAGTGTACCATGAAGGGGTGTTAAGGATACCAATCTTTGTGAGGAATTCTGGGATGAAAATTCCAGCAGCACCCAACATGGCCCATCTGCAGTGCACAAGCTCTGCCTGAACATTCCATCTCAAGCTCTCAGGATCAGATCCTGCCAATCACAACATACTTTTGTTGTCATTCACTTGAATTCTGGGAGAGATAAAGTGACTTGGTAGTTAAATAGAAGAAAGAGAAAAGAAAGGTCATAGGTTCAAATCTTCTACTAAAAATTTAGAGAAACATAAGGTTAAAATGTTAGTTTGGTGGGTTTAGAATGGAGGATAGAAGAGGTTCTAAGAGTGTTAAAGTGAAGGTGAAATAGATTTTGAGTTCAACTCTCTTGTTAACAGAAACTAACAACTAACATTTGTGATAAAAAAACTCACTTTGAATTTGAATTCTCAAGAAAGAATAGTGTGATGTTATTGCTTCATCTTATTCAGTGACAGAATATTTAGAAAGTGATGATTGCTTACCAAGACCGAGAGGATCAAAACCAAAATCTCCAGGCAAACTGCCATCTAGCCATGGAGGAGGGGTGCTTCCTGGGAACCACAGAGGCCTATCAGGGTCAGCAACTGCACACACTGTAGTGCTGGATCGTGCTCCAACCGGTGCTGTGAAACTGTTCATCTTCAGTTTCCTTCCACTGAGAAAAGAAGCTTTTGCGGTTCCCAACAGTGATCCATTTTTTGAACTGCATGCAGTTATCAGTGAATGATCAAGCTAAGGATCACGTTATTATATGCATGAATCGAATCACAGGTTCGCAAAGTTTCATCATTTTTAGTTACAGGACAATGCATGAAACATTTGACGTAGCGTTTGTATTACATGTAATAATATGCATGGGCACGTGGGAAGTATGAACTTGCCTTGGGGTGGAGATTGCAACAGCTGCAATGGCAGAGGAAGCACAGGAGGAAGCCATGGCAGGCTTTGGCCAAGAGAGATGAAGTGTGAGTTGCTGTGTTGTGGTGATTAAATGACGAGAGGGAAGAGAATGCAATTTTGTTAAATGTGTGTTCTTATCTCAAAGGATAGGAGTGTGAATCAGAAATTAGATGGTGAGTTGCCACGTAGCATGCAGAATCTCATAGGATAGGTTTTCTTTGCAAAAATCAGAATCTGGTGGTTCACATTTGTCACACGGAGAAACCATGTTTTTGTGGCATACATTGCCACTGCTACAAGACAGATTCTTCCATGTTGACTGTGTCTCTACTCCACACAACACCAATGATCATTTGTGTGGGAATCATTGACCTTAGGTGGATATAAATTAAATGATATATGTAAAGAAGATTGATATAATAATATTTTAAAATCAGGTTAAGATTTGTGAAAAATTGAAAAATAATGGTTAATTATATTTTTAGTTTTTGAACGTTGATATGGAATAAAAATTTATCTTTTTCTAAATTTGATATATTTTGATCTTCAAATTAAAAAAAGGAATGAATATAATCTTTAATTCAATAAATATTGAAGTAGAGATATGTTAAAAGATGTAAACAAATTAAATGCAAATAATGCAAATATGAATTGTATTTGACAGATAAAAAAAAAGTAGAAAATTAATTCGTAATTAGATTAAAGGAATTATATTATATCCATTCATTTCTTCTAAAGTTTAGAGACACAAATATATTAAAGTTTCAAATCTCTTACAAAGATAAATTTCAATTCGATTCAAAGATCAAATACTAAAAACATTCTTAACTCTTAAAAAGATTGAGATGTCAAAATAATTTAAAAAAAAATCTTAAATAGTCTCTTTGTAAATAAATTACTCTAATTTAGTTCTGAATAATTTGTATATAAATATTATAATATTATTTATGAAATTATTTTAAACTAATTTTATTTAAAAGAATTTTTAATAAGATTAAATTTATATTTTACATTGAACCTTATTCAAATTTTTTGTTTTAAAATTATAATTTTAAGTTTATTTTAAATATATTTATTTCAATTATATTTGAAATTTATATTTCAAAAAATTTATAATTCAAATAATTTTATATATAGTAATTTAAAATATAAATTAAAATGAAGAAACAATATTAAAATATGATGGAATAAATTTATTTGAAATATAATTTTTAAATAAATTTAAATTTATAATTTTAAAACAAAATTTAAATAAACTTAATTCTATTTAATAAAAATATTAATTTGAATAAAAATATGATATAATATTTATATAAAATTTAAATTTGCTATCAAGGGGAGGAAATTGGTTCATTTTTAATAAAAAATTAGACTAAATTGATATTAAATCATAACAAATATAAAAATTAAATTGAGACTAAAATAACAAATATAATATAGAAACTAGATTAAGACTATGTTAATGACACATGACACTACCATTGTCACAACACATCACTACAAGAAAACTCCTAAGTAGTAACCGATTATAGTGACCAATAATAGTTAGTAATTAAGGTGGCCAATTTACAAAAGTAAAAATTATTCCTTATTAAAATAGTTATTATTGTGAATAAAAAATTATAATATGTTAATAAATTGGTCTTTAAAATTAGCTACCAAAGTTTTGACTAGAGATGACAAATAAACTCGTGCTCGTGCGTATTGCCCGAACCCGTCCCCGTTTTGACGGAGAATCCCCGCATTGACTGAGCATGAGTATGGGTATGGAGAATCCCCGACTTTTTCAGTTAGGTACGGGGATGGGTATGAGGATGTACATATCCCCGCCATAATATTCGTCCCCGCCATATCTCCATTCTCGTTTAAATTATTAAAATATTCACAATTAATTAAGTAACTTATATATATATATATATATATATATATATATATATATATATATATATATATATATTTATATTTTAAATATATATATTTTCTTACTTTTTTTTTATATATTTTTTTTATTTTTATATAATTTA